>ENA-OQBJ01001174-OQBJ01001174.1-human-gut-metagenome-genome-assembly--contig:-NODE-1174-length-10943-cov-2.105862_pt1 | contig 10943 bp, 10 predicted proteins | sample MGYA00242743_ERZ504545 | MGnify/ENA primary metagenome ERZ504545 (study PRJEB26092, sample SAMD00036252) | human gut metagenome | host: Homo sapiens | study: EMG produced TPA metagenomics assembly of...
CTGCTATCGACATTGTTGGTTTTACAGGTCGTGTGACATGTATTGGTTATGCAAAGAGTGAAGTGGCTTCCAGACAAAAATATTTTGTTCAGAAAGAACTCGACATACGCGGCTCCCGCAATGCAATGCCTGAAGATTTCCGTGCGTGATACATTATATTCAGAATGGCAACTGTCCGATGAACGAACTTATCTCTGCCGTAGTGCAACCTGAAGAGGCAGGCGAGGCTCTGCAGAAATGGTCGGAAAATCCTGGTAAGGTATTCAGAATGTTGGTTGAATTTTAATCTTAGAATTTTAATTTTTGACATTACGATGAAAGCTTTAAATAGTAAGACTGCAGTAAAGGTAATGCGTCCGGAACGTATCATACAGTTTGGCGAAGGTAATTTTCTTCGTGCGTTCATCGACTGGATTATCTCGAATATGAATGAAAAGACAGATTTTAACAGCACTGTTGTAGTTGTGCAACCTATAGATAAAGGTATGGTTGATGCCCTTAATGCTCAGGACTGTCTTTATCATGTCAATCTTCAGGGACTGAATAATGGCGAGATGGTAAACTCATTCAGAATGATTGATGTTATCAGCCGTGCTCTCAATCCATACAGCCAGTATAATGATTTTATGGCACTGGCAGAACAGCCTGAGATGAGATTCGTAATCTCGAACACTACTGAGGCAGGTATCAACTTCGATCCGTCGTGCAAGCTCGACGATGCTCCAGCAAGTTCTTATCCCGGCAAGCTGACACAGTTACTTTATCACAGATTCAAACATTTCAACGGCGACAAGTCAAAAGGTCTTATCATTTTCCCATGTGAGCTTATCTTCCTCAATGGTCACAAACTGAAGGAAACAATCTATCAGTATATTGAATTGTGGAACCTTGGCGAAGAATTCAAGACATGGTTTGAAACAGCTTGTGGAGTATATGCCACACTGGTGGACCGTATTGTGCCGGGATTCCCTCGTAAAGACATAGACAACATAAAAACTAAGCTTAATTTTGATGATAATTTAGTCGTACAGGGTGAGGCTTTTCATCTGTGGGTAATCGAAGCACCGGAATCCGTTGCCGAAGAATTTCCTGCACACAAGGCGGGACTGAACGTACTGTTCGTTCCGTCGGAAGAGCCTTATCATGAACGCAAGGTGACTCTTCTTAATGGTCCTCACACTGTATTGTCGCCAGTGGCATTCCTTTCGGGGGTTAATATCGTGAGAGACGCATGCCAGCATGAGGTGATAGGTAAATTCATCAAACGTGTGATGTTCGACGAGTTGATGGAAACTCTTAACCTGCCGAAAGAAGAACTCAAGAAGTTTGCCGAAGACGTTCTGGAACGTTTCAACAATCCTTTCGTTGACCATCAAGTAACATCAATCATGCTTAACTCATTCTCTAAGTATGCTACACGCGACCTGCCAGGTGTGAAGGAATATCTGAAACGTAAGGGAGTACTTCCTGAAGGGCTCGTACTCGGTCTTGCAGCCATCATGGTATACTATAAGGGAGGAAAGCGTGCCGATGGAGTTGAAATAGTTCCTAACGATGCTCCTGAAATCATGGAAATGCTTACTCGTCTGTGGAACGAGGGCTCGGTAGAAAATCTTGTGAAGACTGTTCTTGCCGATACTTCCATCTGGGGTGAAGACCTTAATGCTATTCAGGGTCTGGCAGACCGTGTAGTTTACTACATCAACAAAATTCATAGTGAAGGAATGCTCCAGACAGTAAAAGGCCTTGTAGGTTGATACTTCTGCTAGTATTCTTCATTTTATAAATGTTAGTTTATTATGACTGAATATATCCAGATAAACCCTGCGGACAATGTGGCTGTGGCACTGCACTCATTGTCCAAAGGGACTGTAATAGAGGTGAACGGCAATTCCATAGAATTAATGGAGGATATACCTGCCGGTCATAAGATTGCCTTGAAGAATTTTACAAAAGGTGATATGGTGATAAAATACGGTTTCCCCATATCGCATACTGTAAAGGAAGTCAGGAAAGGACATCTGCTGAACGAGAAAACTGTCAAGACGAACCTTTCCGGTCTGAGTACTTATACTTACGCACCGAAGTTCGAGAAACAGATTTTCGCGATCGAGAACCGTACATTCAAAGGATATTTACGCGCCAACGGAGAAGCTGGCATACGTAATGAGATATGGATTATTCCTACAGTGGGCTGCGTGAACGGAATAGCAAACCAGTTGGCTGAGCAGCTTCGTAAGGAAACAGGCTGTGAAGGGGTTGACTCTATCATTGCTTTTCCTCACAATTACGGATGCTCGCAGTTGGGCGACGACCATGAGAATACTCGTAAGATATTGCGCGATATGGTTCTTCACCCTAATGCTGGAGCAGTACTTGTTGTAGGCCTTGGCTGTGAGAACAACCAGCCTGAAGCCTTCCGCGAGTTTCTTGGCGAGTATGATGCCGACAGAGTACGTTTCCTCGTATCCCAGAAAGTAGATGACGAGATAGAAGAGGGCATGAAGCTCCTACGCGAGATGTATGTCATAGCCAGAGAAGATAAGCGCACAGATATTTCTCTGTCAAAACTGCGTATAGGGCTTAAGTGTGGCGGTTCAGACGGACTGTCTGGTATCACTGCCAATCCTATGCTCGGAGTATTCTCGGACTATCTTGTAGCTCAGGGCGGAACAACAGTCCTAACAGAGGTTCCTGAAATGTTTGGAGCGAGACACTACTCATGAACCGTTGCCGCACGAAGGAGATATTCGATGATACAGTAGCCATGATAAACGACTTCAAGAACTACTTCATCCGCAACGACCAGCTATATATGAAAATCCTTCGCCGGGAAATAAGGCGGGAGGTATCTCAACGCTGGAGGAGAAATCATTGGGATGTACACAGAAGTCGGGAAGTTCGATGGTTGAAGATGTGCTAAAATATGGCGACCGTGTCACAACACACGGACTTAACCTGTTGAGCGCACCAGGCAACGACCTGGTTGCCAGTACGGCTCTTGCTTCTGCCGGATGCCATATCGTACTATTCACAACAGGTCGCGGAACACCGTTCGGAACATTCGTTCCAACAGTGAAGGTTTCGACTAACACACCGCTGTACGAGCAGAAACATACGTGGATTGATTTCAATGCCGGAACTCTGGTAGAGGGAGAAAGCATGGAATCTTTAAGCAGACGTTTTATAGACTTTGTTGTGGAAGTGGCAAGCGGCAAGCAGGCACTTAACGAAAAGAAAGGCTATCGTGAAATAGCTATTCTGAAACAAGGTGTTACTTTATAAAATGTTTTACTTTTTAAATGATGAAACTCTCCTTTGATACTTAAATTATGAATGGAGAGTTTTTTTAGTTTTTCGACTATAGTAATTATTTTTAATCACTAATATCATTTATCTGAAATCGAATATGACCATAAAAAACATTATCACAGTCTTAGCTATCTTACTGTCTGGATTCAGTTATGCTGGAAACTCCACTAAAGTGGATTTTAACTTCCATTGGAAATTCAGCAAACTCGCAGGCTTCGTGTCTCAGGACACTTTATTCTTAGACCCTAATATAAAGTGGCAGGATGTGCGTTTGCCCCACGACTGGAGTATCAGCGAAGGATATACCAAGACTCAGACAGCAGGAAGCAATGGTTTCCTACCAGGCGGTGTGGGTATTTACAGGAAGAATTTTCTCACCTCAGATGATATGAATGGGAAAAAAGTCTTCATTCATTTCGAAGGTGTATATAATAACTCAAAGATTTGGATAAACGGGCATCTGTTGGGATTCCGTCCTAATGGATATGTGGGATTTGAATATGAACTTACTCCATATCTGAAACCAAAAGGTTCGATTAATACAATCACTGTCTGCGTTGACAGAAGAGCGTATGCCGACAGCCGATGGTACGTCGGTGCCGGTATATACAGGAATGTGAGTCTTATATTAAGAAACGAACTCTATATACCTTATGATGGTATATTCGTCACTACACCTCAGGTAGGTGACCGTTCGAAGGTGAATATAGTATGTGAAGTGAAGAATGCAGGAGCAGGTGTGAAAGGAGTCATTGTGAAGCACGAAGTAGTGTACGACGGCAAGACAATAGCTTCTATTTCTGATAATTTTGTTGCTCTCAAAGGCGATTTCAATAAGTTCACAGCATCTGTAGAACTGGACAATTGTCATCTCTGGATCTTGAAACGCCTTCGATGTATGAGCTTCATACAACTCTAATAGCTTCCGACGGGTGTGTGATGGATACGAAAATAACAAAATTCGGAATCCGCGACATTAAATTCGATACGGAAGAAGGTTTTCTTCTTAACGGAAAGTCTGTAAAAATAAAAGGAGTGAACATACATCACGACTTGGGATGTATGGGAGTTGCCGCATACGATGATGCCCTGTTGCGACGACTTCTGAAACTGCGTTCCATAGGCTGCAATGCCATACGTACAGCTCATAATCCGCATTCGGAAAGTCTGTTGGAAATGTGCGACAGCCTTGGGCTTCTTGTTATGAATGAATTTATCGATGAATGGAAGGTGGCAAAGAAAAAGTGGATTACGGAGCGAGCTAAAGAAGATGCGCCCGACAGCATATCAATAGGATATACCAGATACTTCGATACGCATGCCGAGCACGACTTCAAGTCGTTCATCAGACGAGACAGAAATCATCCTTGCGTGATATTGTGGAGTATAGGCAATGAAATAGAATGGACTTATCCATATTACTGGGCATCGAGCAAAGACAATAAGGGCTTCAAGGGACTTATCCATACGGGCGACCCGGAAACAGACAACAAGTCTATACTGAAAGAGTTCAATCGTCTGTCCGGAGGAAAAGACGATTTGGCTGAAACAGCCGCTGTTCTTGCCCGTTGGGTTAAGGATGTGGATACCACCCGTCCCGTCACTTCGGGAGTTGTAGTCCCTTCCGTTTCACGTCTTTCGGGTTATACTGATGTGCTTGACGTCGTGGGATATAACTATAAAGACAAATATTATGAAGTCGACCATAAGTTATATCCTTATCAGCCTATTATCGGTTCGGAGAATGTAGGTCAGCTCTTTGAATGGACAGCCGTGGCCGACAAGAAGTACATAGCGGGAATCTTCGTGTGGACAGGATTCGACTATCTTGGCGAGAATGGTCCATGGCCTGCAAGGGGTGGAAATTGTTCTTTCTTCGATTTTTCAGGGAACAAGACAGCGCGTGGTCATTTCTTTGAATGTCTGTGGAAAGACTCTCCGAAAACCCATATAGTGACTATACCAGAAAAGGACAGTGAGTTTAAGATGAATTCCGAGGGAGGTTTCACTTATACTCCCCGCCCAGGATGGATTAGACGTTGGGAGTGGTACGATACATGCGATAAATGGAACTACAATAAAGACGAGAATATACTGGTACAGGTATATACCAACGCTCCTGAAGTGGAGCTGTTTCTGAATGGCACTTCGTTGGGAACTAAAAAACGCAGCGATTTCACGGAACATAATATATTGATGTGGAAAGTGCCATACAAGAAAGGAACACTTATTGCTATAGGTAAGGATGGTGGTAGAACCTTGTCGCAGGACACTTTATCCACAAACGGCAAGCCAAGTCGTCTTGCTGTAAATTGTGACCGTAAAACAGTTACCGACAATGGTTATGACCTTGTACATGTTGAAGTTTCCATCGAAGATAAGAAAGGAAACAAAGTAGTTGATATGCCTTCAGATATTAGGTTAATACTTGATGATAAATTAGAACTTGCAGGACTTGACAATGGTTCGGCCTCAATTGATGATCTGAATATCAGAAATAATAGTGTAAGGACATATAACGGAAGTTGTCTGTTTGTCCTGAGGACCATAAAAGGAAAGAAAGGTACATCATCTGTAATGGTTGTAGGAGACGGTGGAATACAAGGTAGATGTAAAATCCACATACAATAATGGGTGTAAAAACAGCAATTTACTGCACAGAAATGCTTCACGAGTATTTTCCTACCCTATTTCAACTAATATCCCCCTTATATATTATAAATAATATAGTTTTGTGACATCAAAAACATGTAAAACCTAAGATTATGAGAAATAAAAATCTTTTAGCTTTAATAATCCTATTATCAACCTAAAGGTTTCAGCATCTGATTCAAATGTTGATTTCAATAAAGATTGGGAATTCGTACTGAAAGATTCTGCTCATTATTCATATACTTCTTATGTCCCTGGTGATGATTGGAATACAGTGAACCTGCCACACGACTGGAGTGTTGGTCTGCCTTACGACTCCATCTCCGGCGAAGGTTGTGTAGCTTTCCTTCAGGGAGGAATAGGATGGTACAGCAAATCATTTCCTACAACAATCAGCGCAAACCAGAAATGCTATATAGTGTTCGATGGAGTATATAATAATTCTGAGTATTGGATAAATGGCAAAAAGCTTGGATGTCATCCTTCGGGATATGCTCCTTTTTATTTTGATGTTACAGGTTATCTTAACCCCAATGAAGATAATCGCATGACTGTAAGGGTGGATCACAGTCATTATGCTGATAGCAGATGGTACACCGGTTCCGGTATATATAGGGATGTTAAAATGATTGTAACCGACAAACTTCATATTCCGGTTTGGGGGACATTTGTCACAACTCCTGTAGTTACTGATGAATATGCTAAAGTAAATAACCAGGTTACCGTGTGTAACAGTTACTCCGAATCCAAAACAGCGGTTGTTGAGGTAGTGTATAAGGATAATAAAGGTAATATCGCTGCCTGTGAAACCCGCAGGATAAACTTGAATGCTGGTGAGGAGAAAGTTATCGACATTGTATCGGAGATAAAACAGCCGGATTTGTGGAGCGTCGAGACACCAGTCCTCTATACAGCCGAGACCCGTATTAAGAATGGCGATGAAGTCATTTCTGAAAACACTGTCAGCTTCGGTATACGAACATTCCACTTTGATGCAGAAAAAGGTTTCTTCCTTAACGGAAAAAATATGAAGATAAAAGGAGTATGCCTGCATCATGATGCAGGTATAGTTGGCACAGCAATGATACGCGATGTGTGGTACCGACGTCTGAAAACCCTTAAGGAAGGAGGATGCAACGCCATCCGCCTTTCGCACAATCCGGGAGCGGAAGAGTTTCTGTCTTTGTGCGATGAGATAGGTCTTCTGGTCCAGGAAGAGTTCTTCGATGAGTGGGATTATCCCAAAGATAAAAGGCTTAATATGAAGGAAACGGTAGAAGACTATTCTACTCATGGTTATTGTGAGCATTTCCAGGAATGGGCAGAAAGAGATTTGAAAAACGTAATGAGGAGAAGCCGTAATCATGCTTGTATCTTCCAGTGGAGTATAGGTAATGAAATAGAATGGACTTATACAGGATGCCGCGAGGCAACAGGTTTCTTTGGTGCTGATTCCAACGGTAATTACTTCTGGAATCAGCCTCCATATTCTAAAGAAAAAATCAGAGAAATGTGGAAGATTCAGCCTAAACATGCATACGACATTGGTCGTACAGCACAAAAATTAGCTGCATGGACACGTCAGATGGATACTACACGAGTGGTTACTGCCAACTGCATCCTGCCTTCCATAAGCTTCGAGACAGGATATATTGATGCACTTGATGTGGCAGGTTTCAGCTACAGACGCGTGATGTATGATTATGCCAAGAAGAATTATCCTGACAAGCCTATAATAGGTACGGAAAATCTTGGTCAGTGGCACGAATGGAAAGCAGTAATTGAAAGAGATTTCGTTTCAGGTATGTTTATATGGACGGGAGTCGATTATTTGGGAGAAAGTGGAAGCCGTCTTTCAAGATGGCCCCAAAAGTCGATAGGATGTGGTCTCTTGGATATGTGCGGCTATGTGAAGCCTTCGTATGATATGATGAAATCATTGTGGACAGACAAGCCTTTTATTGCTATATATTCACAGACTACAGATAAATCTTCATATATGCCGATAAACGATGGCTTTGCTGATAAGAAAGGACATGAATGGGATAGAAGATTATGGGTTTGGGATGATGTAAACTCTCACTGGAATTATCAGAAAGGTGACTCGGTAATTGTAGAGATATATTCCAATTGTGAGGAGGTGGAACTTTCCTTAACGGTAAGTCGTTAGGAAAAAAATATATAGACGATTTTGAGGATCATATTTATAAATGGGTACTCTCATACAAGCCTGGCACTATTACCGCAAAAGGAAAAAATAAGTTAGGTAATACCACTACAGCTATAAGGACTTCAGGCAAAGAACATTCAATATTGCTGACGGTCGACAAACAAAGCATCGCAGCAAATGGAAAGGATGTCCTGCATGTCACAGCCCAGCTTACAGATAAAAAAGGTAATCCTGTAAAGACAACAGAACAGATGCTTATGTTCAACATCGATGGAGAGTACCGTCTACTGGGTATAGACAATGGAAATGTAAAGAATGTGTCTCCATATCAAAGCAAGGAGATTATGACATATCAGGGAAGATGTATATTGATGCTTCAAGCAACAGAAAAATCATCGGTACTGAATATCAGTGCAGAAACAAGTGAATTACAATCTAATAAACTAACAATTAATATAAAATAAAGGTATAGTATGAGAAAAATTATTCTTGCAGCTGGCATGATGTCGCTATTGGCAGCATGCGGAAAAACAGGCAATACACAGACTATTGCCAGTGATGATGTTCTGAATTATGATGAGCGTAAGGCCGATTCATTGGGAATACCTAAGGGTAATAAGTTAAGTGCAGCTATGAAACGTGCCATGAAATGGGAGGATCACGACAACAATTGGTTCTTTGAGTATAAGATGGAACCTTGAAGGGTGATCTTGCTTACGAAGAAGGCGTAGTCAGAAGAGACCCGAGTGCAATACTGAAAATAGGTGATACATATTATGTATGGTATTCAAAGAGCTATGGACCTACCCAGGGATTTGCTGGAGATATAGAGAATGACAAGGTTTTTCCATGGGACAGATGCGATATATGGTATGCCACATCAAAGGACGGATGGACATGGAAAGAACAGGGAATTGCAGTGAAACGTGGTGAGAAAGGTGAGTATGACGACCGTTCTGTTTTCACTCCTGAGGTAATGGAATGGAAAGGAAAGTATTATCTTTGCTATCAGGCTGTAAAATCTCCCTATACAGTCCGTGTAAAGAATACTATCGGTATGGCATGTGCCGATTCGCCCGAAGGACCGTGGGTCAAGACTGAAAACCTGTACTAGAACCTTCTAATACTGGCGAATGGGAAGGTGATGAGGATAATAGATTCAAGGTTGTATCGAAAGGTGATTTCGACAGCCATAAGGTACACGATCCGTGTATAATACCTTATAAAGGTAAGTTCTATATGTACTACAAAGGCGAACGTATGGGAGAGGAAATAACATGGGGCGGTCGTGAAATCAAACACGGAGTGGCCATTGCGGAAAATCCTATGGGCCCGTATGTGAAATCGGAATATAATCCTATTTCAAACAGCGGACACGAAGTTTGCGTCTGGCCTTACAAAGGAGGTATAGCTTCTCTTATTACTACCGATGGTCCTGAAAAGAATACGCTTCAGTGGTCGCCGGACGGAATAAACTTTGAGATAATGTCTGTAGTAAAGGGTGCACCACATGCTATTGGTTTGAATCGTAGTGCAGATGCCGAGAAAGAACCTACTGAAATCTTGAGATGGGGGCTTACTCATATATATAATAGTTCTGATTATCAGATGTATAATGAGATTTTCTACTTGGACATTGCAGACACATACAGCTAAAGGTGAATCAAAAGAACGTAAATAATTATTCTAATTTAAATTAAGATACTATGATGAGAAAATTGTTTTCTGTTTGTTTAGTATCGCTGCAAATTGCTTGTGCAGCAGAAGATTTCAATAATAAATCATATGAGTGGGACATCTATCCTGTACCCGCAGATGCCGGAGAGGGTATGGTGTGGAAACTCCATCCACAGTCGGACGACTTTAACTATATTGCTGATGAAAAGGATAAAGGAAAAGAGTTCTATGCCAAATGGACTGATTTCTATCATAATCATTGGACAGGACCTGCTCCTACAATATGGCAGAGAGACCATGTTTCCGTTTCCGACGGATTTCTTAAAATTAGAGTGAGCCGTCCTGAAGATGTTCCTATAAAGAACGTTGTAAGCGGACTCAACACAAAAGAACTGCCGGGAACCTATACAGGATGTATCACATCGAAGACTCGTGTAAAATATCCGGTTTATGTAGAAGCATACGCTAAACTTTCAAATTCAACCATGGCATCCGATGTATGGATGCTTAGCCCTGACGATACTCAGGAAATCGATATTATAGAGGCATACGGTGGTGACAGAGATGGTGGAGGTTATGGTGCCGACAGACTTCACTTAAGTCATCACATATTCATCCGTCAACCATTCAAAGATTATCAGCGAAAGATCCGGGATCATGGTATAAGGATGATAAGGGAACATTGTGGCGCGATGATTTCCATCGTGTAGGAGTGTTCTGGAAGGATCCTTTCACACTTGAATATTATGTAGATGGAGAACTCGTCAGAACTGTAAGTGGCAAGAACATTATTGACCCCAACAACTACTCTGGTGGTACCGGTCTGGTCAAAGATATGGACATCATAATAAATATGGAAGATCAAAGCTGGAGAGCTGTAAAAGGTTTAAGTCCTACGGATGAGGAACTGAAAAATGTGGAAGATCACACTTTCCTTGTCGACTGGATAAGGTTTATACACTGATCCCTGAAGAATAGGTTTTTTATAGTTTATATCGTAATTTACAATAGTTCGTTAAAAATTCGCCACGCCTAAGCGGCTCTGGCAGTAAATAAAATGAGTTCTTTGAAAAGTTTGTCAATAACTTGCGGGTCTGGGCTAATCCCAAACATGCAAATAAATCGTTCAAGC
>ENA-OQBJ01001176-OQBJ01001176.1-human-gut-metagenome-genome-assembly--contig:-NODE-1176-length-10911-cov-2.037556_pt1 | contig 10911 bp, 10 predicted proteins | sample MGYA00242743_ERZ504545 | MGnify/ENA primary metagenome ERZ504545 (study PRJEB26092, sample SAMD00036252) | human gut metagenome | host: Homo sapiens | study: EMG produced TPA metagenomics assembly of...
GATGATCCACCTGCTCTTTTTTGTAGAGAGAATAGATACAGAACATTGCGATATCCACATGCGGATCCTGCATTCCGGCGTATTCCCAGTCGATCAGGCGGATCTCCTCTTTTCCGTTTCTTCCACAAACAGAAAATTGTCCGGCACGGCATCAATGTGGGTGAGCACCCGCTCTCCGGCATTTGCTTCGATGTAATCCTTTAACTGAAGCACATGCGCTTTCGTCTTTTCGTAATCTTTATATGCTGACGGAGTTCCTTCCCAGAGGCTTTCATAGTATTCCATCTGTCCGAACAGGTCGAAGGAATGGTCTACTCTTAATTTCTGCCCGTGAAACTCCCGCAGTTTCTTCATGCATTTCTGAAGATCTTCTTCCTTTTCTGCATCGCAGACCCGCGCACCTTCGAGATATTCTGTGATTTTGTAGCCGTTCTCCGGGTTAATATAGGCAATCTCATCACAGATCCTGCGGCCGGCGATCGTCTGATAGACGGCTGCTTCCTGGCGGCGGTTGATCAGCTGATCGGTTCCCTCTCCCGGGATACGCATAATGTATTTTTTATCTTTGCAGGAGAATAAAAAAGGATCGATTTGTCATTCCCTTTTTCAGAACTGTAATGTTTGTTACTTCGTCCTGCTGTGCTCCAAGTGCTTCACAGATCACCTGAATGGCATCCGTCTGCAGCTGGCTGGAATCGCTGTCAATCTCACGCAGCTGCTCATAAGTATTAATTTCTACGGCATCTGCTGCATGTACAACACGGGCGGTCACAATCATTCTGTCTTTCCGGTATAAGGTTTCCTCCCAGAACGCTCCGTCGTATCGGGAATCTCTTCCCAGTTCTTCCAGACGCTCCCGCACGATCGCTGCTTCCGCTTCCAATAGATAACAGATACCAATCATGGCGTTTCCGCAGCCTGCTCTTTCTGTACAACCAGCTCCTGCTTCCGGTTTACACGAACGGTACTGTCATCATCTACCAGATCACTGACCATGTACCAGGAGTATAATTCATTTCTGCTGTATGGATTCTTTTCACACCAGATATCACAGGGAATGATGTAGCTGTTTGATAAATGATCTGCCGCCGTTTTCAGGGAATGCAGATTGTTTTTCGACGTATAATCCGGAGCAACGATCAGGTCTACGCCGTATTCATCGATCAGATATTCATACTGCTCTTTCATAAATCCGACAACGATGTAAATCTCTGTAATGCCGACTTCATGAAGCTGACGGATTGTGCACTCAATCAGCCGCTCTCCTTTGATTTCCAGAAGTCCTTTCGGTGTCTCTGTATTAATCGGAACCATCCGCATACCAAATCCAGCGGCAAGAATAATGGCGTTTTTCGGCGCTTTTTCTTTTGCTTCACGCAGTGCCTTTTCTGTCGGACGGATCTCTTCATCCAGGTAACCTTCTGAAATCAGCTCCTTAAGCGAACGATTAACAATACCAAGCGAATGGCCGGTCTGCGCGGCAAGGATACGCTGATTGATGAAGGGTTCTTTTATCAGGTTGTTCAATATATCTTGTTTCGAATTGTTCATATACTTCCTTCTTTCATTTTTCATGAACTTTTGTTTTCGATTATACCATAACTTTATGACTTTTTCAATCCCCTGTGTGTTAGGATAGTTGTCAGTGAAAGATAATTACTTTTGTGGTAGTATATATGTGAACTTCCTATAAAATTAACTCTCATAAAATTCCTTTTAAAGTATGCTACAACTGGCTTAAAGCAAGAACATGTCGAAACGAGAGTTAATATTTCAGGAAGTTCACATAAAAAGGTCCAAATAATTAACATTATTTGGACCACCTGTCAAAGGAAGCCTTTTTCCTTTTCGCCGTCATCAGGACTTCTTTGCGCTTCCATTCATAAATTTTTCTTAAAATTTACCTTTATTTTACCACACTACTCCCAAAACTACAATATATCTCCATTTTTCATTTTTTTTACATAGAACCTTTCTGGCCTAATACAATCAGTACAGTTTTAAACAAAATCTTAATATCCAGCATAAAGGACCATTCTGAAATGTACTTCGTATCCAGTTTTACAACCTCTTCAAAATCTGTAATCTCGCTTCGTCCGCTTACCTGCACATACCAGTCAGTCCCGGCTTGATTGCCAGTCTTGCTCTGTGATGGAGCTCATATTTCTCCCACTCATCCACTGTCGGCGGACGGGTTCCTACAAGGCTCATGTCGCCTTTTAACACATTGAAGAACTGCGGGAATTCATCCAGCGAGGTTTTGCGGATAAAGTTTCCGATTCCTTTGCCTGGTCCTTTTTCGCTTCCGATGACACGCGGGTCATTCTCCATTTTGAACATCAGACCATGCTGACGCGGTTCTGTTTCATTCAGTTCTTTTTTCCGCTCTTCCGCATCCATGTACATGCTACGGAACTTGTAAATTTTGAATTTTCTTCCGTTCTTTCCGACACGGTACTGTGAGAAGAAGATCGGGCCCGGAGACTTGATATAAATCGCAGGGGCAACGAACAGGAAGATGATTCCGGTCAGAATACATCCGGCAAGACCGCCGCAGATGTCCATGATTCGTTTCAGCACAAGCTGTCCTGCGCTTGCCATATTGATGCAGGTGGTGACCACGGTATAGTTGCCCATGCGCTCTACAGTCTGATTTTTTCCCTGCATTTCGTTCACGTCCGCAATTTTTACGTGGATCGTAATGCCCATCTCGGCGAATGCGTCGAATACTTTCTGCGGGATTTCTCTGCCTTCCGGCAGAACGATCAGCACTTCGTCGAACCACTCACGGCAGACATACTCAGCTGCATCTGCAAGGTTCGATACCACCGGTACGCCGTGGATTTTGTGTCCGGTTCTGTCCTGGTCTACGAGAACAACGCCAGTCGGACGAACGCCGATGTAATCGAAATCCAGCATGCTCTTTACAACGGACTGTGACTGTTTTTCGGTCGTGATGATCAGAAGCGAACGGCCGCTGTGTTCCCCGCTGCTGCGTTTCTTTACCACAGCCTTCCATCCGATGCGCATCAGATAGGAAAGCATTCCGTACAGAGCACCGGTCAGCATAATGGTTGCTCTGGAGAACTGATCTCCCTCCTGAATCAGGAACAGGTAGAATACACCAAGAACGATGATGTATACCATATTTTTTACAGTCATTCCGATTTCCACGAGGTATCCGCGCTTCATGACGTTTTTGAAGGAATCGTCAAAAAACATGATCATCAGCTGGATCAGAGCGAATACGATAGCCTCATTTCGGTAAATTGGGCTTCCATATGGCTTAAAACTGTGATGTCTTAAGAAATAACCCATGACGAAAGCCAGCTGAAGACAGATAATATCAAGAACCATAAAATCCAGATGCTTCAGCCATCCTGTGGATGATTTTTTGTACATACCTTTCTCCCCTGTCGTATTTTTTTCGCCGTACTCGTAACATTCTCTTGTTTCGCATAGTTTTTCTAGCTTTTATATTACCATTTTCACTAAAACCTTCTCATTTTTTCTGGTACTATGCATTTGTAATATCTTCTGTGACGAATACAGAACCATTTTTTTCTTTATTCCAAATATTCTATCCCATTTCTACTTATTTGTAAAGGTGTGGACACACTTTTGGACATAATTATTTCACATTTTTGCAAATTATTACATTTTATATTATTTCATCACATCCAGAATCTGTAATGTTTTCATCTTCTTTTCGACATAGCGATGGAGATATGCACGCAGCAATCGTTCCAGTTCGTCCAGGATCTCTTCATTTACGGTAAAACCATACAGCTTCGCGAGCGGTGCCGCAATGATATAGCGGCATGCCAGCACGGTGCCCGGCTGCAGCGGCCATGGATCTCTGATGGTTTTTCCACAGTTTGGGCAGTAGATGGCGCTGTCGCGCAGGGAGAAAACGATCAGATTCTCTTTCGTGCCGCACTCCATGCAGGAGAACATCTGCGGTGCTTCTCCGCTGATTGTGATCGTCCGCAGTTCGAAGATGCACCGGATCAGGCGGAGGTCCTGTTTTCCGCGGCGGATGGCGTTCATCGTCACGTACAGAAGGTTCAGCATCTGGGTTTCATCGTTTCCTTCCTGGCCGAAATATTCGGCCAGTTCCAGAAAATAAAAGCCGTAATAAACGCCGGGCTGCATCTGCGCCAGGTCGAGGAAGTATTCTTTAATGTTTGCGCCGGAGAGGGTGTAGCTGTCACGGCCCTCGTAAACCTGAAACTCGCCGAAGACGAACGGATTGGAGACGGCCATCAGCGGGCTTTTCATGCGGCGGGCGCCGCGCGCGAAGGCGGTGATTTTGCCGAGCTCCCGGGTCAGGATCACGACGCGCTTGTCATACTCTCCGACCGGGGAGGCGGATAATACCATTCCGCTTACATTGATTGGTTCTCGCATGTTTCTTCCTTATTATAATGCAATATTATAAATCGAGTTTCTTTTTATCATATCCGAAGTTCTTCACGAGGAAATCGCTGTCGCGCCAGTCTTTTTTGACTTTGACCCAGAGCTTCAGGTTGACTTTCTGCTCCAGCATCTGCTCCAGCTCATACCGCGCGTTGCTTCCGATCTTCTTGAGCATCGCGCCCTGTTTTCCGATGATGATGCCCTTGTGGGAATCGCGCTCGCAGATGATGGTCGCGTCGATATCAACGATTTTTCCGTTCGGGCGGTCTTTCATCTGGTCGATCACAACGGCGATACCATGCGGGATCTCTTCGTTTAAGGCGTACAGTGCTTTCTCGCGGATGATCTCAGCCACGATCTGGCGCATCGGCTGATCGGTGATGGTGTCCTCATCGTAGAACTGCGGGCCGTACGGCAGGTATTTGAAGATGCTCGGAATGATATCATCGGTGTTCTGATGGCGGAGTGCCGAGCACGGAATGATCTCGGCAAACTGGAACAGCTTGCGGTACGTATCGATGAATTCCAGGATTTTATCTTTCTCCACGGTATCGGTCTTGTTGATAATGAGGATGACCGGCGCATTGACTTTCTCCAGGATCTCTGCGATATGACGCTCTCCTGCTCCGATGAAGTTGCTCGGCTCTACCAGCCAGAGAATCACATCGACTTCTTTTAACGTTTTCTCGGCTACATCGACCATGTACTCGCCGAGCTTATTTTTCGCCTTGTGGATACCCGGTGTGTCGAGGAACACGATCTGTCCCTCGTCACACGTATAAACGGTCTGGATGCGGTTGCGGGTGGTCTGCGGTTTCTTGGATGTAATCGCAATCTTCTGTCCGATCAGGTGGTTCATCAGCGTGGATTTTCCCACGTTCGGACGGCCAATCAGGGCTACAAAGCCGGATTTATAATTTGCATTGTTTTCCATTGCTGTCTCTTCTCCTCATTTATAAGTTCTCTACGTTCTTAAACAGTTCTTTCTCTTTCTGAATGGCTGCTTCGCTTCCGACAACGCAGATGTTGTTCTGTTTTAAGGCTGCATCTACAAGGTCTGCCAGTGCATGAATGTCGTCCAGGGTTGCATCGAGGATCTGATCTCTCTCCTGCTGGAAGTCTGCTTCGGTGATGCCGTTGAACCATGCGCTCTCGGAGGTCTGGCCTTTTGCAGACGGGTTCATCGGAACGTCGAGTTCGCTGATCGTTCCGATGATGTATTTGGTCATCTGGCGTTCGTCTGCTTCGAAATTGCGCACGTAATCGCCGATACCGCGGTATACTTCAAGGGTTCTTCCGACATTCGGATCACGGTAGGAAGAAATGCACGCGTTTCCGCCTCTTCCGAAAGCTCCGCCGCAGCCGTAAGCGCCGCCTTTGACACGGATGTTGATCCACAGATAGTCATAGCTCAGCATGACACGCAGGATGCGCAGGGCTCCTGTGTAGTCGTAGCCTTCGCGCTCGAAGTTTCCACAGAGTGCCACGTACTGTACCTGGCCGGAGGTCTGGAAGGCTTCGTTTTTCTGTTCAAAGTCATACACAATGCTGCCCGGCTCCACTTCGTCGGTGTACAGATTCTCTTTGAATGCTGCGATTTTTTCTTCCAGCGGTGCGTAGCCTGTCTCGTCTGCGGTATAGGAGACGGTCAGATTCTCTTTGCGGAAGATGTATTTCATCAGGGTCTGCAGATTTTTAATCAGTTCTGCTTTTTTCTCATCGAAGTTCTCGTCCAGATCTTTTAAGAGCTGGTAGAAGCCGATGCCTGCGATGCGGTCCTGGAAATTGCTCATCGGGGAGTAATAGGAAGCTGCACGCATCACAGCCGTTGCATTTCCGGCGGAAGACAGGCGGTTCTGCAGGCCGGATTTCATGCTGGCGATGATCTCGTGAATACGTTTCTCATCATCCAGGCGGGAGGTGTTCAGGATTTCCTCGATCATTTTCATGACGAAATCCAGTTTGTCGTACAGGAATTTCGCGCGGATGCCAAACATTCTGCGGCAGTCGTCATCATTTTCCGGAATGCGGAATACCTGCAGTCCGCAGTTGATGCCGCCGGTCTGTGCATTGATCTCGTTGAACAGCTCGCCGTAGGTGTAGTGTTCGGTGTCCACATAGCCGAGAACGGATTTTAATACGCCCATGTACGGGATCAGATCGTTCGGCACATTTTTCGTATCAAACAGCAAGCTTAAGTAACCGATGCCGTTCGTGAATACGTTGTGATGAAGAACCGTCGTTCCATCGACTTCATGCTCGTCATTGTAAGTTTGACAGACTCACGTTTGATATCGCTTCGTTTCAGGAGCGGAATCGTCTCGAGTGCTTCCTCGCTCTCCTCTTCTTCCTGATATGCTGCCAGCTCTTTGGTGTCAGCAATGATTTTCTCGATCTCTTCTTTTGACAGGCTCTCTTTGTATTTCTGCAGTTTTTCTGCGGTCTTTGCATCATTTTCTGCGGCAAGACCGGTCTTTGGAATGAGGGTCACGATGGAGGCATGGGTGTTGTCCAGCAGATACGTCTGGATCAAGTTTTCGAAATAGCCTTCTTTTGCCAGTTTTTTCAGCTCATCGTAGATTGCAAGCTGCTGCAGGTAGGCGAACGGTTTGTTCTCGTCGTACAGCCAGCTGTCGAAGACGTCAATGCCGTACATCAGGCCTTCGGGAAGCTGGAGAAGTCCGCCTCACGGAAACGGAATTCGAAATAGTTGATGCCTGCCTCGATGGCTTTCTGATCCATGCCGTTTTTCACGATATCCTCGAGGGTGCCGCGGATGATGGACAGGAATTTTTCTTTCTCATTTTCATCGGCGTTCTTGGCTACGATGGAGAAGAATGGCTGCAGGATGCCGTCCTCGTAGGAGCCGTAAACATCTTTTCCGATGTGTGCGTCAAGGAGTGCCTGTTTGACCGGGGCTCCCGGTGCGTCAAGGAGTGCATACTCCAGAACAGAAAATGCCACGTTTAATTTTACATCCAGACCGCTGCCGATGACCATGTTGTAGGACAGGTACGCATTGTTTTCAAGCGGATCGCCGTCGAGTACCGGGTACTCGTGTACAATGTCGAGGGTCTCTGCAAATGGTTTCTGATACGGAATTTCGGATTTTACTTCTTTTGCATTAAAATGGGACAGGTATTTTTCATCCATCCATGCCAGTTTTTCTTCCATATCCATGTTTCCGTACAGGTAGATATAGCTGTTGGACGGATGGTAATAGGTCTGATGGAAATTCAGGAAGTTTTCGTAGGTCAGGTTCGGGATGCAGGACGGATCTCCGCCGGATTCTACGCCGTACGGAGTGTCCGGGAACAGGGTGTTGAAGGTTTCACGCTCCAGGACATCGTCTGCGGAGGAGAAGGCTCCTTTCATCTCGTTGTATACAACACCGTTGTAGGTCAGCGGGCCGTCTTCGCTTTCCAGATGATAGCTCCAGCCTTCCTGCCGGAAGATTTCGTCGTGTTTGTAAATGTTCGGGTAGAATACGGCGTCCATGTAGACATGCATCAGGTTCTGGAAGTCGGCATCGTTGGTGCTGGCTACCGGGTACATGGTTTTATCCGGGTAGGTCATAGCATTTAAGAAGGTGTTCAGGGATCCTTTGACGAGTTCTACGAAGGGATCCTTTAACGGGAATTCGCGGGAGCCGCAGAGGACGCTGTGCTCGAGGATGTGGGCTACGCCGGTGCTGTCGGCCGGCGGGGTACGGAAGGCAATGTTGAATACTTTGTTGTCATCCTCCGTCTCGAGAAGCAGCACGCGGGCTCCGCTTTTGTTGTGGCGAAGGAGGTAGCCATGTGCGTGGATATCATCAATCTGCTGTTCCTGCAGCAGGGTGTAGGCTTTGCAATGTTCTGCGTTCATGTTAAAAGTGTCCTTTCTTGTTGTTTTTCTCGGTTATTTCCGGTTTTATGCAGTCAAAAACGGACCGCAGTGCCCGTTTACTGGGATTTTCTGCGGCCCTGTCGGTTTTTATTCTTCGTGGTCTGTTTCTGCGTCGGTAGTTTCCGCCTCATCCACATGATCTTTTACTTCGTCATTTGCAGCATTGTTCTGCGCATTTCTCTGCGCCTGAGCTGCGGCAGCCTGTGCCATCATCGCCTCGAGATTCGGGCGGACGCTCTGCGCCTGGGCTCCCATGATTCTCTGGAGCTGTTCTCTGGTCAACAGAAGGTTGAAGCCGGACGGGTTGATGACGAAGCCTTTGGCCTGTTTCATCAGGTACGGCAGAAGGTGCTGGAACGGGATGGCTGCCAGCCGGAGTTTTGCCTGCGGATCCGGACGGAATTTCTGGAATTCACCGATATCGGAGAACAATGGCTGGAAGATTTCTTCGTTCTGGTTTTTGATGTACGGGATGCGCACATCCGGTCCCGGGTTGGCCGGATCGAATTCGCCCTGTACCTGGGAGATGTCGATGGCAAGGATGAATTTGCTTCGCATCAGGTTGACAAGCATTTCTTCTTCGAGTTCACGCAGGTGCTGCATGCGCTCGGCATCGTCTCTTCTCTGGTTTGGTTTGCGGAGCTCCTGCAGGAAATAGACTACAGTGAGCTGTACGCCAGGGTTGAGGACTGGAAGATGCTGTTTGTTCATTTTTTCCATGTCCGGTTTCGGGAAGATCTGCTCCAGCTCGATGCGGCGGGTCTGATCGCCTTCGTGGAAGATGACCATGTTGACACCTTCTGCGTAGAGGCCCATATAGAAGTTCGGCATCTGCTTGCGCAGTACTTTTACGGTAAGCAGCGGGGTATTCTTCTCTACATAGGATTTTGCAAATTCTTTAGCTGCTTCTTCTTCGGTAAACATATATACCTGATCGTCAAAGGTTTCCGGATCGCACTCTACGTATGGGAGTTTCGTGATCTGGGAAAATGTGACATAGATGATTTCCATGCTTTGAAATTTCTTCATTGTGAAGCTGTTGTCTACTGTCATTTGTGGTTGAGTCCTTTCTTCGCTCTTAGAGGATATGGTATCCCTAAAATATCTATGTGACATTATATCATACTTTTGGTGGGTTGCCAAAGGTTTTCTTTTGGGGTGACGGACCGCGCAGACCAAAGCTGTCGAAACGGGGCCTGACTTTGCATGACGGCGGGAGAGGGCTTTTTGTAGTCTGTAATTGGGGCGTGCAGACTACGGAAATGTTTTTTAACACATTCTAGTTAATCGCTTTGGCATTGGGGTAGATTTTTTCCATTCGGGCGTCCGGGAAATGGGCATCTATGGTCTGCTCGATGGCATTAGCTGCGGGCTTTTGGTGGGCGCGTTCGTCGTATCGGGCGAGAGCAAGGGTAGATACGAGCATGTTGGCCACCATGAACACGATCAGGATCCAAGTGATGATTTCTCCGAATTTCATCGGGATTTTTTCAATCCAGCGCGAAATGACAGGATAGAATTTTTTGAGCCAGACGACGGCGGCTATTCCCCAGAAGAAACAGTACAGGAGGTTGATACGGCCTCCGAGGTTGAAGGGAATGTCGCTGTAGTCCCAGAAGACTTTTCCGAATACGATTTCGGTGAACACACTGCAGATGTATTCGTAGGCTCCGCCGAGGAAGGTACCAAAGGCAAACAGGAATCCATCGGAGCGGTCGCGGTAGTTGTAGAGGAACCAGGTAGCGAGGGCGATGGCCAGGCCCCAGACGATGCTGAACGGGCCCCAGACAAGGCTGCTGCGGCTCATCCAGACACCGGCGGTGATGCGGCAGAATATGGTTTCTGTAATATCGCCCAAAAATGCGCCGATGATGAAGAGAAGAACGATTTTGTAAAAGCTGCATCCTTCGGCAAATACGCCGGTTTCTGTTTTCTCTTTTTTCTCCGGAACTGGCTGTACGGCCGGATAGGCACGTTCCACACGACGCTCCAGATAGCGGTAAACACGGACAGAAAGGCGTCTGGTGAAGGCGTCGATCTGATCGTTCATAGCGCTGATCCGCGGCATTTTTTTCGTGATGTGGTGCAGAACAGCATAGGAACCGACGGCATCTACTACCAATATACCAAAGAGAATCCAGGATGTGATATGCAGGAAACCGGCCGGAATTAAATGAAGAACTGTAAAGCAGAGGCGATTGCCGATTTTCATGGCAAGCAGTCCTAAAATTCCCCAGAGTACAGAATACTGGAGCAGATATAGCCGTCCATGTTCCATTTTTTATTGGAATAGTCCCACCATTTGCCATGGCCAATGCGTTCCAGCGCGTGACCGGCCAGCCACTCGGCTGCGGTAGCGATAATCATACAGCCAAGGAACAAAAAGACGGGGCTTGACTGCAGTTCATACAGATAACGTGTCATAAAGACAGCTGTGATTCCATAGATGGCGCAGAGCGGACCATTTAAGAATCCTCTGTTTACCATATGTTTTTTCCGGATCGCGGCCACAGAAGTTTCCAGAAGCCATCCAAGGAAGCGTAAAAGAAAAACAGGCCGAGATAGTCATAAATTGTATAGTTCATGTTCTTCTCTCTATTCTTT
>ENA-OQBJ01001177-OQBJ01001177.1-human-gut-metagenome-genome-assembly--contig:-NODE-1177-length-10905-cov-1.450362_pt1 | contig 10905 bp, 17 predicted proteins | sample MGYA00242743_ERZ504545 | MGnify/ENA primary metagenome ERZ504545 (study PRJEB26092, sample SAMD00036252) | human gut metagenome | host: Homo sapiens | study: EMG produced TPA metagenomics assembly of...
TTTTAATGTAAGCTGTGGATCGTATACGTCGATGATATCTGTCTCATTTGCAATGATCTTACCGAGACCGCCGCCTTGCTACAACTTTTGCATCTACATATCCAGACTCTTCTTTTATCTTCTTGACGATATACTCTGTCTGCCCAATCTGCCCGAATACAATTCCGGCCTGCATACAGGAAATGGTCTCTTTGCTAAAATTGATTCTGGTTTCTTAATCTCGACTGCCGGGAGCATTGCTGCCTGATTCCACATTGCCTGTGCAGAGGTGCGGATTCCCGGAGCGATAACTGCTGCCTCAAATGTTCCATCCGCTCCTACTACATCGTAAGTTGTAGCAGTTCCATAATCAATCACGATGACTGGTCCGCCGTGAAGTGTATATGCTGCCACTGCATCAACAATACGGTCTGCTCCGACCTGTTTTGGATTTTCAGTCTTTATCTTCAGCCCGGTCTTGATTCCGGCGGAAACTACGATTGGCTTGATTCCGAAATATTTGATCATGGCACTTCCAAGAGAATGCATAATGTCCGGCACAACTGATGCTACAATACAGGCATCAATATCTGACTTTTCAAATCCTTGATGCCAGATCAGTTCATTTAACGCAATTCCATACTCATCAGAGGTCCTCTGTATCTTCGTAGTCATGCGAAATGTTGCTGACAAGTTCTCACCGTTAAATACTCCTAATGTAATGTTTGTATTTCCAACATCGATAACTAACAGCATCTATTCTATCTCCTCTCCCAGAAAAAATACTCGGTAATACAACTGCAGTGCTTCTAACAGATCCTGCTTTTCTCTCTGGATCTGCTTGATTTTCAGATGGCTTCCAATATCATCAAATGTTGGATCAAAATCCTCGGAAGTCACTTCGAAACACAATTCTCCGTCTTCTTCAAATACGAGTGTCAGAATTCCGCCTACATCATTTACATACAGTACGCACATGATCTTCAGCTCATCCTTTACATGATCCGGAAGTCTGTCAAAATCCGGGTTCAGATAATATTTTTCTTCATATGAATTCGCGCCACAAAGCACGACCTTATCCTGATACATAAACTACTCCTTTTTTATAATTTCTAAGCCGTGTAACACCAGGCAAAATCCTGTCAGGCTTCTCACGTCACACAAGCTTATGTCCTGGGATTATACGTACCCATAAATCCCTCTTACAGATACTTCTCCTGCAAATATATGTTTTTCTTCGCCTTTTTGTGTGCGTACGATTAATTCTCCTGTCTCGTTGATTCCATATGCATGGGCATTATATTCATTTCCCGGCTCCAGAATCCGTACTTCTTTTCCCCGGTTTACAAGCATCTCATTATAACTCTCCTGTAATCCGGACAAATCACCATTTTCCATAAAAAGTGCATAATTTTTTTCAAAATGCTTCATGACAGCTGCAATCAGTGCGGAACGTTTTACCGGTGCCCCTGTCTCAATCATAAGGGAGGTGGCTTTCTCTTTCAGTTCCTCGTCAAATACTTTCTGATTGACATTGATTCCTACACCGATGACCACATAGTTGATATAATCAATCTCCGTGCTCATCTCTGTCAAAATTCCGCAGACCTTCTTTTTATTCATAACAATATCGTTCGGCCATTTGATTCCAGTCTCCATGCCGGTCACTTCCCGGATACCTTCTGCACACTCTGTGCCATAACTAATGTCAGCATCGGTGCCTTTGTCGGTATCAGATCTGGTCGGAGCAGAATTGTCATATAAATGCTGATTCCTTTTGGGGATTCCCACACACGGCCTCTTCTCCCTTTTCCAGCCACCTGACGATCTGCCACAAAAGTGTTCCATGAGCACCGTCTTTCTCACCCAGCTCTTTTGCCCGATTATTCGTAGAATCAATCTCATCAAAATAAACGATATTCTTTCCTGCCCATTCTGTATCCATAAGGCTTCGGATCTCCGCCTCCGACATAATATCCGGACTTTCGAGAAGGCGGTACCCTCTATTGCGCACCGCCTCTATCCCGTAACCTTCTTTTTTTTAATTGTTCTATCGCTTTCCAGACAGCCGTTCTGGACACATGGAATCTGTCGCACATCTGCTGCCCGGAGATGTAATCATCACTTTCTTTTAATAAGCGTAATATTTCTGATTTCATCTTTTATCTCTTCTTATCTTTTTCTATATTCAGACATTTCTCGAATGCCTTGTCATTTCATTGATCTTATGCTTATCTCTCGCCGAGTGTCGCTACCATAACTGCTTTGATCGTATGCATACGGTTCTCTGCCTCATCAAATACTTTTGACTGGGAAGACTCGAATACTTCGTCTGTAACTTCCATATCTGTCAGACCATATTTCTCGTAAATCTGTTTGCCGATCTTTGTCTTCAGATCATGGAATGCCGGCAGGCAGTGAAGGAAGATTGCTTTCTCTCCTGCATTCTCCATAACTTTCTTTGTTACTTTATATGGTGACAGCTCGCGGATACGCTCCTCCCAGACTTCGTCAGGCTCTCCCATAGATACCCATACATCTGTGTAGATAACATCTGCATCTTTTGTTCCGCTCTCTACATCTTCTGTCAGAGTGATGGTTGCTCCGCTTTCCTTTGCATATCCCTGGCAAGTTTCAACAAGCTCTGCATTTGGGAAATAATTCTTAGAGGTACATGCTACAAAATGCATTCCCAGTTTCGCACATGCGATCATAAGAGAGTTACCCATATTGTATCTTGCATCACCCATGTACACCAGTTTTATTCCTTTTAAATGTCCGAAATGCTCACGGATCGTCAACATATCTGCCAGCATCTGTGTCGGGTGATACTCATTTGTCAGTCCGTTCCATACTGGAACTCCTGCATATTTTGCAAGGTCTTCTACAATCTCCTGACCAAATCCACGGTACTCAATTCCATCAAACATTCTTCCGAGAACTCTTGCTGTGTCTTCAATACTTTCTTTCTTGCCGATCTGTGATCCTGTCGGATCAAGATAAGTTGTTCCCATGCCCATATCATGTGCTGCCACTTCAAATGCACAACGTGTTCTTGTACTTGTCTTTTCAAAAATCAGCGCTACATTCATGCCTCTGTATTTATCGACCGGAATACCTTTTTTCTTCTTATCCTTGAGATCTGCCGCAAGATCCAGCATGTATGTGATCTCCTCTGGTGTAAAATCTTTCAGTGTCAGAAAATTTCTTCCCTTTAAATCCATCTCTCTTACGTCCTTCTTTCTGTATTATTTACAAGCCGTCTCTTATCCGGTCTTGCTGTCCATTTCTGTCATATTTATTATTTCTGTGTATCATCAACTGCGACTTCTTTGATGCTCTTCACCAGTCCTGCGATTCCCTGGATCTCAGATGGAATAATAATCTTTGTAGCCTTTCCATCTGCAGCTTTTTCAAATGCTTCCAGGCTCTTTATTGTAAGAACAGCCTCGTCTGCTCCTGCTTCTTTCAGGAAGCGGATACCGTCTGCATTTGCCTGCTGTACTTTCATAATCGCCTCAGCCTGACCTTCTGCCTCACGGATCATAGCCTCTTTCTGCGCCTCTGCACGTAAGATTGCAGCCTGCTTCTCAGCCTCAGCATCCAGAATTGCAGATTCTTTATGTCCCTCTGCAACAAGAATCGTAGATTTTTTCTCTCCCTCTGCACGTAAGATTGCTTCACGTCTCTCGCGCTCTGCTTTCATCTGCTTTTCCATGGCATCCTGGATAGCTGCCGGAGGAATAATATTCTTAAGCTCTACACGGTTCACTTTGATTCCCCATGGATCTGTTGCCACATCCAGAGATGCACGCATCTTCGTATTGATCGTTTCACGGGAAGTCAGTGTCTGATCCAGCTCCAGATCTCCGATAATATTACGAAGAGTTGTCGCTGTCAGGTTCTCGATCGCCATGATCGGATTCGCCACTCCATAACAGAACATCTTCGGATCTGTAATCTGGTAAAATACAACGGTATCGATTCTCATTGTTACATTATCTTTTGTGATAACCGGCTGTGGCGCAAAATCTACAACCTGCTCTTTCATATCCACTCTTCTTGCAACACGATCCACGATCGGAAGTTTAAAGTGAAGTCCGGTTCCCCACGTTGCCTGATATGCTCCCAGTCTCTCAATCACAAGTGCCTGCGCCTGTCTTACAATCTTCACACAGGAAATCAATACTACCATAACAATAATTAAAATAATCACTAAAAATGTTCCCATTACTGCTGCCATCATATCTTCGTCTCCTCTCCATTCCTTACAATCAGTTTCACTCCCTGAATACCTTCAACTACTACAATTGCATTCTTTGGGATCTTTCCTTCCGGGGCATCTGTCTTCGCAGCCCACTCCTGCCCGCGCACCTCCACACGTCCTTTTGACGAAAGTGTGTCAATCTCTTCAATTACAAGTGCTTTCTGTCCGATCAGAAGCTCTGCTCCGGTCTTTTGTCTCTCTTGGTTAAAGTACTTCATGGCAAGCGGTCTTGTCACTGCCAGAAGTGCCAAAGATACAATTGCAAATATTATGATCTGCACTCCTAGTCCCAACCCCAGTACTGCCACAAGAAATGCAACTAATGCTCCTCCTGCGAACCAGATAGTCGTAAGCCCCATCGTAATGATCTCGATAACCAGAAACAGTACAAATAAGCTTAACCAGATAACCGTCGTCTGCATAATCTGACCCTCCTTCATTCAAAATTCACAGCACATAGTACTGACACAAATCCTTCTATCACTCTATGCTTTCCAAAGCTGTCCTTTTCCATATCATTTTCCATGTCATTTTGAGGAAAATCCCAGCTTAACGGCTTAGTATCATATTACTATACTTTGCATAATAAAGCAACGAATCCCTCTCGGCATTCGTTGCTTTTTTCTCATCATTTATTTATCTTATCGTCTCTGTCTTGCTGCCTCGAATGTCAGAATTGCCGTAGCCACTGCCGCATTCAGAGACTCTACTGTCCCTTCATCGGAATACGGATATACACCTGTGCCTGATCTGCCACCTCATCGCGGAGACCATTTCCTTCATTTCCTATCAGAAATGCACTGGCTTTGCGATAATCTTCTTCATCGTAGGAATTTTTCCCTCCCAAATGGGCCGCATATGTGCAGATTCCTGCTTCTTTCATCTGCTTTACTTCCTCTGCCAGATCATCCACATAGCAGAATGGTACACGATAAGCCGCCCCCATCGTAGAACGAACTACCTTCGGATTGTACATATCTACACAGTCCTGACTCATTACAATTCCCGTCACTCCTGCGCCCTCTGCTGTCCGTACAATGGTTCCCAGATTTCCAGGATCCTGGATCTGATCCAATACAAGAAGAAGTGGTAATTCCCCACCTTTTTCCTTCACAATCTCAGTGATGCTGTATTGTTTCTGACGCACCAGGCAAAGAATCCCCTGCGGCGTCTTCGTGTCAGACACATATTCAAAAACAAAATCTGCCAGAATCTCCGGCTGCACTTTCGTTCCCGCCAATACCTGTTCTACAGCCTTACGCTCCCGATTCCAGAACTCTTCCGATGCATAAACTTCCACCAGACGGTCTTTTGGCACTTCCCGGAACATGCGGATACCTTCTACAAGGAAGACACCTTCTTCATCTCTGAGCTTTTTCTTCTTTTTTAAATTCACCAGTCGTTTGACTTTCGCATTCGACGTACTCGTAATCATATCATTTTCCTCTTAATTCAGGATACTCTGAACCGCTTCATCATTCAGATTCTGCTTTGTTACCCACACATATCCTGTATTGACAAATGCTTCATTTCCCATATTCAGCGCTGCTCTTGCAGAAGCAATCGTTGCCGCATACCCCATACCGAACGGATTCTGTACAACAAGTCCGTCAATCTTTCCTGCTTTCAATGCTTCCATCGAATCATCATTCACATCATATCCGACTATGAATGGTGATACATTCTTTCTCTCCATCTCATCGAGCACCAGTTCCATAGCGTCACTGTTACTTGCAAAACATCCCTTTACATTCGGGTGTTTTTCAAACAAATAATCAATCACTTCCTCTTCCGTAATATCCGCTGCCTGCTTGTCCGTTGCTAACTCCTGTATCATCTGGTTTTGTAAGTGTCAATCTGATCCATATGGTATGTCTCTACAATCGTGATATTCGGATATGCGCTCTGAATCTGGCTTACAAATGCATTTTCCCTTGTCTGGGCTACCTGCGATTTTGAGTCCTGCAAAAAAAGCATGACTTCTCCGGATTCCCCCATTGCCTCCGCCAGTCGGTTTGCTGCCTCTGTTGCACTTGCACTGTTATCTGTTGAGACAAATGCACTGATTCCCGGATAATCACTGCTTGAATCAAATGTTACAATTGGTGTCCCATTCCAACCGGCTTGATCGAACTGCACTTCGCATGCTTTGGCGTCTGCAATAGAAATTGCCAAAGCTGCCGGATAACGGGATAACTCCTCATCCAGAATATTAACCTGCTCATCCACATTGTCCTTATCAGATGGACCGCTATACACGACCTTGACTGCTTTTTTCCCTTTGTAGCCAAGCTGCTCATTGATATCTTTACCTGCCTGCTCGGCACCTTTTTTTACCTGCACCCAGAAATCGTCATTTGTCCCTTTTCCAATAATGGAAATGTAAGCGCCTTCTTCAAGCGATAATCCTCTGGCATCTCTGTATGCAGAGGGTTCGATCATGTCCAGCTTTGCCTGATATTCCTTCGTCTTTTCTGTCTCCGTATCATCTTGTGCCGCATCTTTTGAAGTATCCTGCGTCTTTGTATCATTTGCCTTATTGCTATCTGTGTCTGATGTATTTTTCGCACATGCAGTCAGCACCATAGCTGCACTAAGCAGTGCGATGATCATCTTGCATCTTTTCTTCATAATACCAATCCCCTTAACAATTGTCATGCATCTTATTTTCCACTTAAACACTATACACCATATTCGCGAAAAAAGCTTGAATTTTTTTTTAAAGAATTTCTTAAATATTTCTCTCACATGTCTTATTGATTATTTTTTTCACAATATACTGCTTGTATAATTGATTTTTTTGTATTATGATAGTAGCAGACAAAAATGTCTATGTCTATTCAACATATTTATTAAAAAGGAGGTAATTACCCATGGCACACGTAATTGGAGACGATTGTATTTCATGTGGAAGCTGCGAAGCAGAATGTCCAGTAAGCGCTATTTCTGAAGGAGATGGCAAATACGAGATCAACGCTGATGCTTGTATCGACTGTGGTGCATGTGCAGCACAGTGCCCAGTAGGAGCAATTTCCGAGGCATAAGATTCCACACATATAAGATTTAAACCTAAAAAGAATGTTCCGGTTCAGGGACATTCTTTTTATTCCCCCGCGTTTTGACTTTTTTTGCACTTTTCATATGCTATTCTTGGGACAGGCAAAGGAAATCTATCCTTTTGCAAAGAAATCTTAATTGAATAAGGGGGTTTTATTATGGGCAATGCTCTGGAACAACTAAGAAAAGAGACCCGGGACGATGCCAGGCTTTACGGCTGTATTAGAGAACTCTATGAACAAGGAGTCCCTTTTGAAGAACTAAAAGCCGTCATTCCTGATATCCGGCGCACTCGTGAGCAGTTACATATGAAAAGAATGCTGGAAAACAATAACGAAGTCCTGATGCAGATGTTCAGTCGGGAAATGTCTTTTCTGTTGGATGCAAAGGAACGGCAGGAGGAAGAACAGTTCAAAAAAATAGACCAGCTCATCAGACAACAGCAATCCTATCGGAAAGCTGCAGCTGACGCTGGTCCAATCGGCAAATTAAAACGGCTATTCCTGCCTGCTTAAATTTGCAAACTTCGTATATTCACCAAGCCAAGCCAGATTAACGGTCCCTACCGGACCGTTTCTCTGTTTTGCTATAATAATCTCGGCCTGTTTCTTAAATTCGGAATCTTTATTATAATACTCATCACGATAAATAAACATTACAACGTCGGCGTCCTGCTCGATAGCCCCGGACTCACGGAGGTCAGAAAGCATCGGACGCTTATCCGGTCTCGACTCTACCGCACGGCTGAGCTGTGACAATGCAATGACCGGTACATTTAACTCTCTTGCAAGAGCTTTTAGTGAACGGGAGATTTCAGAAATCTCCTGCTGTCTGGACTCGGATTTTCCACCTACACTTCCACTCATCAACTGCAAGTAGTCAATGATGACAAGCTGAAGATCCTGCTCCAGTTTATATTTCCTACATTTTGAACGAAGTCGGATACGGAAATACCTGGTGTATCGTCAATCACAAGGTGTGACTTTCCGATAATTCCGGCTCCTTCGATCAGCTTCTCCCACTCAGAATCTTTTAGATTACCGGTTCTGAGTGCCTGTGCGTCTACCTGAGATTCCAGAGAAAACATACGGTTCACCAACTGTTCCTTTGACATCTCAAGACTGAAAATGGCAACACCTTTATTTTTCTTAAATGCAACATACTGCGCAATATTCAGTACGAACGCTGTCTTACCCATAGACGGACGGGCCGCTACAAGAACAAGATCTGACGGCTGAAGGCCGGATAATTTGTAATCCAGATCAATAAATCCTGTCGGGATTCCTGTAACAGTTCCTTTATTCTTTGAAGCTTTCTCGATTCGTTCCAGCGCATTTAATACAACATCTTTGATTGGAACATAATCTCCGGTATTGCGATGCTGTAATAATTCAAATACCGATTTCTCCGTCTGTTCCATAATTACCGGAAGAGATTCTTTCCCGACATAACAAGTATTTGCAATTGACTCGGTCAGCTTGATAAGTTTTCGCATCATTGCCTTATCTGCCACGATCTCCGCATAATATTTTACATTTGCAGAGGTCGGTACTGCATTGACCAGATCCCTTACAAATTCCAGACTGGAAATCTCCGGCGGTACATCTTTTTCTTTCAGACGTTCCTGAAGTGTGACCAGATCGACCGGCTTTCCTTCATTAAAAAGTTCCACCATGGAATCAAATACCACTCCGTAAGATGTCTGATAAAAATCCTGACCACTGATGATCTCTGATGCAGTTGTAATCGCATCCTTGTCCATCAGCATCGCTCCGACTACTGACTGTTCCGCTTCGACACTGTGGGGCATGACCCGCTTAATGAGTGCCTCTTCCATGTACGGTTTCCTCCTAAGCTTCCTCTGTAACTACAACTTTCAGCTCTGTAGTTACTTTTGGATGTAATTTAATCGGCACATTGTGTGTTCCAAGAGATTTGATCGGATCTTTTAACTGCACTTTCTTTTTATCTACTTCCAGCCCAAGCTGAGATTTTACCTCTGCTGCAATTTCTTTGGAGGATACAGAGCCAAATACTTTTCCGCCTTCTCCGGTTTTGATGGAAACCTGGATCTTACCTGCCTCGATCTTCTTTCCTAATTCTACAGCAGCCTCATAGTGTTCCTGTGCTACTTTATCATCATTCGCCTTCTTAAGTTTCAAATCATTTAAATTCTTACCATTAGCTTCTACACCTTTTCCTGTCTTCAGGATAAAGTTTCTTGCGTATCCGTCACTTACCTCTACTACATCCCCTTTTTTCCCAAGGGCTTTTACGTCTTCTTTCAAAATAACCTTCATGTCTATATATCTCCTTCTTTTATCATATTATCCAGAACCTGCTTCAGACATGCAACAGCCTCGTCCATATCCGTATGATTGAACTGCGCTCCCGAAGCATTCATATGACCGCCGCCGCCTAACTTTTCCATAATGACCTGAACATTGACCTCATCGATAGAACGGGCACTCACATAAATCTTTCCATTATATTCTGTCAATACAAAGGACGCTTTAATCTCACTGATATCCAGAAGTTCATTTGCCGCCTGTGCTCCGATGATCGTCGGACTCTCCACTTGAAGATCTGTACCTGTCGCAATTGGCAAATTTTTTCTGATATACCTCTGCGTTGCTGATAATTGCAGCTTTTGCGCGGTATCCTTCCATGTCATCCTGAACATCTTACGCACAAGTGTGATATCTGCTCCGGATCTTCTGAGAAATGCTGCCGCTTCAAATGTACGCACTCCGGTACGATTCATAAAACTGTTCGTATCGATCATGATACCGGCATACATACTGCTTGCCTCCAGATTCGGAATCTGAATATCATCTACAATGTACTGCAGGATTTCAGATACCATCTCACATGCTGACGAAGCATAAGGTTCAATATAAGACAATAATGCATTATCAATACTATCACTGCTCTGACGGTGATGATCCAGTACGACAATCGTCTTTGCCAGACACAAAAGTTCTTCACATTCTACCATCTTCGGGCGGTTCGTATCCACAACTACGACCATGGAATTCTCATCCGCCAGGTTCAATGCCTGTTCTGATGTCAGGAACAGATCGTCCGGGTAAGACGGATTATCAATATACATATTATAGAGTGGTCTAAGAGATGCTGACACCTCATTGATCACCACATTTGCCTTTTTTCCAAGAGCATTTGCCGCTCTGCAGATACCGATAGCTGCACCAAAAGAATCTACATCTGTCAGTGTATGTCCCATGACAAATATCTTGTCATTGACTGTAATATACTCTCGCAATGCTTCTGCTTTAACACGGGCTTTGACACGCGTGTTCTTTGCAGTCATCTCACGCTTGCCGCCATAATATGTAATACCATGCAGTCTTTGATAACAGCCTGATCGCCGCCTCTGGCAAGAGCCAGATCAATGGCAACACGGGCATAATTATAACTTTGGGAATAATTACCCGCACTGAGTCCCAGACCAATACTCAGTGTCAATGGAATCTGATTACCGATATTGACTTGTTTTTACATCCTCGAGAAGAGAGAATTTGTCATCCTCCAATCTCTTGAACTCTTGCTTCTTCAAATGACAATAAATTATTGTTCCGATC
>ENA-OQBJ01001179-OQBJ01001179.1-human-gut-metagenome-genome-assembly--contig:-NODE-1179-length-10901-cov-1.520327_pt1 | contig 10901 bp, 16 predicted proteins | sample MGYA00242743_ERZ504545 | MGnify/ENA primary metagenome ERZ504545 (study PRJEB26092, sample SAMD00036252) | human gut metagenome | host: Homo sapiens | study: EMG produced TPA metagenomics assembly of...
GCCAAAAGAAAGGATCGCCACAAATTTCAGCATTTTATCGGATATTTTTCCATCTCAGAATCTCTGGGATGAGGGTATATTTTGATTTCCTTCATAAATAGTCAGTAAAGATTCTTTGCAAGATATTCATAAGTCTATTATGTAGGAAAAGAGGAGAAAAAAGAAGGATTTTAATAATTTAGTATTAATTTCAGGAGAAGATTTTATGAAAATCATCGAGTCCAAAACAGAAGGAAAATCCCCAGGGCGCTTAAGTGAAGACATTCTGGTGATCATGCCGGATTTCATTGCAGTGATCGATGGAGTGACACCAAAGTCTAATTTTACCTATGAAGAAAGTCTACAGGAAGACTGGCAGCAGAACTTGCAGGGCAGGCAGTGAGAGAGTTGAAAGGAACGGAAGACTGCCAGACATTTATTAAACGGTGCAATCAGAAGTTTCATGATTTCTATGAGAAAGTGGACTTCCCTTATGACATCCGTTCAAAGGGTTTGCAGGCGGCAGCAGTTATTTATTCGGAATATTTACATGAAATATGGATGATCGGGGATTGTCAGGCAATGGTGGATGGCCGGGAATATCTGCAGCCTAAGAGAAGTGATGTGATCTTAAGTCAGTTTCGCAGTCTGCTGATGGCATTGCAGGTACCTGCCAGTGAGGCCAGAGCAAAAGTGGAACCTGGATCGTAAATGCTACAGCCTTTGCTAATAAAGTTGGAACTTCTTATGGGTATTCCGTGCTGAACGGAGAAGAGATACCGGATGAATTAATAAAAGTGATCCATCTTTCGGAAGGGAAACATGAAATCATATTGGCAAGCGACGGATATCCGCTGTTAAGGCCGACCTTACAGCAGTCAGAACAGGATCTGGACAGACTTTTAAAGGAAGATCCCCAGTGCTGCAGATATATGAGTCTACCAAGGGACTGAAACCAGGTAATAAAAGTTTTGATGACAGGACGTATGTAAGATTTCAGGCGGGGACATTGTAAACGGTTTATTATTGTACATGCAATACATGGACAGCAGGAGTGTTTCAATAAGTAACACTTAAAAAGGCTGCAATCGGTTGACGAACAACTGCTTAGGTGTTACAATTCTATACAGTTTCCGACAGAAGCCGGTGGTTCTCCTGATGAACGGGAGTGTAACAAGAAAGATCATAAGATAAAAAACAGGATTTATAAAAACAGAATTTTGAAAGATAACCATACCAGGAAGGTGTGAATGCCATAGGAAGGGGCAGTTCATACCTTCTTGTTTTGTTTATTGAGAAGGTACCGAATGAAGTATTGATCAAATTCAGATATTTTAGAGGAGAACGAAAAATATGAAAAAGAGCCGTAAAAGTTTTTTAATTGGCAATGATGGCAATCCTGGTGGCAGCAGGCCTTGCAGGCTGCGGAAGAGGCAACAGTGCTTCTGGTCAGCAGACAGAGAACGCAAATGGGCAGACGGACCAGCTGGCACAGGCGCAGACGGAGGATGCAGAAAAAGACTCTGTTATCGTAGTCATGGGTCCATCCTCAGAACCAGAGGCAGGTTTTGACCCGGTTTATGGCTGGGGCGCAGGGGAACATGTTCATGAACCGCTGATCCAGAGTACATTGACTGTGACAAATAAAGATCTGACCATTGGATATGACCTGGCTACAGATATGGAGACCTCTGAGGATGGCATGACCTGGACAGTGACCATCCGGTCGGATGTGAAGTTTACAGACGGGGAAGCGCTGACAGCAGAGGATGTGGCGTTTACCTATAATACGCTTCGTGATAACAGTACAGTAAATGATTTTACCATGCTGGACGAGGCAGAGGCCACAGATGATACTACCGTAGTATTCCATATGAAACGGCCTTATTCTATCTGCCATACACCATGGCGATCACAGGTATCCTTCCGGAACATGCCTAATGGCCCTGATTATGGACAGAACCTATTGGTTCCGGCCGTTATATTATGAAACAGTGGGATAAGGGACAGCAGGTGATCTTTGAGGCAAATCCGGATTATTATGGGGAAGCGCCGAAAATGAAGCATGTGACCGTTTTATTTATGGAAGAAGATGCGGCTTTTGCAGCAGTTCAGGCTGGACAGGCAGATCTTGCATACACAGCGGCTTCCTATTCTGACCTGACGGTGGATGGCTATGATCTGCTGGCGTTTAAAACAGTAGATAACCGTGGATTTAACCTTCCGGCTGTTCCTTCCGGCGCAGTGACCGCAGATGGTGTGGCAGCAGGAAATGATTTTACCAGTGACGTAAGGGTGCGCAGAGCCATTAACTTAGGCATCGACAGGGAAGAAATGATCCAACATGTGTTAAATGGATACGGCAGCCCTGCTTACAGTGTCTGTGATAAAATGCCATGGTACAATGAGGCTTCTGAAACTTCCTATGACCCGGAAGCTGCAAAAACATTGTTAGAAGAAGCTGGATGGACAGAAGGAAAAGATGGCATCCGCGAAAAAGACGGCGTTCAGGCCGGATTTACATTAATGTATCCTGCAAGCGACTCTGTCCGTCAGGCGCTGGCAGCGGATACAGCCAACCAGTTGAAAGAACTTGGTATCCAGGTATCCATTGAAGGTGTAGGCTGGGATACAGCCTATGACAGAGCCCAGTCCACTCCTCTTATGTGGGGCTGGGGCGCCCACACCCCAATGGAATTTTACAATATTTACCATACAGCCCAGAACAGTTCCTTTGCAGAGTATTCCCCATATTCCAACGAAAAAGTGGACGAATATATGGATCAGGCCCTTGCAAGCCCGTCTCTGGAAGATCCTATGATCTTTGGAAAAAAGCACAGTGGGATGGAGAAAACGGTGTGACCCAGGAGGGAGATATCCCATGGATCTGGCTGGTAAACATTGATCATCTCTACTGGTCCAGAAAGGGTCTCCATGTAGCTGATCAGAAGCTTCATCCACATGGACATGGCTGGTCAATTGTAAATAATGTGGATCAGTGGACCTGGGAGTAGAGATATTGTGGAAAACAGTTATTGTGGAAAAAAGCCGGATGTTTACGGAAAATAGTTAGGAGCAGATAAGTTTGAAAAAGCAGGCTATATTTATCAGTAAAAATTTCATACGGATGCTGATCCTTCTCTTCTTCGTCAGTATTGCGGCTTTTGCCTTGGTTTCCATGGCACCTCTGGACCCGCTGCAGACTAACGTAGGTCAGGCGGCTATGGGTTCCATGAGCGGAGCAAATCGAGCGTCTCCGCCTTTACTGGGGCGAAGGAATCCCGCCGTTAAAACGCTATCTTGCGTGGGCTGGGGACTTTATCCGGGGAAATATGGGAATTTCCCTTTTATATCATCAGCCTGTGGCAAAAGTGATCCAGGTCCGTTTCGCCAGTTCTGTATGGCTGATGGCGGCTGCGTGGATCTTATCCGGAGTTACCGGTGTGATCCTTGGGATGACAGCGGGGGCAAGAAAGGGAAGTCTCACAGACCGTGTGATCTCCGCCTATGCACTGGTTACAGCCAGTACACCGGCCTTCTGGGTGGCTCTGGTGCTTCTTATGGTGTTTGCAGTGTGGTTAAAAGTCCTTCCCGTAGGTTTAAGCGTTCCCATAGGCGCAGATGCAGCCACCGTTTCTATAGCAGACCGCATCCGTCATGGTATATTGCCGGCAGCGGCTTTAAGTCTTACAGGCATTTCCAATATCACCCTCCATACCAGGGAGAAAATGATCCAGGTTATGGAAAGTGATTATGTGCTTTTTGCAAGAACCAGAGGGGAAAGCATGAGTTCCATTGTTTTAAGACATGGGCTCCGCAACATGATCCTTCCGGCCCTGACCCTGCAGTTTGCTTCGATCAGCGAGATCTTCGGCGGCTCCGTTCTGGTGGAACAGGTATTTTCCTATCCGGGACTGGGACAGGCGGCAGTAAGCGCAGGTCTTGGCAGTGATATTCCGCTGCTTATGGGAATTACCATGATCAGTGCAGCGATGGTGTTTGCAGGCAATTTTATTGCTGATATTTTATATGAGATCATAGACCCCAGAATGAGAAGAGGCGCAAAATAAAATCGCAAAACCTTGAAAATGGGGATGAAAGGTAATGATAATTTGAAGAAGTATTTGAAACGGACAGAGGGGATAAGCAGCAGGCGTGTGCTTATGACGGCGCTTATGGCACTGGCGGTATTAGTGATCGGGGCAGTGCTGGTTGCAGGCGTCTGTCTGAAGGAACAGGCACTGACTACGGATTTTACCAGGAAAAATATAGCACCCTGTATACAATATCCTTTTGGAACAGACTGGATGGGCCGGGATATGTTTGTGCGTACCCTTACAGGTTTGTCCTTAAGTATACGCATTGGCCTGATTACATCTGCCTTCAGCTCCCTGATCGCAGTGGGAATGGGACTTGCCTGTGCGGCAGGCGGAAAATGGGCAGACAGCCTGATCAGTGGTTTTATTGACCTGGTCATGGGAATACCCCATATTCTGCTTCTTATCCTGATCTCTTTTGCATTGGGAAAAGGTTTAAAAGGCGTGGCAACAGGCATTATCCTGACCCACTGGACTTCTTTAGCACGATTGATCCGCGGGGAAGTGCTCCAATTAAAGGAAAGCCATTTTATAAAGATCGCTGAAAAAATGGGTATGAGTCCATGGCAGATAGGTGTCAAGCATATGATGCCCCATCTGTTGCCACAGGTATTAGTGGGAATGTACTTATGTTTCCACATGCTATACTCCACGAAGCAAGCATTACATTTTTAGGTTTTGGACTATCACCGGAGCAGCCGGCTATCGGTGTGATCCTTTCTGAAAGCATGAAATATCTGACTATGGGAAAATGGTGGCTGGCGCTGTTCCCGGGAATACTATTGGTGCTGGTAGTCATGTTATTTCATGTGATCGGTGATACGTTAAACAGTCTTTTGGATCCGTCCAGGCACATGAGTAGGGAAAATGAGTATAAAAAGCAAAAGATAGATGCTGTTAAAAGATGATCATGAAGAAAAACGCAGGAAAAGCATAAAAAGAGAACGCAGGAAAGTGCGGGAAAAAGGTGGAAAGGAGGCGCCGATGCAGATGGAAAACATAAAGATGTATGAGAAAACAGAAAAATCTGAAAAAACAGGAAAACAGAAAAAGTTTGAAAGAGAAGAACTTCTTCGCATCAAACATTTATCCGTTACATTTACCCAATATGACGCTGGTTTTCAAGAAAAACACTGCCTGTGATCCGTGATCTGAGTCTCAGTGTTTCACGGGGAGAAATGGTAGCTGTGGTTGGTTCCAGCGGCTCCGGAAAAAGCCTTTTAGCCCATGCAGTCATGGGGGTTCTGCCTTATAATGGAAAATGTGGGGAGATATTTATTATAAAGGCGAGCAATTGACCTCAAAGCGGATCAAAAAGCTGCGGGGCCATGAGATCGTCCTGGTTCCCCAGAGTGTTTCTTATCTGGACCCATTGATGAAAGTGGGAGAGCAGGTAGCAGGCGGGAAAGAACGGATCAGTTTGGAAAAAGCCGGAAGGCACTGGCCGGTATGGCCTTGATAAAGAAGTGGATCATATGTATCCTTTTGAACTTTCCGGCGGAATGGCAAGGCGGGTGCTGATCGGAACAGCGGTGGTGGAACAGCCCCAGCTGGTGATCGCAGATGAACCTACGCCTGGGCTTCACATGGAAGCGGCCCTGCGGGTGCTGTCCCATTTCCGTGAGATCGCAGATCAGGGGGCAGGAGTGCTTCTGATCACCCATGATCTGGAGCTGGCGTTAAAAAACAGCAGATAAGATCGTTGTTTTCTATGCGGGAACGGCTGTGGAAGAAGCGGATACCGTGGATTTTAACCGGGAGGCGGCTTTGCGCCATCCGTACACCAGGGCGCTGTTTCGGGCAATGCCGGAGCATGGATTTGCCCCGGAACCGGGGATCCAGCCTTATGTAAGAGATCTTCCTGAGGGTTGTCCCTATGGCCCCAGATGCCCCAAATATAAGACCGAATGCAGCAAAGAAGTTTCCTATGTGCCCTATCAGGGGGGACTGGTGCGCTGTATCTGTCCGGGAGATGAAAATGAGATCTTACCTGGAATATTATCGGGACCAGCGGGATTAAAGGGACAAATGACGTCAGAGCAAATAACGTCAGAGCAGATGGCGTCGGGACAAAGGTCCGGTGAATACAATGCATGGGGAAAGGAAGGCGTCAGCTTATGAGATTAGAAGCAAAAGACCTGTCTTTCCGCTATCATAAAGGAAACAGACAGATATTAAACCATGTATCTGTAAGCCTTGACAGCAGTGACCGGTTGGGGCTTGCGGCACCCAGTGGTTTTGGCAAGACTACGTTCTGTAAAATACTGGCCGGTTATGAACAGCCAGATGAAGGCCAGGTTTTACTGGACGGAAAGCCACTTTCGGAATATAAAGGTTACTGTCCGGTACAGCTGATCTGGCAGCATCCACAGGAGGCAGTCAATCCCAGACGAAAGATGAAAACAGTTCTGGAAGAAGGCGGCGTATTAGATGAACGCTTGATCCATGGTCTTGGGATCGAGAAGGAATGGATGGAGCGGTATCCTGGGGAACTTTCCGGAGGAGAACTTCAAAGGTTCTGTATTGCAAGGGCATTAGGTGAAAAAACCAGTTTTTTGCTGGCAGATGAGATCACAGCCATGCTGGATCTGATCACACAGAGCCAGATATGGAATTTTCTGCTGGAGGAAGTACGGAGCCGGGAGATCGGACTTTTAGTGGTAAGCCATTCAGAGCCGCTGCTTCAGCGAATCTGTACAGGACGGATCCAGTTGTAGAGTAGTTGCAGGACCTATATTAAATCCTGCTGTCGGCAGATATTAAAAAGTATACAGATCCGGATATCGACAGAGTGTTTTGCCGGTGCCGGTGGATTTCTAATAGAATAATTGTGGATAAAAGGAGGAGCATGAAGCATGGATGTGCATAAGATGCTGGAACAGGTAAAAGCGGGCCAGCTGGATATTGCAGAGGCAGAGGCGAAGCTTAAAGATCTGCCTTATGAGGATCTGGGCTATGCAAAGCTGGACCATCACAGGAAACTGCGTTCGGTTTTGGCGAAACTATTTCTGCCAGGGAAAACCGGATCCGTACTTAAAAGAGATATTCCTGAAATTTTATGAAAGAGACGGGGAAGTTCTTGGAACCAGAGCCAGTCAGGCCCAGTATGAGCTGATCCGTTCTCTGGTACCGGCAGCAGTCTATGATCCTATTTCCCGCATTGTAAAGGTGGAAAAGCCGGATAAGGAGCTTGTAGGCTGTGTGGCAGTATGTACCGGCGGCACAGCAGATATCCCGGTGGCAGAGGAGGCAGCCCAGACAGCGGAGTATTTCGGAACAAAGGTAGACCGCATCTATGATGTGGGAGTTGCTGGGATCCACAGGCTGTTAAGCCAGAGAGAGCGTATCTGCAAGGCAAACTGCATTATTGCGGTAGCAGGAATGGAAGGGGCTCTTGGAACGGTGATCGCAGGTCTGGCAGACGCACCGGTGATCGCAGTACCTACATCTGTAGGATATGGAGCCAGTTTCCATGGTCTGTCGGCTCTTCTGCCATGATCAATTCCTGCGCAAATGGAATTTCGGTAGTAAATATTGATAACGGCTATGGAGCCGGATATATTGCAACACAAATAAACAGAATGGCGGTGAAGAAATAATGAAAAAAACATTATATCTGGAGTGTAATTCAGGAATAAGCGGTGATATGACCGTAGGAGCGCTTCTTGATCTGGGAGCAGACAGAAAGGTACTGGAAGATGCACTGGCAAGTCTGGGAGTAGACGGCTATCATCTGCATTTTGGAACGACGGAGAAATGCGGCATCAAGGCATATGATTTTGATGTGCATCTGGAATATGAAGAGCATGTACATGAGCATTGCCATGACCATGATCACGAGCATACTCACGATCATGGAGATCATGACCACGATCACGAGCATACTCATGACCACGGCCATACCCACGATCACATGCACCCACACACCCACCGCAACCTCTACGACATTTACACCATTATTGACCGCCTGCAGTCTTCCGATAAAGTAAAACAGCTGGCAAGACGTATTTTTGAAATTGTGGCAGAGGCTGAGTCAAAGGCACATGGCCTTCCAATTGATCAGGTACATTTCCATGAAGTAGGCGCCATCGACTCTATCGTTGATATTATCAGTACTGCAGTCTGCCTGGATAACTTAGGCATTGAGAAGTCATTGTTTCCCCACTTGCAGAAGGTCAGGGCTATGTAAGATGCCAGCATGGCACCTTGCCAGTTCCTGTACCGGCTACAGCGAATATTGCACAGGCATATGGCCTGAAGTTGCGCTTTACAGAAACACCGGGAGAAATGGTCACACCTACCGGCGCGGCGATCGCAGCAGCACTGAGCACCGGTGCTTCCATGCCAAAGAACTATCGCATCGTAAAGATCGGTATTGGTGCCGGAAATAAGGATTTTGACCATGCAAACATCCTTCGTGCCATGCTCATTGAGGAAGAGGAAGAAGAAAAAACAGACGGCTTAGAGCTGTTAGAGACCAATTTAGATGACTGCATAGGAGAAGCACTGGGATATACCATGAACCTGCTGTTAAAGGCCGGAGCAAATGACGTATGGTATACACCAATCTATATGAAGAAGAACCGCCCGGCTTATATGCTTTCTGTATTATGCCGTGAAAGCAACCGTGAGGTTATGGAAGACATTATCTTTACCCATACCACATCCATTGGCATCCGTCGTTTCCCGGCAGAGCGCACTGCCTTAGACCGCAGAAAGATCCAGGTGGAAACAGCCTATGGAACAGCGGATGTAAAGGTTTGCAGCTATAAGGGAAAGAATTACTGCTATCCGGAATATGACAGTGTTTCTGCATTATGTGATAAACAGGAAAAGGCTGATTTTAACACGGTTTACCAGGCAGCAGCAAAAGCGGCGAAAGAGCAGTTATAAAGTTATCAACCAACAGTATCAGATGAAAACGCTACATGCAAATGAAAACTGCTAACAGGAGATACAAACAGGGGCGCAGCAAAAACAGATAACCGGGGAAGACAAACATTCATTACAAGACATACAGTAAAGGAGACCGGAACGATGGAAGGACAGAATTATTCAGTAAAAGAAAGACTGGAACAGTTAGAAGCACTGATGGGAAAGTACACAGCTGGCGGCAAAGACCTTTGCGTGGCTTTTTCCGGCGGTGTGGACAGCAGCCTGATCTTAAAGGCAGCAGTAAAGGCAGCTACGAAGGATGGCAGCAAGGTTTATGCAGTTACCTTTGACAGCGACTGCATCCATCCTGTGATCTGGAGATTGCAAACCGCGTGGCAGCAGAACTGGGCGGTGTCCACAAAGTGATCCATGTAATGAACTGGAACAGGAAGCCATCCGAATGAACCCGGTGAACCGGTGTTATCTGTGCAAAAAGCATCTGTTTGTAAATTTAAAGGAAATGGCAAAAAGCCTTGGTGCAGAGACTGTTATGGATGGAACCAATGAAGATGACCACCATGTATACCGCCCGGGCATCCAGGCATTAAAAGAGCTGGGAATCGTCAGTCCATTGGCAGAACTGCACATTACCAAGCAGAGGTAAAGGCCATGGCAAAAGAGTGGGGCATTTCCGTAGCATCCCGCCCTTCAACCCCATGTATGGCAACCAGACTGCCGTATAACACTCCCATCGACTATGATGTAATGAAGCAGATCGAAGTAGGCGAAGGTTATTTAAGAGAGCTGTTAGGCGGAAATGTGCGCCTGCGTCTTCATGGAAATGTAGTGCGTATTGAAGCAGATAAGACTTCATTTGGAAAACTGTTAGAGCATGGAGATGAGATTGTAAAGACATTAAAGAATCTTGGTTTTGTTTATATTACCATGGATCTGGAAGGCTTCCGTTCCGGTAGTATGGATGTTGGCCTGGATAAATAACAGAAGCGGACAAGCAGGCATGTCGGCTGCATATGGTCATATGAATGCATGAACAGTAGAAGAATAGTAAAAAGCTCCCAACCCAATGATTTTGGGCGGGGAGCTTTTTGTTGCTTTGCTTAGTGTGTAGCACCCTCAGCACCACAATATCGCTCTCATTTTCACCAATAGCAGCGATGGCAGCCTCAATACCTCTTGCAATATCCTGTAAATTCATGGATGGTGCAGCCGGGCGGTTTACGACCTGGCTTGGGATAAATGGAACGTGCATGAAGCCGCCACGGACTCCCGGATAGTTCTTAGCCAGAGTGTAGAGAACACCATACATCAGGTGGTTGCATACAAAGGTTCCTGCAGTGTTGGAAACGCTGGCAGGAAGTCCGGCATTTCGCATATTCTGTACCATAGCCTTAATTGGAAGAGTAGCAAAATAAGCAGGAGCACCGTCTTCAAAGATCGTCACATCAATAGGCTGATTGCCTTCGTTGTCTTTGATGCGGGCGTCATCTAAGTTGATGGCAACACGCTCCGGTGTCAGGTCAAAGCGGCCTCCGGCCTGTCCTATACAGAGAACAGCGTCCGGTCTTTCTGCCTCAATAGCTTTTGCTACTTTATCAATGGATTTGCCGAAAACAGTAGGTACTTCCAGTTTTACTACCTGGACAGATCCAACGGTATCGGAAACCAGTTTTACAGCCTCTAAAGCAGGGTTGACAGGCTCTCCGCCAAATGGATCAAATGCAGTGAGAAGAAGTTTCATAGTATATCATCCTTTCTGAAAAATTGTTGAAAATTATTTCCCAAAATATCCCAAAATATTTTGAGATTTACCCGGTAAACTTCGTTAAATTATTAGATTATAAGTTTATTGCATTGTATACAAAAAAGAACAATTATTTTAAACGAAATAGCCAGATGATATACATTAATTAACAATGTGAACAGCGAGCA
>ENA-OQBJ01001180-OQBJ01001180.1-human-gut-metagenome-genome-assembly--contig:-NODE-1180-length-10899-cov-1.424898_pt1 | contig 10899 bp, 11 predicted proteins | sample MGYA00242743_ERZ504545 | MGnify/ENA primary metagenome ERZ504545 (study PRJEB26092, sample SAMD00036252) | human gut metagenome | host: Homo sapiens | study: EMG produced TPA metagenomics assembly of...
CTTCATAAACCGTTTCTTTTTTATAGGGAAAGGCTTCATTTTCAGACGGATCGATCACCTGATCCGCCAGTTTCATCTGATCCTCTCCGGTGCCGGTTACATATTCCAGCGCCTCTTTTCCCTGCTGCAGATAATCCGTACGGACAAAACCGCGGACATCGCCCGATTCAATATAAACCCACTCCTGATCCGCATCGGCGATCACAAAGCAGAGTGCCTTTGCCGGAAGTGTTCCCACGATCCGTGCGCTGGTGGAACCGCTTTCGCGGACGTTTAATCTGGTATCGACCTTTGCGTAGGCGTACGCTTTGTCGACCTGTGCGAAACCTGCGCGGAGATCTTTTTTCATGGAGCTGATATATTTCCGTAATCAATCGTCTGAATCCAGTCATCCGCCTGTGTCTCATCATTTTTCGGTGTTTCTGTCGGTGCTGGTGCAGGTGTCTCGGTTGGCACCGGTGTTTCTGTTGGTTCCGGGGTTTCGGACGGAGCTGGAGTCGGCGTTTCACTTGGGGATGGCGTTACCGACGGTTCTGGAGTTTCGCCTGGAGTTGGTTCCGGGGTTTCACTTGGAGATGGCTCCGGCATCTCGCCTGGATTCGGGTCTTCCGGTGTCTCCGTTGGAGTCGGATCCTCTGTCGGTTCTGGCGTTTCCGGTACTTCTGGCTCCTCTGTGGAAGCGGCATTTTCATCCTGAGATGGTACGGACGGTTCTTCTGCTGGTGTCTCGGTTTCCTGTGTTTCTACAGCCGGAACAACGGCTTCTTCTGTGTTTCCGTTTTCTGTTTTCACTTTGCGTGGCCGGTGCATCCGCCTGATCTTTCTGCGTTTCCTGCACCGTTTTCGCTGTCTCCTCTGCATGCGCCGGTGCAGCCGAACCGAGAAGCATTCCGGCTGCCACGCCGAACGCTGTTACCGTTGTGCCAAATTTTTTCTTTGAAATCATATATGTTTTGCTCTCCTCTCTGCTGTTTGTCGATTTCTGCCTGCCATTTTCTGCTTTTGAGGCCGTTCGGATGAAATCACAAAATGTATCGTTCCTGTAAGTCTGGCCTCTTTTTTTGAAGATAAACCAAAAATGATATCATTTCGTTTTCATTGTGCAAAAAATTTCACGTATTTTCTATATTGTATCACAGACAACAGCAGATGCAAAGAAACAAATCACATATTGAGGAATTTTTCTGTTTAACGCGCGAAATTGAGAGAGATTATCTGTAATTTTTCAGGAACCGGACGGAATGCGGACCAGCAGCCGTTTTCCATTCTGCTCTGATACCATCAGAACCGGAATATGTTTCTTGCGGAGCTGGTGCATGACCGGATAGGCCGCAAAGAGATCACCGCTGACACAGACACCTCCGGCTTTTCTTTTAACAGGTCCGACAGGTATTCCCGCAGGCGTATCTTCCATTCTGCTTTTTCAAGTGATGACACGGCATAACTGCCACAGATGTTCAGTTCCGGGGCCTCCGGCAGCGGTTTATGAAGAATAACTGCATGCTCCATGCCCGGTATCTGCCGCAAAAGCGCGTCATCCGCATCAATCGCATCGGTACCGATGTGGATCAGAACCGGTGCTTTTGGCATTCCCGCAAGGCTGATGCGACAGGCAGCGACGGCATCGTCAAGCGTTTCTGCGGTGAGAAGAAATCCTCCTTTGTGGCAGAAAGACACATCGGAAAGCCCCGTCGCTTCCTGCAGTGCTTCTTTTTCCAGGCCAAGCCATGTTTCCGGAAAATCATACTTGTAATTGGATGAATTTTCTTTTCGAACCGGCTGCACGCAGTAACCGCCGCGGTTCGATGGGAATATCAGAAATGCAATTTCAGTCGCGGAAAGCTGTTTCTGACATGGAAAAAATTCCGACAGAATCAGAATCTTTTCATCCATTGTTCCTGCCTTTTTCTCCGCTGCAATCCGCTTCCTGTGTTCGGCAAGAAGAGCTGCAAACTGCTGCTCCGCCCGCTCATCCGCACGAAAACGCTCCCATTTATGTTCCAAAATCCGTCCGGCCACTGCCACCGCTTCCAGGAAAGCAGCATCGCTTCCGCTGTTATCATCCCATACCGGATTGAACATGCCGATCATACTGGCGAGTTCATTCTTTTCTCCTGTATTATCATTGAGATCGAGCGGCTGTACAAACTTCTCGTCAAACCGCGCGGCCATCTCCGGACTTAAAATTTCTGTGCCAAGTGCCTCCCATAAAAGGCCAAACGCCGCGTACGGAACCTGGTTTTCCCGGATCCGGCTGTCTTTTTGGTGATGGTCGTATTCTCCTCTTCCAATATCAAAAACAATCCCGGCAAAATCCTCCGGCACACGATTTCCGCGCTGGATAGTAAGCTGCGGATTAAAATGCAGAAGCAGTGCCGCAGAGAACACATCATCCGCATGAAATTTTCCGCCGTGCGTAAAAGCAGCGGCATGTTCTTTTTGTATTTGTTCTAATAATGTCATAAAATTCCAACTTCCTTTTTCTTAAGATCTGCTCTATTTTACTCTATCTGGCGGCTGTTTCGCAACGGTTCTATGTAAAGAAAAGCTTGAAAACTTCCTGGCACATATTTATTAAAAATCATTTCCGCAGTCTGCACACTTATCTACGAAAATTCTTTTGTGGGTATTTGGAAAATCAAAATGAGCGGCTCCTTTTCCAAGGTTCCGCTCATTTTGATTTTTCTTCCTTTCATACCTGAATCCGGTCTGCAGCTGCATCACACATTGCAATCCGTTTTCCATCCATGCCAAGGATCAATCCACCGTTTATTCTCTGGATGACCTGTACGGTGCTGCCTTCTTTGATTTTACGGCTTCGGAGGAAATCCAGAACATCAGGGATTCCAAACATCCATTTGATGGTACAGATATCACCGGTTTTTTTCTTTGAAAGTGCCTGCATGGTATCCCTCCTTTTTACTTTTTCTATATTGTATTCCCTGAGGAAATATTTAGTCAATAAGAACAATTGGGATACGCTTCTAACTAAAGTTTGTGTGCAAAGCGCTAGAGTGTGTTTGAAAAAGGCTTTTCGCAGTCTGCATGTTCCAGTTTGTGGGAGATTTTGTCCGAATGAGGGAGGCGTAGCGGGCTACGACGACTGAATGAGGGCAAAATATACCGCAAAGTGGGGCGTGCAGACTGCGGAAATTGGTTTTCAAACACGCTCTAGCATAATAAGAGACTCTTCTAATGATATTTATTGTATCATAGAAGAACCTTCTAATCACTATTTACAGTAAAATTTTTTTCCTATTCCATCAAAGCCTTCATCTTTTCAAAATCATATTCCCTTACAATCTCCGCACCGTCGGCGCATGCGACTTCATGATCCGTCACAACAATTTCCGCTTCCATCGGATCTTCCACGATTTCTTCCGCCATCATGGCAAAGAAATCCTGCACATTCATAATTTCCGTAATTCGAAAATTATCCATCAATACTGAAAGCGAGGAATCTCCGGCACTCCGCAGCCTGCTGTTTCTGGCTTCGTTCAGCCACACAAGCTCGTTTGTGTGCAGATCAATACCAAACAGATAGGCGAATGTGCTTGCGCAATTCACAAGATACGCGGATCTTACCGTTTTCGGTTCATATACCTGTCCGCTGTCTTCCTGATCCCGCAGCATGAATCCGGCCTCGCAGAAGCATTCATCGAAATTTATCCCTGAATAAACGTTTGCGCAGAAAATCATATACCGATAATCGGGATATAATTCTTTGACTTTTGGAATATTCACATCAAAATACTCGGAGCCCCCATAATAGCCGCTCGTTTCATCTCCAGAAAACGTAAGTGCTTCTGACTGTCGTTTCGACATTGTCCGCCAGGAAAATTCTTTTTGTGTTCCATCCTCCTTGAGTGCAAACACAGAAAGATCAATGTCATCTATTTTTTCCCAATAGACAAACGCCCGGACTTTTTTTCCCTTCTGCGATCGGAAGTTTTGACCCTTTTGCAAGAACCCCCAAACCACCCTGCGCGGTATTTTCTGCCATCGGAAGGGCATAGTTTTTCATGGAAGGAGCTATATATACCTTTCCCAGCCGGTTTTTGAGCTTTTCTGCAAGCTTCTCGCGAAGCATAGCTCCGACTCTTTTCTTCTGCTCTTCCGTAAGATTACTTTTCCGTCTTTCCTGCTCCTCCGGCGTCTCGCAATGCATCTTTCCGAGATTATGACATGAAAACCGGAAATGCGCCCTTCTTCCTTTTCCTTTGCTTCGTACCAGAACAGTAACTGCATCAAAAGCAATGTACTGCAATCCGCCGGAAATTCCGAAAGAAATGTTTGTTCCTCATCCGGATCCATACGGCTGATAATATAATTCAGATTCCGGAGGAGTGCTGAACTTCCTTTCTTCTCCTGCAATAACGCCGCCGCTTCCCGATGTCTTTTTTCCCGCATCAGCTTTTCAAATTCACTGTAGACGGACTCGTTGCCCTTCGTACGCATGGCATCGACAAAAATTCTCGCCGCTTCATTTTTCGGCTGATAATGAATCTGGTGCAAAAATCCATTCCAGAGCTGCTTTTTCTCATAGCAGGTGCGAATGTCGCATCTTCCACTTCTGAACATTCTATCCAGCAGCGCTGTGAAAAATTTCCTGTCCTGATTTCTGAAATTCAGTTTTTTCAGATTATCGTTGCGATACCTTCGATAGTTCATCTCATCTACAACCTTCATAATATCGGACAGATTCAGGCGATCCGCCAACGAAAGCTGTCTCGTATCCATCAGAAGTCTTGCCAGTGTGTTTTTGGATGCAATTTCCGGAATATCATCGGCGTGATCGCGGATGTACGCCACCAAAAGAAGATACTGTCTTTCATTGAGCGGTCGTGAACCTGCCGCCAGGTCATGTACAATCGTATCGATCGTGTTTTGCGCTTCCTCTTCTGTTTGTATCTCGAATTCCTGTACATCGGTATCTTCCTGAAACGCAGTGCGTTGAAAATCTTTTTCAAACACAGAATGTCCGGGATTCTCAAAATTTCCAAGTCCATAGGTGTGATAATAATGCAGCAGCTGGTCAAACGCCAGTTCCTCTGTTGAAAGAGTCCGGACACTCTGCGGAAATCCTCTGTAAAATGGTTCCGGAACATATTCTCCTAGTCTTTCGGAGAGTTCTTTTATCATCTCGTAACGCACAAATTTTTCACCTTTGGTAATTTTCACGCCAAAGAAATGTGCCATTGCAAACAAAATCTCAAAAAATATGCTCTTCTTCTCCCGCTCCTTCACTGACCAGGATATGTTTTTCAAACAAATAGTCTTTGTATCTCTCTTTCATGTCTACGCCTTCTCCCTTCTTTCAGATACATGGCATCCTGCAAATCTACAGGATCTGCCACTGGCACTGACTGCTTCTTCCTGATGCATGGTAATAAAGAATGCCGACGTATCTTGCCACTCAAACACCCTAAATTTGAAGTAAGTGACAATAGCTGTCGGCATCTTTTTCGGCGATATCACCGGATTTCTTATGAGCTCTACCCGCTGAGCTACGGAACTTTTTTCAAGTTCCGATGGATTCGAACCCACGACAACATTCTGCAACGAAGTAAATCCGATTAGCTGCCAATTTCAAATGATCTTCACAATCCGCTTTACTACTTGCTTTATTTGGCTAAGTAATCTCGCTTTTTCTGACATGATTTATGATAGCACCATATCGCGGTGTTGTCATTCAACCACTGGTTTACAGATATTTTTTCACCACAATCATCGGTAAAATTTTTTTTTCTCTGCTAAACCTCCGCATAATACTCCGCCCCGGTGTCCAGGCAAATCGCCGCCAGTCTTCCCGACTGCTTTGCTGCTCCACAGTCAATCGCGATGTGATTATTTGCCCGAAAGATAAATCCCGGGTTGCTGTTACCGAGAATCTTTTGCGTTGGCGTATGGCCGCTGACTACGATAATATCCTCAAAATAAGGAATTTCGTAATCTATCCTCATCCAGACCAGCTCGTCTACCGTATATTCTTCCAGCGCTTTGGTTTCTGAAAACTCATCAAGGCCTGCGTGTACCAGCCAGTATTCCTGGCCGTTTATCGTTTCCTTCCCGTATGGACGAAATGATTCTATGTATTCCACGATCTGCCGCCGTTCCTCTATTGGCAGTTTTCGGAAATCCTGAATGGTATCGGTACCTCCCGTTAGTGTCCACTGGGCAAAATTCTGGTACTCTTCCGGTGACAATCCCTGTAAAAAGTCTTTCGAAATTTCCGGTACCAGTAGCTTTAGGTTCGGCAGTGCCATGACTCATGATTTCCAATAATGGGGATGATATTTTGATGTTTCATCATATACTGCAGAATTTTTATAGGCTGCGGTCCACGATCGACCACATCACCGAGGATATAGAGTTTATCCTCATTTTGTAAATTCAGTTGGTGGAGTAAGTTCTTGAAGCGATTATATTGACCGTGAATGTCACTCATTATGTAGATCATCTTTTATACCCTTTTCTTCTACACGGCTATTTTAAGTCCAAATTTTCGGAATCTTTATTTCTCTCTCATTTTGCATTTTTGAATGTCCGAGGCATTTCTATTTTATTTCGTTGTTATTTTACCATCGAATTTTTCTCTATAGATGACAAGAATTTGCGTTATTTTTATCTAGATCTTCTGTGCATCAGGTAAAACATGATACTAAAAATAAAGTACGATTTTAAAAAAATATAATTAATCCCAAAGCCAATCATTCATATTACCGCTATAATTGCCATCCATGTCCCAAGTATCCCCTGTACTAGAATCATAATAATTTTCAATTCTATTGCCATCAGATCCTTCTATCCATCCATAATTAGCACTAGATGGAATACCATTGTTTCCGCCAGAAGAACTTCCGTTGCTATAATCATTGCTTCCCGAATAATCAGAGCCGCTACCAGAACTTCCAGAACTGCTTGATCCTCCACTATAGCTAGAACTATCATCATAGCTATAATCATAAGAATCATCATAGTATGAAGAACTTCCACCAGAACCTGAAGATTCCTGCGCAGCAGCTGCTTCTTCCTCAGCTTTCTTTTTTGCTTCCTCTTTCTGCCTTCTTTTTCGCTTCTTCCTCGGCTTTTTTCTTTGCCTCTTCTTCCGCTTTTTCAATGGCACTTACTCTGTCACTATATTTTTTTCACATATGTATCAACAGTATCGTTGTATTCCTTAAATTTATCTTCTTCTATCGTACCGTAATTTTCATAATCTTTCTTCAACGTATCCTGGAACGTTGCAAATTCTTGTGCAGGCTTTTTTCAATTTGTTCTTTATTCTTCTACTTTCTCTACACCGTCGCCGATTTCATCCGAGATTGTTTTATTGTAACATCATAATCGTTTACAAAATACGATTTCATCTGAGCAATCATCTTTGCATAATGTGCCGAACACTCCTCGTAGGCACCTTGTGTTTTTTCGTATTCTGTCGCATTTGCCACTTCATTTTTCAACGTTTCCAGCTTTTTGTCCCGATCTTGTTCTTTTTCGAAGTTCTCGTACTCCTGATCAATTTCTCCGTTCTTTGTTTCAATTGCCTGAATACGAATCTCTTCCTGATGGCGGTCATACGCTTTCTTGGCGAAAATGCCGATTACACAAATAGCAACCGCAGCAATGACAAGAATGGTGAGTATAAATATTGTTTTTTTCTTTTTGTTATTTGCTTCCATTTTGAAATGTCCTCCCTCTTTTCGTTACAGATTTACTCTTATTTTCATTATAACGCAGCCCTGTTATTTTCACTATCCTCTTTTATGCAAACTCCTCAGGAGAACCTGCTTTTCCGCTCTTCGGAGGAGTTTTAACCGACTTATTCTTGTATTCGGTTTTTCAAAAGATCAAGTGGAACTTCACAATTGATTTTCGCTGTTATTGCTTTTCGTAATTAAAGCAAGGGAACTTCCTTGATTCGATTCAAAATCTTATTCCTCTGCCCTAATTCCATTTCCGCCACTTTAAAGCTTCTTTAAAATCCGGATCACATCTTTTTCTTCCTTCGCTGAAAAAGTTCCATCCGGTGATTCGGCAATAAATGCGACTGGTGTCACATAATCAAACGAAAATTCATCTACAAATCCGGCCTGTCCTGCGAACTCGCGCTCACCAAGATAGGAGGTCGGTACTACAGCAAAAAAGGTACTGTCAGCCGGTTCATAGTCCTCATCAATTCCTGCCATCATTTCCCCGATCCACATGGACTCTCGCCACCATGAATTCTCCCAAATCGGAACAGTCTCTGTCTGTTCCCCTTGGATATCCTGGTACAAAATCGGAAGTATCTGCTTCTGAAATCTCCGCTTTTACCATAGAACGTGAATATCCGCCAAGCTCCTGCTGGCATGACCAGAAAGATACGGTAACGCCGCGGTCATTGGCCAGTACTACATTTTCTTCAACAATATCCATCGGTCCGCCTACTTCTTCCGTCTGTATCTCCCAGCCTCGCGGAATTTCAAACTGGAACGCCGTTGCCGGGTTATTGTTTACTTCCCCATATCTGGTAACATAGATATCTCCCTGTTCTCCTGTTTCAGTCCATTCCAGATCTTTTTGCCAGTCCGCACTGGATTCCCAGTGTTTGGACCAGATTGGATCAAACGTTTTTTCAAATAGTTCCGTCTCGTGCAGCTCGTCATCAATAACCGCTGCATCCACAACAACTTTTCCTTTGATCCGCGGGCGGATAGCCAAATCCAGTGCTCCTGCGTATCCTCCCAGATCGTCTTTTACAGACACTTTTGCCTGGCCTTCTGCTTCTCCGGCCACGCCCCCGGAAAGATCCAGCCCCGCGCAATCGTATAATTTGGAAACCAGATGGAGATCCAGATAGGCGGTCAGATTTCCTTTTACTTCCATGGTACTCCATTCCAGTCCATCAGAATTCAGCTCTCCTTCTTTGATCTCCTCCACTTTTCCTGTTTTGCTGCTGTACTGGAATCCCAACGTGCTATGTGCTGTCGCACTGTAGGAACTGGAGATTCCTCCCTCAAGTTTTCCTTCTGCTCCGACTATTGCTCCAGATTGTTTGTAATGACAATCGGAACTCCTCCGACTGTAAATTCTTTATTAGGAAGTTTCTTTTGATAAATTGATTTTTCTACTCCAAACTCCTGCTCACTGTCGGCACCGCATTGGAATGAAACGCCTGCTCTATTTTTTACTGCAATTCCACACTGTATCTCTCCGTCTTCAATGTCAATCTGTATTTCCAGCCAGCATCCCCAGCCTGCTTCCCCAGAAAAATGAACCGGTTCCTCTTCGGCTTCAAGTGAGACACTGTAATCGTATTCACTTTCTTCCGTGTCCTCTTCTGTTCCATCATCTGCCTCGTCTCCCGCTGTACTTTCATCATTTTCTACAACATTATTTTCTGTGTTATCATTTTCTGCGTTATCCTCTTGTGCATTATCCTTTATAATGTCATTGTTTTCGACAATATCACTCTCACCTGCACTGCATTCTACGACGTTCTTTTTTCATTCCTGCCATTCGTATTCAAAAGCTTAGTCGCCGTATACTTCGAACTATTTTTCGTTCCTTCTGCACCATCCTCCGTCAACTGGAACTGTCGGACAATATGAGCCTGTTCAAACACGTCCAGTAATGTTGCCTGTTCCGTTTCGATCCAATATCCCTGGTTGGTCTTTTCTCCACGAACCACTTTTCTTAAAAATCCATTCTGCGCAGCACTGATCTGTCCTGCCACCAAAATATCCCCTTCTTGATAGCCGGGATCTTCAGAAAACGTCATACTATTTTCAAAAACTTCTATCGGCTGCTTCTCTGCTTCCGTATCCCGTGTGATGACTTTTACATTTTCTTTTACAATTGTATCAGGATCTGCTCCATTTTCTTCCGTATTTCTGTTTTCTTCATCTGATGTGCTTTTTGTGACACTGTTCTCACCGTTTCCGTCTGGCTTTTTTGAAGTTTTAGAAATTTTTCCGCCGTTCTGAAAAACAAAAATCCCGGCTGCTGCCAGCATCAGAAGAATAAATATAAGCAGAATTACTTTGATCCTTTTTTTCATCCTTTGTTTTGCTCCCTATATCCGCTTTATGATGTTCTTCATCCTCCGTACAGTATGTGTGCAGAGGATGAAAAATCTGTAACTTTTATTCTACTTTACTTACTTTTTCATTTTCATTCGGACACCTTTCTGTACAATTACAGCTCTTTGCGTATTTCAAATTATGGTGCACCAGTTTGCCCAGTTCACCATAATCTGTATCTTATCAATTAGTCTTAAGTATTTATTTCTTTATAAATTTGGTGTTGCTTAGTCCGCAGCTTCCTCCATTTCTGTTGTGGAAGCGGCATCTGAATATTCTGTCGTACTCTTTTCTGCTTCGAATGCGTCCTCCGGTATTATTCCTTCGTTTTCTGGTAACTCTGCTCCGTTCTCTGTCTCTTTTGCTTTTGGCTCTTTTTCCGGTATCTGTGTTACTTCTAGTGTTATTATTGTTTCCGATACTTCATGGATTTCTGATGGTTCTTCTTCAACAGCCACTTTATCTTGTCTCTTCTTAGAATGGTCTGGCTTTGCAGCATATGTTTCTAACGAGTTCATATCTTCTACGTCTTCTTTCAATCCACCAATAACAGATGGTGTATTCTCGTATGAGAATGTATTTACCGGAGTAATTGTCTGCGTAGCCGCATCAAAATCGAACACATGCCACAAAGTTCCCTCCTGATTGGATGGTACAAAATACGTTGCAATATTTTTTTCACCCAGATAAACCTCAACTTTTGCTCCGGAAAGTGACATTGCATTCGTATTGTAATCGTCACTGTTTGTATAATCATGAACATAATAGCTGAATTTTTCATTTACATTCATAATTATTTACGGTAACGGTTTCCGGTCCGTAACTGTCTGTATCA
>ENA-OQBJ01001181-OQBJ01001181.1-human-gut-metagenome-genome-assembly--contig:-NODE-1181-length-10897-cov-2.576602_pt1 | contig 10897 bp, 10 predicted proteins | sample MGYA00242743_ERZ504545 | MGnify/ENA primary metagenome ERZ504545 (study PRJEB26092, sample SAMD00036252) | human gut metagenome | host: Homo sapiens | study: EMG produced TPA metagenomics assembly of...
GATTTCTGCTTCTGTTTTTTCTGCAGGCCTCTCTCCTGCAAATTGAAATAATTGTGTTTTTTCTGTCACAGCATCATTACCTCCCGATGTTTCTGCCGCTTCTTTCTCCCGCATCCGCGGATCAATTCTCTCGTTGATGATCTGTGCCGCCATATTGCACAGAATCACAACGATTCCGGACATCAGGCAAAGCAGCATCAGAAGATTGTAATCTTTGTACCGTGCGCTCTCATACGCCAGCGTTCCGATACCGGGATACGAGAAAACCGTTTCTACAATATAGGTTCCCCCCAGCACATGCGGAACAGAAATGGCCATGATGCCAAGATACGACGGAATCGTATTCCGCAGGCAATGCCGGAACAGAACCGTCTTTCGTTTCAGCCCCTTGGCTCTTGCCAGAAGCACATACTCTTCCCGCACTTCATCCAGAATTTTATTGCGGATCATGTATGCGTAATACCACAAATGGCTCAGCACTACGACCGTCATCGGCAGGATCAGATGACAGACACGTTCAGAAAAATCTGCCTGTTTTCCAACAGAGTAGGCACCGGAACTCGGCAGCCATTTGAGCTGCATGGAAAAAACAAGAATCAGAAGCAGCGACAGCCAGAATTCCGGAATACATCCCGTGATGGTTCCCACCTTACAGATGATGCGGTCCAGCCAAGTATCTTCCTTCCATGCACAGAAAATTCCAAGAAGCAGCGCGAGGGTGAAAATCAGCAGAAATCCAATGCCGCCAAGCACCAGCGTATTTCCAATTCTTCCCTCGATCACGCGCATTACATCCATTTTATATTTGTACGAAATTCCGAAATCCCCCTGCAGCGCATTGCCTGCCCAGCGGATATACTGTACGGAAATGGGATCCTTCAGTCCCAATTTTTCTTCGGCCCACGCTCTTTCTTCGGGCGTCATTTTTTCCACGCGGTCTCCGTAATATGATACCAGCGGATCTCCCGGCGCAAGCCTTGAAATATAAAATACGAGCACAGACAGCAGCAGAACACTTGCCAGAAATGCCGCTGCTTTTTTTCCATAGTAAAGCACTCTGTTCCGGCTTTTCATCCTGCATCGCCTCCCTCCATCAGCACAAAATGATCTTTTTCCACTTCCCGCAGTGTTCCCGTCCGGGAAAATTCTGTATTGGAAAAATCCGGTACAGCTCTCGCTCTTTCCCTTCGCGGATCCGGAATCGGAATGGCCGCGATCAGTGCTTTCGTATATGGATGCAGCGGATTTTCAAACACGGCTCGCGCCGGGCCGGTCTCCACCAGTTTTCCATGGTACATCACACCTACTCTGTCACACAGAAATTCGACCATATCCAGATCATGCGCAATAAACAGGAACGAAAAACCGTGCTCCTTCTGCAGATGACGGAACAGATTCACAATCTGTGCCTGTATCGACGCGTCCAGCGATGCAATCGGTTCATCCGCCACCAGAAGCTCCGGCTCCATCGTCAGTGCCCGTGCAATCGCAACGCGCTGCCGCTGTCCGCCGGACAATTCTCCCGGATATTTTTTCAGATATTCCGGATCCAGCCCCACGTATTTCATCTGGAATCTGGCTTCCTCCTCATAGCTTCCCCGCAGCGGCCGGATTTTCTGCACGCGCATCGGCTCCTCAATAATGTCGCGGACCTTCATCTTCTGATTCAGACTGGAACCGGAATCCTGAAAAATCATCTGGCGTGTCGTCTGCAGCATTTTTTTATTTTTCCGGAACTGGCCTCTGTCGCAGGTATCAATCCCTTTATAATAAATCTGGCCGGCATATGGCTGATAAATATTCATCACACAGCGTGCAGCGGTAGATTTTCCGGAACCGGATTCTCCTACCAGTCCAAAAATTTCTCCTCTTCGATCTGAAACGATACATCATCGACTGCCTTGACTGCTGTTTTCCGGGACAGTGGAAAATATGGGTCAGATGACGCACATCCAGCAAAATCTCATGTTCCATCTGTGTTTCCTCCTATCGGCGGCACAACCTTCGGTGCTCTCTCATCCAGCAGCCATGTTGCCGCATAATGGCTGTCTGTGACCCGGAACATCGGCGGCTCCTCCTCAAAATCAATTTCCAGCGCATAAGCATTGCGGCTGGCAAAGGCATCGCCCTTTGGCGGATGGAGAAGAGACGGCGGCATTCCCGGGATAGACGGCAGCTTTCTTTTCCCCTCGAAAACGCCGGTATGGAACGCAGCAGTCCCCACGTATACGGATGACGGGGATCATAGAAAATCTCATCCACGGTTCCAATCTCTACTATTTTTCCCGCATACATGACCGCTACCCGGTCTGCGATCCGCGCTACAACGCCAAGGTCATGTGTGACAAAGACCGTCGCCGTTCCCAGTTTTTTCTGAATTTCCCGAAGCAGGTCCAGAATCTGTGCCTGAATCGTCACATCCAGCGCTGTCGTCGGCTCATCAGCAAACAGAATTTCCGGATTGCCCGCCAGCGCAATCGCCAGTACGACCCGCTGCCGCATTCCGCCGGAAAAGTGATACGGATATGCCTTTTTCCGCTCTTCTGCCTGCTCGATTCCCACCAGCTGCATCAGTTCTGTCACTCTCTGTTCCACTTCTTCTTTTCCCATGTCTTTCTGATGCGCCCGCACTGCCTCTGCAATCTGCGCTCCGACTGTCATCGTCGGATTTAAGGAAGTCATCGGATTCTGGAAAACCATCGAGAACAGTTTTCCCCGCAGTTCCCGCATTCTTCTCTCCCCGTATCCTGCAATTTCTTCTCCATTGACCAGAATTTTTCCGTTTTTGATCTTTGCATTCTCCGGCAGCAGCTTCATAATGCTTTTGCAGAGCACACTTTTTCCGCAGCCTGACTCGCCTACAACAGCGAGCACCTCACCTGCATTCAGGGAAAAGCTGACATCGCGGACCGCCTGTACTTCCCCCTCATCCGTAAAAAAGCTGACGGAAAGATGTTCCACTTTTAATCGTTCCTTCATTCCGTTTTTCTCCTGTACAGACAAAAAGGGGGTAAACATACCCCCTCCGTCTGCTTTTTTATTTATTCTGTCATTGTCCAGTCCTGAATATTCCAGAAAATACCAACGCCGTGGTGGCCCAGCACCGTGTCTTTGGAAATGCCCTGAATACCGGAATCTGCCACATAATTTGCATCAATATAACAGATGAATGCATAGGCCGGATCTTCTGCCAGTTCTTCCTGGAATTTTCCGTAATATTCTTTCCGCACTTCCGGATCGTCACTCTGACGGGCAAGAGACAGATACTCATCTACTTTTTCATTGGAATAGCTCGAATAATTCGCCCCTTTGTCCGTGCCGAAAACCTTATATGTATGATCGTCCGCATCGAACGGGCTTCCCCAGCCGATCAGGCACGCCATCTGTCCGCCCCAGTCCATCTGTGCCGGAATTTCTACGGTACAGTTGATTCCGGTTTCCCGGAGCTGCTGTGCTGCTGCCTGGGCAATATCAATGCGGTCCTGCTCACCGGACATCACGCTGATGACAAAACCGATTTCTTCGCCGTCCCGCTCATAGAAACCATCGCTGTTTCTGGTGCATCCGGCCGCTTCCAGAATTTCCTGTGCTTTTTCCGGATTGTAATCATAATGTTCTACGTTTTCGTTATTGTAAATGTTCCGCTGCAGCGGACTGTATGCCGCCATTCCCTCGCCAAGAAGCACAGAATCGATAATGGCCTGGCGGTCAATCGAATAACAGACGGCCGGAATGATGTCCCTGTTTTTCGTCCAGTAATCATTCGCAAAGTTAAATAAGATTCCGCGGTAATCTGCCGTTGTCATGTCGTAGCAGGTAAAACCGTCTTTTTCTTTGAAATTCTGCGCATTTTTCGGGTCAAGCAGCGCCAGATCCAGTTCGCCGGATTCCAGCTGCATCGCCTGTGCATTATCATCTGGTACAATTTTGAAAATGACCTTGTCAATCTTTGGTGCCCCAAGGTAATAATCTTCATTTTTTACCAGAACAATCGACTGGCCTTCGTCCCAGCTCTCCAGTTTATACGGGCCGGTTCCAACCGGTGCACGGAAGAAATCCGATTCCTGCATATTTTCACCTTCCAGCAGGTGCTTCGGCAGGATGGCCATCGTCATGTATTCCAGGAAAGCCACGTTCGGCTCGGAAAGGCGGAAGGAAACGGTGCTGTCATCTATAACTGTAATCTCTTCTACATCCTCATAATTTGGTGCATTTTCAGATCCGTTTTCCGGATCCATGATCGCTTCGATGGTGAATTTCACATCGTCCGCCGTAAATTTTTCTCCATCATGCCATTGGATGCCGTCCCGGATATGAAAGGTGTAGGTGCAGGTTTCTGCATCGTACTCCCATTTTTCTGCCAGACCCGGAACAATGTTGTCATCCGCATCGTGTGCGGTCAGTCCGTTGAACAGCAGCAGATTAATTTCACCGTGCTCATCCATCGCCGGATTAATCCTGGTATAATCAGCAGAACCGTAAACCAGGGTCGTCTCTTCCTCCCCTGTCTGGCCGGAAGAAGCTTCCGTCTCTGTTTTCGACAAATCTGTACTGTTGCTGTTTTTCCCGCTGTCCTGACCGCATGCCGCAAGGGATGCTGCAAGAGACACCATCAGCATCAAAGATAATATTTTCTTTTTCATCCTTTTCCTCCCATTTTCAGACCGTTTTTACCCGGACTGACCGCTTTTTTGCTTTGTACTCCCATGATCTGCGCGCCTGATCCATGTACTGTTCGTTCATTATATTTGATATTTCAGGCTCTCACAAGCCGGGTGGGGGGATATTTTTTTCTTTTCTCGTAAAGTTAATCGTCTCATGCAGAGGGAACTGCTCCACATGCCAACATAAAACATGACCTTGATCAGGGGACTCTTCCTCTGCATCAAGGTCATGTTTCTTTTCCTATGATTTTAAAATTTTACAGCATATTGATAACAAATCCAGCCAGCATCGTGGACAGAACCGTAATAACCGTAATTCCTCCCACGACATACGGCACGTTTAAGGTATCTTCGATAAACGCTTTCTCCTCCGGTGTCTCTCCGACCGCATCGCCGACCTCGCGGCAGATGACCACGTTGCTCGGGAATCCGAGGAACTGCTCGACACCGATGCCGACAGCCAGATCCTTGTCGCCGACAAGTTTCCAGGTCGGGAGAACCCATCCAACCAGTGCAACACCGATCAGAGCCGCGATGAACAGAACAATCGTCTGGAATGCCATGGTACCGAGATCGCTCAAGGAAACCTTCGCCAGAGACGGGATGATGGAGCCAAAGACAGCAACCATCATAAGGCCGTAGGAATTCGATTTCTGCAGCGGTTTTGTCGGAACGAGTCCGGAAGCGGCACAGGCAACACCGAGAAGCAGCGCCCAGATGCTGTAGTTGATCGGAGTCAGATCGCCAAGGATGTGGGCAACCCAGGAACCGGCTGCAACGAGCGCCATCATGACGTTGGCGGAATACCATTCTTTGTGTTTATCTGCAAAGGAAACTTTTGCGGAAGCACCGTTTCCGGTCTCCTGCTTTTTAAACTGCGCCGGATTCTCGCGGTATGCTTTCAGCAGTTTTTTCCGTAACGGATACCCATGGCAGATGCGATCGGCGCACCGACGAATTTCTGTACGGAATAGATGACTGCACAGAGTGCTGCCGCCGTTGCCAGTCCTTTTTCTGCTGCGGCGCTTGCCATCAGCGAAGTTGCCATTGCCGCACCGTTGATAACCGGCATGCCGACGAGCACAGTGTCAAATCCGATGATCGGGGATACCAGAAGCATCACAAGGCAGGACGCCAGCATACAGAGTGCCGCCATTAATACGGTTCTCCACTCCTCGATCAGCTGTTTCACGTTCAGGGTAGTACCCATGTTGAACAGTACCATCGCAATTGCCAGTTTTGATAACGCCGTAAGGCCTCCCTGGTCGATGATGTCCGCCGGGATCAGTTTCGTCAGAAAGCCTACCAGGAACAGGAGCATGACGACCATCATTCCGGACAGCTTTCCTTTTGTAATTTTACCGACAATGTCGCCAAGTGCAAACACGATCAGAACAATCATGAAGCTGGAGAACATTGCGTTGTTTGTTAAAATCTCAGCCATTTCTTTTTCTCCCTTGCTCTTTTTAATTTGAAATTATACATAATTTTCTTTTATTTTGCAAGTTTTATCCAGTTTTTATTTTATATTTTGCATATTTATGCAATCCTTCCAATTATCCGCGCCACAAGCTCTCCGGCATGATAGAAGTCATCGAGATGCAGATATTCTTCGGTCGAATGATTCTTGAAATATCCTGTTGCGATACCGACACAGGTGATTCCCTTCTGATTGAAAATATTGCCGTCCATACCGCCGCCTCCGCCGTTGATCTGCGGTTCGATTCCCATCTCTTTCAGGGATTCCGTGACGATCTGAATCATCTCGGAATCTCCGGGATGAAGAACGGCAGGAAGTGTTTTCTCTTTTAAATTCCACACGCGCACCGCGCTTTTCTGCGATTTCACGGCAGTGCGACTGGAAATACGCTTCATAGCGGTCGAGTTTTTCTCCCGACCGGCTCCGCATCTCTCCGCGCAGGATTGCGTGGTCGCAGACAACGTTCATTGCCTCGCATGTTTTGGACCAGAGGTGAGAAAAGTTCGACGTTGTATTTTCATCCAGTCTTCCCGTCTCCATCGTTGCGAGCATTTCCGCCATAATTTTTGCCGCATCAATGCCTTTCTCCGGCTCATTTCCCGCATGGCTGCCTTGCCGAAAACCTGTGCTTCCAGAAGGGCACGGCCCGGCGCACCATTTACAATTCGGCCGATGCGTCCCGGGGAGTCGAGCACATACATCGTTTTTGATGTCAGCAGCTTACATCGAATGCTTTCGCACCGTACAGACCGGCCTCCTCGCCGACCGTAAAGAGGATCTCCAGTTTCGGAAGCGCCTTCCGGATTCAATCGCCTGACGCACGCCCTCTAAAATGGCTGCCACACCGGACAGATCATCCGCCGCCAGAATCGTGTCGCCCGAAGAACGAAGGATTCCATCCTCCTCCACCGGTTTGATTCCAATGCCGCCCGGCACACGGTCCATATGGGAACAGAAACAGACAACACCGTCCCGCTCTCCTTCCCGAACCGCCAGAATATTGCCGCACACGCCGCCAAACGTAGCCCCGGCTCATCCCGCGTAATCGCAAATCCCATCTGCTCCAGTTTTTTCACCAGATGCTCTGCAATCTCCGTCTCCTGACCGCTCGACACATCAATCCGCATCAATTCGGTCAGTTCATCTAACATACGTTTGATTTTTCATTTCTTTTCCACTCTCCATTCTTGAAAAAAATTTTCAAAAACAATTCTTCTACATCTTACCATTTGCCTTTCGTCCTTAATAGGTGTAAAATTATGCCATAATTCATTTTTATGTCTTTAATTCTCGGAAAGGAATTTTATATATGAAAATCGGCGTAACAGGTTCTGACCATATCTGCGACAGGATTCAGAAAACGCTGGAGAAGCGCATGCCGGACCTTGAAGTGGTCTACCGGCGTTCCAACGATTACCGGTACGGTCTGGAAGCGGCTGCCCAGTTTCAGAAAGGGAAAGTATCCGGCATTATTTTTACTGGGCCGACCAACTATCACTATGCTTTAAAGCGGCTGGAGCCAAACGTTCCCTGGACCTTTCTTCCGCACAATCAGGCTTCCATCTTAAAAGCGCTGGCGGAATCTGCTGTCCGTTATTCCTGCGTGCCGGATGTCATCAGTATCGATATGTATGAGGAACAGCTTGTGCAGGAAACGCTGGAAGAGATCGGCATTTCCAATGGCCGCGTCCTTGTGGCACACGGCTCTTCTCCCGATCAGGGCGATTTTCAGGATGCCCTCACGGATTTTCACCGTTACAACTATTTTCACAACGGGGCAAAAATCTGCTTTACCAACATGGAAAAAACGTATGAGGCACTGTCGGCAGAAGGCATTCCCTGCATCCGCATCTCGGTTTCCGAGGATGTAATTCTGGAACAGGTTTATCATCTTCAGTTTCTGGAAAATACGGCGCAGAAGAACCGCGGGCAGAGTGCTTCCGTGCAGATCTATTTTGATTATTCCTTTGATCAGGAGACGGATCTTTCGCTCCGGGAATGGGAGAAGATTCATTATCAGAATGAGATGCGCGAGCTGATCTACTCTGCCGCCCACCGCATGGGGGCTGCTGCGTTCTCCGAGGGCGCTTCTATTTTTTATATCATGTCATCCCGTCCGGTTCTGATGCGGGAATTTATTCAGAACGGGGAATATCAGAAGATTCTGTTTCACGGACAGCAGACGCCGCACAACCGGCTGTGGATCGGCATCGGCTACGGTGATACTCCCATGGAGGCGAAATCCCGCGCGGCGATGGCGCTCAACCACTCGATCGCGGACCGCTCCGGCGCGAACTATATTGCGGAGGATGAGCATCAGTTTACCGAAATTAAGATCAATGACCCGACCGATCACACGGCGTATCTTCTGCACCGGCTTCACATCAGCAGCAGTACGTATGAAAAACTGAAAGAGATTCTGCGGTCACATGATCAGGTAATCACTTCCGCACAGCTCGCTGCAGATATGGGGATCACGGAGCGGAGCGCCAACCGGCTGATTCTGCGGCTGGAACAGGAAAACTGTGTGACCACGATCGGCAAAATCAGCGGCGGCAGGGGACGGCCGGCACGGATTATGAAAATCACTTTATAAAACATAAGAAATGGAGAATGTTTATGGATAAAAGAACGGAACAGGCATTTGCCTATCTTGAGAAAAACGAACACAGTATGATGGAGCTGCTGAAAAATCTTGTCTCCATTGAAACGCCTTCTGCTGACCGCGAGGCGAATGAGCGGATTGCGGCGCATCTTGATACGTACTGTGATGCGCTTGGTATGGAGCGGGAGATTCATCATTTTGAGAAGGCCGGTCCGACGTTTGCGGCATGGACTCGGCCGCAGGAGAAGAAGCCGATTCTTCTGCTCGGACATATGGATACGGTGCATGCGGTCGGAAAATTTGGGCCGGAACCGTTTCTTGTGAAGGATGACCGCGTGTACGGCCCTGGCGTTTATGATATGAAGGGCGGCGATGTCATTGCGCTGTTTGCGCTCCGCGCGCTGAATGCTGTCGGATATGAAGACCGCCAGATCAAGCTGGTTCTCACTGGTGACGAGGAAGTTGCCCACGCGTTTTCCCACGCGAGGCCGGAAAGCTTGTCGAACAATATGCCAGCGGCTGTGAGGCGGCGTTTAATCTGGAATCGAGTTATACCAACGGTGAAGTGACTACGAGAAGAAGCGGCGGCGCGATCATCCGCGTAAAAGTAAAAGGAAAAGCTGCTCATGCCGGAAAGGAACCGCAGAAAGGCGCGAGTGCGGTTCTGCAGGCGGCACGCATGATTACAGAGATTGAAAGCCGCTCCGTTTTCGGCTATCTTTCCTTCAATTGTGGCCGCATTTCGGGCGGAACCGGTGCTAACGTTATCCCGGATTCCTGTGAGTTTTCCATCGGCATCCGCTATGCGGCAAATGCTCAGTATGAGGAAGCCATCGCTTTCTTAAAAAATCTCTGCGAACACGTCACCGTTCCGGGCACAAGCTGCACGATGGAACAGAACGGCTACTACCCAGCCATGGAAATGGTCGACGGCGCTGACCGCCTCCTCTCCCTCTACCAGGAAAGCTGTAAACTCCTCGGCGAACCAATCCCGCAGGGCATCCAGCAGAGCGGCTGCTCCGACACTTCCTTCGTCACCCGCATCGGAATCCCCGCCCTCTGCAGCCTCGGCATCCAGGGCTCAGGCGCACATTCACTTGATGAGTATGCAATTCCGTCGTCGCTGCTGACACAGTGTAAAAAGCTGGTAGCTACGATTTTGGCAATGTAAACTGCTCTGCGGTTCTTGACAAATAATGTACTATATTTATGAGAAAAACTTACTAAATTTCTGATTATCTTTTCATAAGTTGGTAAATGCCGATATATCCCGTATTTTAGGACTTTATCGGTATTTTCTTTTTGGAAGATACCTTGCATAAGCTGGCATTTACCAGCATGAAAATGCAACCAAAAGTAGTAAATGAGTAGTAAATATAAGCTCCGATATTAACAAGCCAGCCTTTCCAGCTCCGCTTTTGCAGATTGAAATGTACCGTGTGCGTAATAACCAAGTGTCATGGTTATGTTAGCGTGTCCCATGAGATATTGCAGAGTGTTAGGGTTCATTCCTCTGTTTGCCATATTCGTACAATAAGTATGTCTGAATGAATGTGGTGTGATGTTCGGTAACTTGTCCGTGTGATATTTGTTATACTTCTTAATCAATCCTCGCACCATGCCCTCATAGTTTCCTGCAACTTTAGGCAAGCCCTCACGGTTTAAGAATAGGAAATTGCTGTAACCACCTACAATCAGCGGTTGTGCTTTTCCTCTGTTCTTTAGTATTCTTTGGATTGCTTGATAAGCCCGTTCTGTCAATGGAAGTTCCCGTTTTCCGTTTTTGGTCTTTGGTGTTTCAATATAGTAGCCCATTTCGCTGTCTTTCAATAACTGGTGGTCTATATTGAGTATTCTGTTCTGCATATCAATATGCGTCGTCAGTCCGCAAAATTCAGAAATACGAAGTCCCGTTTCCAGCAGAAGCACAACCTCATCATAATACTTACTATAAATCTTGTCCTTTTCCATAAAGGCAAGCAGGCGTTCTTCCTGCTCTGGTGTAAGGATAACTTTCTGCTCTGTATCATCTTCCAGAACATCACTTAGCTTAAATTCAAATGGGTTCTTTCTGATAACAGTCGTCTTGTATCGCCATGTAAAATGAAGCTTTCAAGGAACGCTTATAGTTATCAATCGTTTTATAGG
>ENA-OQBJ01001184-OQBJ01001184.1-human-gut-metagenome-genome-assembly--contig:-NODE-1184-length-10880-cov-1.919650_pt1 | contig 10880 bp, 10 predicted proteins | sample MGYA00242743_ERZ504545 | MGnify/ENA primary metagenome ERZ504545 (study PRJEB26092, sample SAMD00036252) | human gut metagenome | host: Homo sapiens | study: EMG produced TPA metagenomics assembly of...
TTCCCCGCATCGAAAGCTGGATTGAGCATCTTCATGCAGGCGTGAGCGATCGATTTTCCTGGCACATGGAAAAGCCGGGTTCAATAAAGCGTATACTGGGATAAAATTACAGTCACATCTCTACGATGAAGAAGATGCAAAACATGCCGATGTGGTTGTCAACGATTGGACACAGGGCAGAAAGAAAGGTTTGCTTGCTGATTTTGTCGTGGGGACAATCGACCATGTCCTGATGGGCGGCCTCAAGATGAAACACCTGGCTTTGCGTCATCTGGGCTTGGTGAATAAAGTTGTCATCCTTGATGAGTGCCATGCTTATGACGCTTATATGAATCAATATCTGGATCTTGTCCTATCCTGGCTGGGTGCGTACGGTGTTCCCGTTATCGTCCTATCGGCGACTCTGCCGCTGCATCGTCGTCAGGAACTCCTGGCTGCCTATCAAGGCAAAAAAAAGACAAAATGCATTGCCGCGGATAGCATCAGTCCATATCCCTTGATTAGCTATACCGAGGGCGAAAACGTCCATCAGGATTTGCCAGAACCTTCTGGACGAAAGAGGACTGTTCATCTGCAGCAGCTTGATGAAGATAATCTGGGCGATGTCTTGAGTGAGTTGCTGTCTGAGGGCGGTTGTGCAGGCATCATCTGTAATACCGTCAAAAAAGCACAATATGTTGCACAATGCATGGAAATGTATTTTGGAGAAGATTGTGTCCGTTTGCTTCATTCCTGTTTCTTGAGTTTTGACCGGGTGCGGAAGGAGCAGGAACTTTGCGATTTGCTGGGACCGCAGGAAGACCACCGTCCAGATAAACTCATCGTGGTCGGGACACAGGTCATGGAACAGTCGCTAGATGTAGATTTTGATGTACTTTTCACAGAGATATGTCCCATGGATCTGCTCCTACAGCGTGTGGGGAGACTGCATCGCCACAACAGGGAAAAAGCGCGTCCAAGCCGCTTGCAGGAAGCAACTTGCTATGTCATGGGCATCCAGGATGCGTTGACATTCGATGAAGGAAGTACTGCCGTCTACGGCGAGTATCTGCTGATGAAAACACGGGCTTTTTTAAAGCAGTGCCTGGTCTTACCGGATGATATACCTCGCTTGGTCCAGCAGGTATATGAGGATGGATATGATGATGAGATCATCAATCACCTCGCAAAGGAAGTCGATGCATCTAGTGCAGAAAAACAATATGATATAGCAGCTGATCAATATACGAAGCACATCGAGGAGAAGAAAAATAAAGCAAAAACTTTCCAGATCAAGACAGTGAAGGCACAACGCAAGAATTTGCTTGGTTGGTTGAATGCTCCTCAAATAGAAGATGCGTCTGGAAAACGAGGTGAAGCTACGGTACGCGATAGCGGAAATTCGCTTACCGTACTGGTTATCTGCAAAAAGGAAGACGGCTGTCTTTATACATTGCCATGGCTTCCCGGGCATGGTGATGCGCGGATTGATGATGTGCCAGATGATGCACTTGCCAAAGCAATTGCAAGCTGCTCTATCAATTTGCCGTCTTATTTTGTGCAAGATTGGCAGATTGACAAGGTGATTGATGAGCTGGAAGAAGTTGTGTTGGACAATCATCTGGATTCTTGGTATGTATCACATTGGCTGAAGGGGGAATTGTTTTTGGTTCTCAACGAAGATCATGAAATGCATTTACTGGATCGAATCCTTGTTTATGATGAGAAGAATGGACTTTGGAGTTACAAGGAGGAATGAGCTTTGGACGGAAAAGAACCGGAAATGGAATTCAACCTGTTGGACGAGCCGTGGATTGTCGTCAAGACAAAAGCAAATGAAACGAAAACCTGGTCTATCCTGGAACTCTTTGAACATGCACATGAAGCACAGGATTTGGCAGGGGAGCTGCCTACACAAGATGTTGCCATCATGCGACTGCTATTGGCTATCATGCACGGTGCCTTTGTGACGGATGATATTGCAGATTCAGATGACGCCATAAATTTGTGGACAGATTTATGGGAGCAGAAGCAATTTCCTTATGATAATATAAAGGCTTATCTAGAGCCATATCATGATGCTTCTGGCTCTTTCACCCCACACAGCCGTTCTATCAATCTGCACATATCAAGAAGAATATGGATGCATACAAGGCTGCGAAAGGAAAGAAAGTTTCAGCGGAAATCAAGTGGAAGACGGTCGCTAGGCTGGTCGGAGACTTATTTCAAAGTGATCATGCACCTAGATTGTTCCCCGCACGTACCAGAGAAGCACAGAATCGCCTGACGTATGCAGAAGCTGCAAGATGGTTGTTGCATTTGAATGGATTTGATGATGACTCTGCTAAGATGCCGACACCTAAAGGTGTTGGGTATCTAGGGCAGCTGGGCATTCTCTACGCTAAGGGCAGGAATTTATTTGAGACGTTGATGCTCAATTTTGTCTTAGTAGATGATCGTGATGAAGTCTTTGCAGATAATGAAGAAGACAGTAAAGCTTATTGGGAAAAGCCGATTTGCGAGACGATTGAACGTGAAATCTCACAGCCAAGAGCGCAGAAAGATTTACTGACCATGCAATCCAGACGGATCCTCCTCCATAGAGAACAGGGAATGGTGACCGGCTATCTACTGACGATGGGAGATTACTTTGCGAAGGATGCTAGTTTGCTTAATGAAGTGATGACAGTATGGAAAAGTGATGATACAAGAGGATTTGCTCCCAAACGGCATCAATTGGAAGCTCAGATATGGCGAGATTTATCTTCATTGCTTGGTATGAAGATAAAAAATGACGATAATGCCAGACAACCAGGGATTATACATTGGTTACAGATGTTGGAAGATACAACGGAGAAAATAAGGTTTGATGTAAATTTATTCCATATTTGTGTTACAGGTGCGTCATATAGTTTGAAAGGTGCGGGTTGGCAAATCGTCGACTATATACAGGATGATCTTACCATCAATGCGTCTTTGCTGGCTAAGATGAATGAAATGTGGGTACAGGAGATTGTGGGCGTGCTTGAAAGGACAAAGGAAGCTGTCAGGAGGCTTGGATACTTTGCTGCTGATATTGACGAAGTGTCTGGTGATAGTTTGCAAGGGAGTCCTTCGACGAAGAGGAGAGAAATCGTAAAACTTGCCCAAGAAGAGGGGTATCACCATCTGGATCAAGCCTTTCAGAGCTGGTTGCTTGGCGTTAATCCGGATAAGGATGAATTGGAAACAAGGACAGCGGAATGGCTCCTCATTGCAAAGAAAACGCTGCTGAGATTGGCACAGGAACAGCTCAATCAGTGTTCGGAGACAGCTCTGATAGGCCGCATAAAAGAGGGGGGCGAACAGAATGCAATAAAGGCATTCCAAGAATTCCAACATCATATCAAGAAGGCTTTAGGATGAGGTGATTAGGATGAATCAAGAGGAGATGGATATTCTTCGATTTATGCGAGGACGCATTCCTCGCATCTATTCTTCAAAAGCAGCTTTAGCACGCTTACGTCGGGGGATTGGCAAAGAAATCGGTATAATGCCGGATTTGTTGGGCTTTGTGTTGCCAGAATATGAGATCAGTAGTTATCTCCATCAAGAAGGACAGATTGAAAAAGCGATTTATACATCACTGACATTATATGCTTTTCATCAGCAAGGGATGGAGTGCTGTATGAGTGATGGCTTGACGGAGGAGGATGCGGCTGTAAGCCATAGGAATTCCTTTGGATATGCTGCCGGTAAACTATATCAGGCTTCTGCAAATAAAGCAGGGTACAGAGGCGATTCAATCAAGTTCTTACCGCAAAAGGTTTGACTGAATTATCCGTACATGCCAGAGGAATTGTCGGCTTAATGAAACAGCACAACATAAGGATGGATTACCCTCAATTTGCTTTGGACCTTTATCGTTTCCAACAGTTGGATTGGCATAGGACGATTATCCTGGATTGGGGTAAAGATTATTATATGAAAGATGCAAAAAGCAGAAAGGGAGAAAACAAATGAAACATCTCGATAGGATCTATGTAGATTTCCATGTTATCCAGACGGTACCGCCAAGCTGTGTCAATCGTGATGATACAGGTTCGCCCAAGACTGCATTGTACGGAGGTGTACGGCGTGCTAGAGTATCTTCGCAGAGTTGGAAGCGTGCAATGCGCGAGATGTTCTGTGAAGACCTTGATGAAAAGGATTTGGGCATCCGTACGAAACGAGTTATCGGATTAGTAAAAGAAGAATTATTGAAGATCAAGACGGACATGCCGGTAAAAGATGCGCAGAATATGGCAGAGAAGGTCGTGAAAGCATCTGGGATATCAACAGAAAAAAAGAAAAATGAGGATGAAGAAAAAACAAAAGCACTTTTCTTCATCAGCAGGACTCAAGCACACAGCTTGGCTGACTATATTTTAGCAAATCAGGATGCTGCAGATAAAGATATCAAGAAAGAAGCAAAGAGACTGCTCAACCAGAATCACAGCATAGATATTGCTCTTTTTGGTCGCATGGTTGCAGATGATCCATCCTTGAACGCAGATGCTTCTGCACAGGTTGCCCATAGCATCTCTACACATCGTGTGGACAATGAGTATGATTATTTCACAGCAATTGATGATCTTGCACCGGATGACAATGCTGGGGCAGGTATGATTGGTGTTGTCGAGTATAACTCCTCGACGATGTATCGCTATGCGACGGTGGCCGTACATAATCTGGTTGAGGAATTGGGCGGCGAGAAGGAAGCTGCTGCGACTGCTGTTGGCGAATTTGCCAAGGCTTTTATCCAGTCGATGCCGACAGGAAAGCAGAATACTTTTGCCAATCGAACTTTGCCAGATGCCGTACTTGTCACGATTCGCCGCGATCAGCCAATCAATCTTGTTGGAGCATTTGAAGAGCCTGTTCGCACTGTAGAAGGTGGGTATGTGAATCCTTCTATTGCAAGGCTGGAGGAGTATGCAGAGCAGGTTTACGATCAGTATGTGGATGTGCCAGAGAAAGCATGGGCAATCGGCATGGACGGTCAGGCTGAATCCGTCAACTTGAAGGATTTGTTGCAGGGCTTGCAAGATACATTGATTCAGGATATGGAGAGTTTTGTGAAGGAGTGATGGCATGAGTACACTGCTTTTAAGATTAGCCGCTCCCATGCAGTCTTGGGGGATAAGCAGTAAATTCGACCGTCGCACGACCCAGATGGAGCCGACTCGCAGTGGCGTGATTGGTATGCTCGCTGCTGCTTTGGGGCTGCCGCGTGAGGCTTCTCTCGATGTCTTTAAAACGCTGAAGTTCGGGGTACGGATTGACCAGCCGGGCATAATGAAACAGGATTTCCATATGGCACATCGTGAGAATGGCAGTAAATCGACGGCATGGGTGACATATCGCTATTATCTCGAAGATGCTGTTTTTCTTGCAGGACTGGAGGGAACTCCTGAGTCTTGGCGAAGCTGGAATTGGCCTTGAGACATCCAGTATATCCTCTGGCACTGGGGCGGCGGTCATGCCCGCCAGCAGAGCCGTTGACTCTTGGCATCCGGGATGAAGATCTCTTGACAGCACTGCGACAAGAAATATGGCAAGCATCCCCTTGGTATCAGAGGAAAGCCAGGCGGCAGCATATATCGTTCCTGGAGATTGTCCGCGATGCAGAACCAGATGAGAACGGTTATGCTGTTCGTGATTTCCCAGAGAGCTTTAGTCAGAAGAGACGTCTTTATCATTTTCGGAATGCCGTTCGTGAGCAAGTGTCTTTAGGCAGATTGTCGGCAGTGAGATACGGAGAATGAACAAGGAGTCTCTACGGAGCATGATCCGATGGAGTTATTGGAGGATGACGATGTATCTATCAAGAGTCAGGATCAATAAAAATATCCGTACATCAATGAAATTCCTGGATCGTTACAGGTCATGCATGCTACGGTAGAAGGCTGCTTCGAGGCAGGCGATGCTCCAGGAAACTTTGGCGTTTGGATTATCTTCATGGACAGCCTTATTTGTTGGTGTTCAGCCAGAAGGAGCCAGATTTTTCCCATCTGGTAGAGCAATTCGGGTTATGCTGGTGATGCTGGTGAAATCCGTGATTGCCAGAAATTGTTTCAAATATTAGCAAATGGACAACGCTATAGGTTTCGCTTTTGCGGCAATCCAGTCCATAGCATAAAAGATGGAAAATATGAGCGCGGAAAAGTTGTTCCACATGTGACGGTACCGCAGCAAGAGGATTGGTTTCGCAAAAAAAGTAAAGATATGGGATTCTTGTCGGAATCATTTGCAGTAGTGCAGCGTGATATCAAGAAATTCGTGCGTAATGGCAAACTCGTCACATTGCATACAGCTGTCTTTGAGGGAATCTTGCAGATTACGGATGCAGACCGATTCCGTCAGACACTTTGTGCAGGAATCGGCAGGGCAAAATCATACGGCTGTGGCTTGCTTACCTTAGGCCGTTTGTGAAGCAGCCACAGATTGCTATGATATCATGAGGGATGACTATGAAAAATTTACCTGGTGCGCAAAAAACAGAGCTGCAGGAATTGCCGCAAATCAAGGAAAGATTGTCCTTCTTGTATCTTGAACGCTGCTTGATCAATCGACAAGATAGTTCTATCAGTATTACAGATGAGCGAGGCACTGTCCAAGTCCCTGCCGCATCCTTGAGTGTATTGATGTTGGGGCCTGGGACAACGATTACACATCGTGCGATGGAGTTGATTGGCGATGCGGGAACAAGCATATTGTGGATCGGTGAACATGGTGTGCGATATTATGCATCGGGGAAGCCCTTGACACATTCAGCAGCCTTATTGATCCTGCAAGCGAAATTGGTGACGAACACGAGGAGTCGTCTTGAAGTTGCACGTAAGATGTATCAGATGCGCTTTGCGGGAGAGGATGTTTCACATATGACTATGCAACAGCTTCGTGGTAGAGAAGGAGCCAGGGTGCGAAACATCTATCGCAAATGTGCGCAGGAAAATGATGTGGAGTGGGATGGACGTGCCTACGACCCAGATGACTTTGAAGGAGGGAGTGCGGTCAATCAAGCCTTATCAGCCGGAACCGCATGTTTGTACGGTCTGGCACATAGTGTCATCGTGGCTCTGGGAGCATCACCGGGACTTGGCTTTGTCCATACTGGTCATGAGAAATCCTTTGTATACGATGTGGCTGATTTGTACAAAGCAGAGTATGTCATTCCGTTGGCGTTCCAGTTGGCGGCAGATCCATCTGATGATATAGGTGGTGATATGCGACGGACTTTACGAGATAAGATCGTAGAGGGACATTTGCTGGAACGGATGGTAAAAGATATCCGCTACTTGCTGCTTGGCAAGGATGATGTGGAAGTGTCTTATGCGGACATCGTGAACCTTTGGGATGAAAAAAGAGGAACCGTACAGAATGGTATTTCCTACGGCAAAGAAATGGAGCTGGAAACCGGGTATGGCACGATAATCGAGGATAGCGATGATAGTGATAACATTGACGGATTGCCCTAAGTCTTTGCGCGGCGATTTATCCAAATGGCTCTTAGAAATCAATACAGGGGTCTTTGTTGGAAAGGTCAGTGCTCGTGTGCGGGACAATCTCTGGAAACGCGTCAAAGATTCAGTCAAGAATGGGCGCGCCACGCTGGTCTACACGACAAATAATGAACAGCGAATGGACTTTCGACTTCACCACAGTGAAAATCAGATTATTGATTTTGATGGTTGAAGCTCGTGATGAAGCCAAGTGTGAGTCGTGTGCGCCATTTGGAGAAGAGACGCAGGAATTTCAGTAACGCAGCACAGTTTCGCATTGCAAGAAAAAACAAACACATGGGAAGCAGCCGTCGAATGAGAATCATGAAGATGATGTACCCGTTGGTGCGAAATTGACACAATATCCTGCTGATTATGTTGTGCTGGATATTGAAACCTCTGGTTTGCGCGAGAAACTAGATGAAATTATTGAGATTGGCATGTTGAAGGTCGTAGGGGGAAAGGTGGTGGCGTCTTATCAGTCTCTGTTGCATACAAAAAAGCTGATTCTGCGTCCAATTGAGAAGCTGACGGGGATAACGAATGAGATGTTATCCACATCTGGCAAAGAACTTGAGGACGTATTGCCACAGGTGGAGTCGTTCATTGGCAAAAGCTGTCTGGTCGGACATAATATTGCGTTTGATTTAAGATTTTTAAATCATACTATGAAAAAGAACGGTAAAAATCTTATTGATAATCCGTACTATGATACAATAGATTTGTATAAAGAAATATGTGGTGTAAAAAGACGGATTAGTTTAACCGATATGGCGAAAGCTGAATCTTTCCGAAGAGCCGTCACATCGAGCTTTGCAAGATTGTCGAACTGTGCAAGAGGCATATGAAGTATTAAGGAAGAAGTAATAGTATGTGATAACATCTAAAACTAAATAAGTTTGGGTACAGGCTGGGAAAGAAACGGCGTCATTATTGGGATTTTTTAGTGTGAGCCCCGCATACGCGGGGATGATCCGCTTGCTCGTAATCCGTCACACCGCGTGCGATGTGAGCCCCGCATACGCGGGGATGATCCAGCTGGGGCTTTATCTATAACCTATAGGAATCGTGAGCCCCGCATACGCGGGGATGATCCTTTCGTGTCCGCAGCGGAAAGCACAGGCGGCAGTGAGCCCCGCATACGCGGGAGTGATCCATGACTTGATTTCCGAAGCTTCCTCATGCGGTGAGCCCCGCATACGCGGGGATGGTCCCTCATCGATACGCGGATAGATAGAAACAAGCTCGTGAGCCCCGCACTACGCGGGATGATCCGGGATGACCATGGGAAGGATTCGTCAGAAAGTAGTGAGCCCCGCATACGCGGGATGATCCCTCAGGAGACAGGCAATTCTCAAGGGGATTGCAGTGAGCCCCGCATACGCGGGATGATCCCATGACTTTTATTTTTCGAAGCTTCCTCATGCGGTGAGCCCTGCATACGCGGGGATGATCCCAAGTCCATCTCTTTAGTTCCTCCCTGAGAATTGTGAGCCCCGCATACGCGGGATGATCCCAGCCTCAAGGTTCTGACGTATTCTGACCAGCAGTGAGCCCCGCATACGCGGGGATGATCCCGCTCAGGAACTGGATGATATTAAAGCAGCCATGTGAGCCCCGCATACGCGGGGATGATCCCCGCCGTGTAGCTGTCACGGAGAATCTCAAAACGTGAGCCCCGCATACGCGGGGATGATCCCGTCCACCACCTGTCGTATCATTCTCCCGCCCGGTGAGCCCCGCATACGCGGGGATGATCCCTGGGCGACGGTTTTGTCGATTCGGTCAAAGCTGTGAGCCCCGCATACGCGGGGATGATCCCATACGTGACGCAGAATATAGTCGCTCCGATGCGTGAGCCCCGCATACGCGGGATGATCCCTACTGAGGGCAATCGACAAAGTTTGTACTTAAGTGAGCCCCGCATACGCGGGATGATCCCAGTTGCGGGATATGACTCAGGATTGGAATAGAGGTGAGCCCCGCATACGCGGGGATGATCCCTTTGGCAAAAGAACACCATTTTATGCCATTTCGTGAGCCCCGCATACGCGGGGATGATCCCACGCAAAACATGGTATCTTGTATTCAGACAATGTGAGCCCCGCATACGCGGGATGATCCCCTATTGCCTTTGGTATACGTTCTCTTTCGCTTGTGAGCCCCGCATACGCGGGATGATCCCTTATGACACTGGTACTATTTCTGGTGGGCTACGTGAGCCCCGCATACGCGGGGATGATCCCACTGCTATTGGCGTGCTTGGCGGCTTGATTGAGTGAGCCCCGCATACGCGGGGATGATCCCAATCCGGTACTCAAGTGGTGCATGGCCAACGTGTGAGCCCGCATACGCGGGGATGATCCCTGCATCTGAGCACGGTCGCCATCGATGTAGCCGTGAGCCCCGCATACGCGGGGATGATCCCTAGATTTCCGTTAGAGTCAAACTCTGCATCGTGTGAGCCCCGCATACGCGGGGATGATCCCAGTCTTGTGGCCGTTAAGCGACTGACCAAAATGTGAGCCCCGCATACGCGGGATGATCCCCACATCATCACCTTCAAAGCCTTTGACTCTTCGTGAGCCCCGCATACGCGGGATGATCCCCCCAACAACATCTCATCTGAAAACCCTGTCTTGTGAGCCCCGCATACGCGGGATGATCCTAACAACGGCAGACTCTTTTGCTAACATTTCTTGTGAGCCCCGCATACGCGGGATGATCCCTGGTCTGCCAGAGTGATGGTTCAGAAATATGCGTGAGCCCCGCATACGCGGGATGATCCCAATTAATACATCCCTTGTATCGACTAGGGACGGTGAGCCCCGCATACGCGGGATGATCCCGATATGCAGCCATATCTTGACGAAGACAGATGTGAGCCCCGCATACGCGGGGATGATCCCCAGATCGTCTCCTGTGAACTCTGTCTCAAGATGTGAGCCCCGCATACGCGGGGATGATCCCTTGCCGAGAGTATACATCATGCTGCAGACAGCGTGAGCCCCGCATACGCGGGGATGATCCCTTCGTTTATGGGTAGTACCATGGCGGGGTGGCGTGAGCCCCGCATACGCGGGGATGATCCCGAATGCTTACACGCTGATCGCCAATGACAAAGGTGAGCCCCGCATACGCGGGGATGATCCCTGGCACGCACAGAAAAATTGTTGATCTGCGCCGTGAGCCCCGCATACGCGGGGATGATCCCGTCTTCAAGCGTGCATTGACTAGTCTTGGTACGTGAGCCCCGCATACGCGGGATGATCCTACGGTATTAGCCTACAAATAGTATACCAATATGTGAGCCCCGCATACGCGGGATGATCCCCGCGACCCTGCCCTGCTGAGCCCAAGCAAGACGTGAGCCCCGCA
>ENA-OQBJ01001185-OQBJ01001185.1-human-gut-metagenome-genome-assembly--contig:-NODE-1185-length-10875-cov-1.892631_pt1 | contig 10875 bp, 15 predicted proteins | sample MGYA00242743_ERZ504545 | MGnify/ENA primary metagenome ERZ504545 (study PRJEB26092, sample SAMD00036252) | human gut metagenome | host: Homo sapiens | study: EMG produced TPA metagenomics assembly of...
CAAATTTTCGACATTTTCTATTCTAGTTTTTATATGTTTTATTCCATGGTTCTCTCAAACGGAGTGACAAAGTAAGTGATTTTATTTTATATAAACAAATCTTTTTTCAACAAATTGAACTTTTACTCCTCTTTTCCTTGATTTTGGCATAATTCCAACAATAATTGGAGGGTTTTTGCCGTTGCAGCCTGAATATTTTTCTCACGACCTTCATCTTCGGTCAATTTAGCCGTAAGTACCGCATCTTTTGTTCCGGCTGCTACCCAAATCGTACCGACCGGTTTTTCCGGACTTCCTCCGCCAGGACCGGCAATTCCGGATGTAGCCATTGCATAATCCACATCCAACGCTTGATGGCACCCTTTACCATTTCCACAACGGTTTCTTCACTTACTGCCCCATGTTGTTCCAGTGTTTCGGCATTTACATATAAATGCGTTTTCTTTACCTCATCTGAGTAGGCTATAATTCCACCTTTATAGAAACGAGAACTACCTGGGATAGCAGTTATGATGGCTGCCACGTTACCAGCCGTACAACTTTCTGCAGTAGCCAATGTATAGCCTTCTCTCCAGAAAATTTCACTTATCTCCTTACTTAGTGTTTTGGTTTCTACTGACATAATCTGTTTTCTCTAAATTGTTACTTAATGGTTACCCGTGAATAAGCGGGTTTGTCTATAGTGCAAAAATCCTTGTCCAAAAACTTATAATATCCCGTAATGGCGATCATGGCCGCATTGTCGGTAGTATACCCGAACTTCGGTATGAAAATGTTCCAGCCATATTTTTTCGCATGTTCACGGAAAGCGTTTCGCAGACCGTTGTTTGCCGAAACTCCTCCAGCTACGGCCACTTCCTTGATGCCTGTATCCTTTACTACCTTACGTAATTTATCCATCAGGATGTCTACAATCGTTTTTTCCAACGAAGCAGCCAAATCCGTCTTATGATGTTCTACGAAATCGGGATCTTCTTTCATCCAGTCTCTGAGCGAATACAGGAAAGAGGTTTTCAGTCCGCTAAAGCTATAGTCATAGCCCGGAATATGAGGTTTGCTGAATTTAAAGGCTTCCGGATTACCCTGACGCGCCAGTTTGTCGATAATCGGACCACCCGGATAGCCCAGCCCCATCACCTTGGAGCACTTGTCGATAGCCTCTCCTGCCGCATCATCGATGGTCTGTCCCAACACCTCCATATCATTATACGCATTCACACGGATAATCTGAGAGTTTCCTCCTGAAACCAGCAGACAGATAAAAGGATATTTAGGCTGTACGTTTTCACCGTCGGGTTCCTGAATAAAGTGCGCCAGCACATGACCCTGCAAATGGTTCACCTCTACCATCGGAATATCCAGCGAGCGGGCAAGTCCTTTGGCAAAAGACACTCCTACCAGCAAAGAACCCATCAGACCCGGTCCGCGAGTAAAGGCAATGGCACTCAAATCTTCCTTTGCCACTCCGGCACGTTTCAAAGCTTCATGCACCACCGGAACGATATTCTGCTGGTGTGCACGCGAGGCCAGTTCCGGAACCACTCCTCCGTAAGCTTCGTGCACCGCCTGGCTGGCAATCACGCTCGACAGCAATACGCCATCCTTTATCACTGCCGCAGAAGTATCATCACAAGAAGATTCTATTCCTAATATTATTGTACTCATAACGTTCTTCTATTATTAATAGGTCAATATTTCAAGTCCCTGCTCCGTCATCACAAAGGTATGCTCCCATTGTGCGGAAGGAAGCTCATCCTCCGTCACTACAGTCCATCCGTCTTCTTCGTCAATGAAGACTTCCCAGGTTCCCATATTAATCATCGGTTCAATGGTAAACACCATGCCCGGCACAAGCAACATACCTGTACCCTTCTTGCCAAAGTGTTCCACATCCGGTTCTCGTGGAATTCCACTCCTACTCCGTGGCCGCACAAATCACGCACCACCGAGAATCCGTTCTTCTTCGCGTGTTTCTCTACGGCATGGCCGATATCTCCCACAAAGCCGAAAGGACGGGCCGCTTCCATACCGACTTCCAGACATTCTTTTGCCACACGCACCAGTTTTTCTTTCTGCGGAGTGGTTTTTCCGATAATGAACATACGTGAAGCGTCGGCATAATAACCGTCCAGAATCGTCGTACAGTCCACATTAATAATGTCGCCTTCTTCCAGAATTTCCTCTTCGCTCGGAATTCCATGGCAAACCACCTCATTAATGGAAGTACAACAGCTTTTCGGGAATCCCTCATACCCCAAGGTTGCCGGAATAGCTCCGTGATCGCGGGTATACTCATATACCAGTTGTCAATCTCAGCCGTACTCATTCCTGCATGGATTTCCTTTCCACCAGTCGAGCACACCCTGTATTGATGACACCGCTACGACGAATTCCTTCAATCTGCTCCGGAGTCTTAATCAACTGGCGAGTCGGAACCAAATGCCCTTTATCCTGATAAAACAGCACTTTCTTGTCCAATTCCGTCAGTTCTGCCCCTTTGGGTAGCCTCCAGTTTATCTTATGTCTCTTCATAATCGTCTTTTTTACTTATGTGCAAAGGTATAAGAAAAAATGGAATAGCGTACGGGAAGCGATATAAAAAACGCTGACAATTTGCAGGCGCATTGTCACATTTCTGTAATATTATCATCAAAACAATTAATAGAAAAGGGAAATACGCTATTCCGATATTATTTTGTTAGCAGAAGATTTGTTACAAAAACAAATTTTATATCTTCGCTCAGCTACTACATTATTTTTGGAATTATGATGAACAAAAACCAAATCGGAACAAATGCGGGTATCGTATGGAAACTCCTTTCCGACAATGCCCACTGGGAGTACGACAAGCTTAAACAGGCATCCGGCCTGTCAGACAGAGACTGAATGCGGCTATCGGATGGCTGGCCCGAGAAGACAAAATAGATTTTGACATTGACGAGCAGCATGACCGCTTGTTTTTACATGTCAATGTCTACATCGGTTAACACAAAATACCATCAGAGAGAAGGCTCTGGTGGCATTTTGGTTTTATGTCAGACAATGCGGTTCACCGTCACATCAGGAAACTCATGAAGCATCATCAAGAGCAATCCTTCCTCATTCACTCTTTTCGCTCTGATTACCATTGTGATGCGATAGGCTTCATGGTTGTTCTCATACACCTTATTCATCTCGTAGGAGGTTATCTGAAAATTCTCGGAACTGAACTTGCCGGAAAGGGCTTTCAAGGCTCGGAATTCTCTGCCGTAAGCTCGATAATCATGCTTCGCATTCCTATACTTTTAAAACAATAGCTAAGAACTTCCAGTCCAGCTAACACCAGGAAAGTGGCCAGAACACCTATCATGTACATTCCCGACCCTACCGCCAGTCCGATTCCGGCCGTGGTCCACACGCCAGCCGCCGTAGTCAATCCGCGCACCACCTGCTTCTGCAACAGGATGATAGTACCCGCCCCAATAAAACCGATACCACTGACTACCTGAGCGGCCAGACGACTCGGATCCAGGCGAACCAAATCCTTCTCCAGCACATCCATAAAGCCGTATTGCGACACTATCATCAGCAACGCACTGCCCAGTGCCACCAGGAAATGCGTACGATAACCCGCCTCTTTCGCCCGGTACTCCCGCTCAAGCCCGATAAGCACTCCCATCAGCCGGCCACAAACAACCTTAAAGAAAAATCTACGTAAATATTCATATACTTTCAGCTAAAAGTTCTTTCCGAAAGATACGAAAAAAATAATATTCCTCCAACAATGGCCGACAAATGTCCGGCTTCAATGTGAAATTCAAAGACGATGACATTCTTCCCTTTTTCTGCATATAAAAAACCAGCCTTATGCTTTCAATTCACAAACGAATAAAGCACAAGACTGGTCGAAGAGCCTCTAAAGACTAGTATTAAAGTTTTTCAGGAATCAATATCCGGGATTCTGCTGCAAATTAGGACAAGACAATAAAGCCGATTCAGGCACAGGCAGGAACCAGTTCTTTGGAGTTTCGAAACCATCGGCCCGGAACTTCATAGAAAAGAGTCTGGCATACGGATATAGTTGCCCTGTACCATACAAATTCGATGAGAGGTCGATTATCTTGTTTTCTATTAACGTCACATCCGTATGTGCCATTCCATAAGAAGCAAGCAGTTCATTTACAAGCTGTAAGGCTTTATTTATCGTACCCATTTTAAAGTTTGCATAAGCTGCCATAATCAGCACTTCTTTATACAACAAGGGATGTATGTATTTTCCGTCCGCATAGAAATCACCATAAATCACTTCTTTACTTTCACTGGATGGCACCATAGTATGATCTAACTGAGGTTCAAGTCTGTAAACACCCGAAGCAATCACTTCTTCACAAGAATAAGCCGCTCCCTGCCAGTCCTGTCTTAGCAGATGAACCTTAGCCAGCATGACAGACAATGCATAACGTCGGTTTCCATTTACATACATTGACAAACTTTCCATCTGTTTAATCAACTGATCTTCCGGAATTACAGAACCGCGATCAACCATTTGTCCGTAATATCCATACAACTGGGTATACACCAGCGACAAATCCATCAATATGTTTTGTTTCAGCTCAAAATATTGTTCCTCAGTACTATTCGACAACATATCGACAAATTGATTACCCTTATTTACCAGGTTATAAGCTTTACTCCACAAGCTATCTGAAAGGCTCCCTACCTGAGAGTAGTCAAAATTCGCATAACCTTGTACCAATTTGCTCTCCGCTTCCACATTATACCGCATATAATCTGTCAGTACGTCTTTCCACGCCACGCGCACTGAATCGGCATCCGGAAGTTCTTCCGGCACTTCGGGTTCCGCAATATCTGTAGTCATATACACGGTCTTTGTAGATGATTTTACATCATCTACGTAGCTACGTAATAAGGCAATTCAAAATCCACCTTATCCTCTTTGGTGTGCATTCCGTCAGCGTTCAAGTCCACATACATAAACTTTCCTGCATTATCTACGCCAGCCAGCAGGTAATTGTCATATTTATCACTATAGTCGGCCTTATATACATTGAACACGATTTGATTCTCTGTATGCTTGATTACGACCTGACCTTGCTCATCAGTTTTCCATACACCCAAAGAATCACCTTTCGTATAAATCCCAATGAATCTTTTCCGACCTTATTCACTACTACCGCCACGTCTTTCAACGGGCTCTCAGAACTATTTCCCTGATTAATTGCATACACGTTAATCGTCGTTACATACACATTTACAGGCTCAGACTGCTGTTCCATCACTTCAGGTACTACGTACACATAGCTGTTGCCTGCCTGGATGCTTCACCTTCTATCACTACTCCATTAATATAGATATCTTCGCCCGTTCTGGTCACATACAAGCTCTCACCGCTAATGCTTTCCAGCACTTTTCCGTCCGTCAGGTCCACCTTCGTAACGTCCTTTGGCAGTATGTCTCTTTACTGATGTAGAATCAAGAGCAGCACTTCTTGACCTGGCGGCCGACGAATTACGTACGGCAAACACTGTCAATTCATCTTCTTCCAAGTCGGCCACATTTACGGTTTTCAGGACTTCCACAAAATCACTGATTTCATCGTTTTCTTCCAAGGCTGATACAATTTCCTTCACCTCTTCTTCCCCTTTTGAAGGTAGAGTAATCTCTGTTTCTTCCGAACATGCCGCAAATGTAAGGAGCATGCCAATCAGATAAAAATAAAATTTTCTCATAGTTTTAACTAGATAAAACATTAATATTAAACGTAATAGATTTTGCAAAGGCAGTTATATACTATCCTACACAACGGGTAGCATATAACTGCTCTTATTTTGCAGTTATATAAATTTACTGAAAAACATGTATATTATCAAATAACTTTCATACTTATTTTGTCGGGATTTTCAAGTCATAGATAGAAGACTTACAAAGCAAAATACACCAAATAATATTTCTTATCTTTTTACAGCCTTAAACTTATATCTATCTCCAACGCTATTCGAATAATCTATGCTTGCATTGTTCCCATCTAAACTCGTGAATTTATAATATTCCGTAATAGGGTCTTTTGTTGTACCAACAACGGTATTTCCTTCAAGTTTATAAGTTCCAATGTAATAATCATCAAACATTGTAGTTCGATAGCTCCCATCTTCGTTAAGATTTATATAAATATATCCTTCAGGTACATCTAAACTTTCTCCGTCTTGTTCAGCCCAAATTACGTCCCATGTACCAATTATTTGCTCAGTTGTTACAAGCACTTCATCATCATCCGAGCAAGAAGATAGCGATAAAAACATAGTTGCGCATAGCAACATAAATCCAAATAACTTTTTCATTTTTCAAAATCTTTTAGTTAAACATATAGTTGATAAAAAATACCATGCTAAAGGTTTTGTCATACGTTTAACCAAAAGAAAAGCGCAGACAATCGCCATACGCTCTCTGGCTCACCACAAGCCATAACACACTAAGCGAGAAGTCTGCGCATATACGGACTCCTCAACGTGTGTTATAATAGCTCGTTCTTTTCGAGGTGGTGATTCGAGAGCGATTGAGCTACGATATGTCAAATAAAAAGCGCATCAGATTAATCCAATGCGCTGCAAAAATAACCAATATATTTGGTATATCAAAAGTTTAAAACATTAATTTTCATCTATCGTAAATCCGATTATCTTGTCTATGCCTTTATCGAAGTCGTCATTTGAGCTTATTTGTTTTATTTCACATTTCTGAGTTTTTGGTAATTGAAGTACCATTTTTTTTGAAGATATGGTATTGCTTTTATATCTTTTTTTGAAAAATATTGTTCAGCTCGTTGCAATAACCATTCATTGTTAAAATGTTCTTCTAAAATCTGGTAATAGCTCATTAGGATATAATTTTACATTAGGAATCTTTCTTCCATCTCCATACTCATGCGTATATGTTGGAAATGTTGATGGGTCTATATTTCTCTCCTTTCTAAGCCAGTTACAAAAAACTTTTCCTTCTGATATGTCTGGGACGAGTTTATCAGGAAGTGTATATCCCATTTCTTCTAAAGGAGCTATTAAGCTATATACAATTTCATTAGTGTCCCGTTAAAATGGGACGAGTTAAACAATTAATCAAATAGCCCCGGAATTAGGGGATCATTTAGATCTTTGACATCATTGAAATTAGTCTTGTCGAACAGGTCATGCAAGTGGGTTTTGTCAGTCAATGATATGCTGAGAATCTGCAAGACTTCATAGGTTGAGCGTTTCAAATTCATATCATGTTGGACAATAGCCACAAGACTGTATGTGATAATTGCCACACTAATTTGTATGCGAACAGCGTTCTCTGTTGTACCCCAGAATTTCTTTATCTTGAGATGCTGCTTGAGCCATTTGAAGAACAGTTCGATTAACCATCTTTTCTTATAAAGATTGGCGACATCCAGTGCAGAAAGTTGTTTCGCATTCGTCAGAAAAGTGAACTCACGGTTATCTTCTTCATCGTAATATCTTACGAGTCTTAATGACTCAGGATATTTCTTTTCGGAGAGATATCCGGTCAGTTTCACTTCCGCATCTGTCATTATATTCTTTGGCATTCTTCGCTTCCATTTGACAGTCTTATATTTTAAGTTCGTCTTGGCTCTGACAACAAAGAAAGAGTCTGTAAGATGTATCCTATAGAGTTCTTTAAAGGAGTCATAAGCCCTGTCGAATATATAATAAGCATTTGGCTCATAATGGATTGAAGACATTGCTGTAGAATCGTGCTTTGATGCAGTGGTTACAGTATAGAAAGCAGGAACTTGTGCTTCAATGTCGTATAAGACATGAGCTTTCACTCCTCCTTTCTTGCTTCGGAACTTTGCCCATGGAAATGTGGCTAGACACAACGGAATGGTTGTTGAATCAAACGCATATTTCTTCCCGGAAATGTCAAGGATGTTGGTAGTCCGCTTCTCGCAGGCTTCTTTCATCATATAGAATGCAAATTCTTCAAAAATTCTGTAATCACGGTTCTGGTTGGCTGTCGCAAGAGTTGTCTTGGCTATTGGTTCACGACCTACTCCAAGATGATATTGCTTGGCCCTATGCGCCTCGAAAGCAACGATTAAGTCTCGCAGGCTCTCACGGTTACTCAGTTGTCCAAACATCATCGCAAGCATCTGATTCCAGAAAGTGAAATGTTTCACATATCGGTTGCCATCATACTTGCGAACATAATTGTTGAACTGAGTTCTGTTCAGAAAAGCGGTTAGTTGAGAGAATACGTATTTGTCTTGGAACATAGCAGCTATTTATATTAGACTGCAAAGTTGCAAAATCAAGTCCGTTTCATTTCAAAAAACCATGTAAGTGACTATATTTCAATAATTTCAAAGAACTATTTATCCACTTTTACGGGACAGTAGTGTTCTTAAAAATTAATTCATTTTCAACTTAAAAATTAGGAAAATTTCTCATAAAATCTCGTCGTGGATATGATTCCCATATACTATCTCCCAATTCTGAGGTTACCCTTACATCATTAGTTTTATCCAGCATATCATCTAGATTCTTTCGTAATTTGTTCAACAGTAATTCAGACTTAGGACATCCCACAAGATTATCCAGACAACCAGGATCGTGTTTAATATTATATAATTCTTCATAAGGTCTAAAACCAACAGTACGAATAAAATATTTTATGCCTTTACCTATATCTCTGTTCTGAATAAAATAATCCTTAGTTGGTGATTCGTCTATATCAAAATAGCCTGAATGAGGCTTAACCAACTTATTATCCGCAGTCAAAGGAGTCGGATCCCCTACCGGCCATCTCTCAGGATGAAAATTCCTTATATACAGATAATCACCTTTCCTAATACATCGTATCGGATATCCCCAATTATTATATCGGGAAGAACTATGCCTTTCTCTTCCTGAAAAAGCTACATTTTGTTTATGCTCTTCATGACTGATCAAAAAAGGCAACAAACTTTCTCCTGGCATGTGACTATACTTTGAAAAAGCAACCCCTGCAGCATCCAATATGGTAGGAGCAAAATCAATTGAACTGATAATTACATCTGTATTTTTCCTCTTTACTCTATCTCCCAACAAATTGCCAATGGAACATGTATACCCGCATCATAGCATGTAGCCTTAGCATTTGGGAAAGGCATACCATTATCTGAGGTCATGATAATCAATGTATCATCAAATGCATCATTTTCTTTTAAAAATTCAATAATTTTCATGAACTTCGAGAATCAAGCCATTCTATCTCTACTGCATAATCCAATAAATCCCCTTTCACAACCTCATCATCAGGTAAAAAATCCTGGAATATTCACATTTGTAAGCAATTTACCTTCTTTCCTCCAAGAATTTTGTTCAAATCCACGATGTGGTTCATTGAAACCAACCCAAAAACAAAAAGGCTTATCCTTTCTCGCATTATTAAAAAAAATTTTTAAAGTTCTCTACATAATCAATAGCAGATATACCTTTATAGGGAGGCAATAACTTCTTCTGATTAAAAACCTTCCCAGCCGGATTCCTACTTCTTCCTTTCCAGTCCCCAGGTCTCCACCCTTTACCTGTATAACCGACACTATATCCTTGTTCTTCCAATATATCTGTATAACAAATAATATCTTGAGGGAAATAAGAACAATGAGTTCCAGCCTCCCTTATTTGCCATGGATACATTCCAGACAAAATAGATGCCTAGAAGGACTACTTCCTGGAGAAGTTACATAAGCATTTTGAAACAAACAACCTTGCTTTGCAATAAAATCAAAAGCTGGGGTATTTACAAATGCACTCCCGATAGGCCGAACAATATGGGAGCGAACTGGTCGTCAGTAATTATAAACAAAATATTAGGGCAATTATTTTCAACTGAATTCCCTCTTAAAGGTATAGAGAATCCTCCCCCAAGCACTAATTGGAACAATAATCTTTATAAATTTTAAATTCACTCATATTTTCAAAAATTTAAACTCATACTTATTTTACCAATGTTACACTAGGTCCTAAATAAGAACGTTTCATTCCACCAAAATCAATTACTATCTTCTGAACAATCATACCAGGATCTGCACAAATTACTTTTAAAGTATGTATCCCAGGATTTCCCACATTCATCGTAGCCCCATTAATAGAACTATTCTGAAATACATTCCTCCTCCATTGGCCTGAATATTCTTTCTCTGAAGTAGTCATCCATTGTACCATTCCATCATCAATCATAATACCGAAACGTGTATCATGTTTGGAATCAACAGGGAACAAAGGTAAAGCATAAACATAAACAGTCGCTTTTCCCCCATTAAATGTATAAAAATCATATTCAGCTCTTGGACTTCTATTAGTAAACCACATATTAGGAACAGACTGTGTAGCTTCACCCAACTGTACACAATCATTTTCATAGCCTAGCCCCTTTACTGAAGTAATTTTAATACCGCTGTTTTCTATCTTACGATGGAATTTTCCCGCATTTATAGAAACACAACCATTATCCTCCACATATAAACCCTTTAAATCATTTACTGAAGGATAAATCGGATTGAATACAGGAACATAAATAGTCTCAGTTTTATAATCTGATACTAAGACTATCTCTCCTACAATTTTTCACCTTTAGGCACCTTATTCCAATCTACAGAAAAAGCAATTCGTTCCTGCAAATCCACCTTGCCCGATTTAGTTTTCATCTGAATCCAATCATTCTTGACCAAAGCCTTCCATGAAAAAGCTTGGCAACCTTTATTATATAATTCAATAAACAACTCTTTTTCTATATAAGGATTCATTGTTGGCAATATATTCAGATTCAATCCACCAGCCATATAATCCTGACCAGGAATAAATATCTCCATATCTCCTTTCCCTATTGTTTTAT
>ENA-OQBJ01001187-OQBJ01001187.1-human-gut-metagenome-genome-assembly--contig:-NODE-1187-length-10858-cov-2.469295_pt1 | contig 10858 bp, 16 predicted proteins | sample MGYA00242743_ERZ504545 | MGnify/ENA primary metagenome ERZ504545 (study PRJEB26092, sample SAMD00036252) | human gut metagenome | host: Homo sapiens | study: EMG produced TPA metagenomics assembly of...
GCGCCGGAGAGGTGAAATTCATGAAGGCGTCAGGTCCTTCCTCCCTGCTTCCATGGATTGTGCACCGCGGGGATTGGAAGGACCTTCGCCAGGCCTTTTCGCCTCTCTGGTCATATAGTCCGGCAGAGAGGACATATGTATCAGGTATAAAAAAAGGCGCGGCTTCGCCGCAGGTTATGGCCGCCTGTCGGCGGCAGGTTGTGTAGAAGGGTTATGAAGGAAAGGGTACAGAGAGTTGTGGTATCGCCGCCTTTGGCTGCGATGAGTATATAGCCTGCGTTACGGGATTTCCTTCCCGCCTCCCACTCGTCATTCTGAGCCTCCGGCGAAGAATCTTGGTACGTGCCGCTTATGAGACAAATGCTATTAAATACCAATCGGCGGGAAGGCTGCCGATTGACAGTCAGCCCAAAATCTTTCGATGTTCTTCAGCCTATCGCCCAGCTCCATTCCGGTGGGGCAAACAAAAGGAAGGTCCTTTTATGGGCAGGCTAAGGGAGGGCTTTGCCCGACTTGGCAATCCTATGCAGGATTACCACCTGGGGAAGGAGCCTGACAGTTCGACAGGTGCCGTAGTGCCTCCTTCATAAAAACAGACTCCGCGAATAAATCAGTGCTTTCTTAGCAGCTGGCAAAATTGATATAATATTTCCTGATAAGGAGACTTCATATGAAAAAAGATAAGAATAAAATAAAATCTCTTCCCCCTTTACCGCCGCCCTTCTGGCAGAGGCGGGGAAAAAGCGCTGTGATTTTGACACCCCCGGCCACCACAGCGGAAGCTTTTTCAATCTCACCGATGAAGGAAAAATCTTCACCTCTGCCCTTGGCGAAGGCATGTTCAAAGCGGATATTTCCGATTCCTCTTCTGCCATCGGTGATCCCTCATCATGAAGGGTATCGGGCGAAGCGGAGCGCCTCGCCGCTTCAGTATGGGGAAGTGACGACTGCTTCTTTGTACTGGGCGGCACGTCCACATCCAACCGCATCTGCGCCAATGCCCTCCTCTCACCGGGGGACCTGGTCCTTTTTGACCGGAACAACCATAAATCCACCTGGCAGGGAGCACTGCTTGAAGCAGGGGCGCTGCGATATACCTTTCCTCCTGCCGCAATGACTGCGGCGTCATCGGTCCCATCCTCGCCGCCTCTCTGGAAGAAACACACCTTCGGGAAGAGATCCGGAAAATCAGTCCCCGGCTCGCTGAAAAAAAGCGTCCCTTCCGTCTGGCCTGCCTGCAGATATGCACCTATGACGGCCTTTTTTACAACATCCGGAAAATTCTGGAAAAAATCGGCCCTCTCTGTGAATACATTCTTTTCGACGACGCCTGGGGCGGCTACGAAAATTTCATTCCCCTCCTGAAAGACGCCGCCGTCCTCCGCTTTCCCCTTTCTGAAGAATCACCGGGCATCCTCATCACCCAGTCTGTACATAAACAGCTCTCCGGATTCTCCATGACCTCCCAGATTCACAAGAAGGACAGCCATATCAGGGAAAAATCCTATTACCTTCCCCATGATGTGATGCAGGACACCTTTCTCATGCATATTTCCACATCTCCCTACTACCCCCTTCTGGCAGGGCTGGAAATGAATGCATTTATGCATAAAGAAAAGGGCGCCATCCTTTGGAAGAAAGCCTTCCTATCTGCCACCCGCTTCAAAAAAGCTCTTTTAAAGGATACCACCCTCTTCAGGCCCTTTCTCCCTCCTCTGGTGCACGGCAGGAAATGGGAAGAAGAAAAAACACGGATCCTCATGGAAGATGATGCCTTCTTCACCCTTGGTCCAGATGAACCTGGCATGGCTTTGACGGTTCTGCAGCCGACTTATGCCTCCTGGATCCCTGCAAAATCCTGCTCACCACCGGCACCTTTTCCGAAAGCAGGAAGCACTCCATCCCTGCCCCCCTTCTTTCCGCCTACCTGGAAAGTAAAGGCATCACCCCGGAAAAGTCCGATTTCTATACCCTTCTCTTTCTGGCAGAACCGGGAGATACAAAAAAGAAATACAAGTACCTCATGCACTGGCTCAAGCAGTTTGAAAAAGCCTATTTCCAGAATTGCCCCATGGATCGATTCATGCCCTCTGTCAAAGCCCTGCCTGGCGAAGGCTTCAGGACTACTGCCGCCGGTTCCATGATTTCCTTCTCTCTCACCATGCCGGAGAGCTGCAGCAGCACCTCTTCAGTGAGGAGGATTTCCCGCCCCGTCCCCTTTCCCCCAAAAGGGCCCACGAAAATTTCATCAAAGGAAACAGGAAAAAAATTCCCCTGAAAGATGCCAAAGGCCATATTTCCCTGGAAAATATCCTCCCCTATCCGCCGGGCATCTGTGCCCTTGCCGCCGGTGAAGAGTGGACGGAAAATGTACTGTCCTACTTCCTTTTCCTGGAAGAATACGGGAAGGAATTTCCCGATTTCACGCCGGAAATCCTGGGCATCCATCATGATGAAAAGGGAGAACCCTCTGTCTGGATTTCTTATCCTGAGTAAAAATATATTCTCCTCTTGACAAAGGGCGTCAAAGGATATAATCTTCTAATCAAGAAACCGTTGATGCGGAGATCAAAGCAGGAAATGCGCCCAAAGAGAGTCCTACCTGGTGAGAATGGATGGAAAGGCAGCCTGCCAAATGGACCGCTGAGGGTGCGGCGAAATGGCTCACAGAGTATACCGCAACGCAGGGCAGGCGTTAGCATGCCGGAGATATGATAGTATCTTGCAAAGAGCACGACATCGTGAAACAAGGTGGCACCGCGGAATGTATTCCGTCCTTGGCAGAGTTTTTTCTGCCGGGGACGGATTTTTTGTATCCCGGCAGGTACGGGAAGATCCCTTCGAGGAATTCCTGCTTCCATAAGGAGGTCATTATGTATCCAACATTAGAGGAAGTCAAAGAAATCAATGCATCCGGCGATTACCGGAGGATTCCTGTCTGCCGGGAAATCATGGCAGACCGCTTCACCACCATTGAAGTCATGCGGACACTCCGCGCTGCCAGCCATCACTGCTTTATGCTGGAAAGTGCGGAAAATAACCAGCCCTGGAGCCGCTACTCCTTTTTGGGCTACGATCCTACCCTGGAAATCACCTGCCTGAACGGCCATCTCACCATCACTAAAGGGGTCGACGGGGAACAGCCGGAAATCATCAAAAAGGAAGTTACCCATCCCGGTGAGGAAATCCGCCGGATCCTTGCTCAGTATAAAAGCCCGAAGCTTCCTGACCTTCCCCCTTTCACAGGAGGACTGGTAGGCTATTTTTCCTACGACTATATCAAGTATGCTGAGCCCACGCTCCATCTGTCCCATGTAGACAATGGGGACTTCAATGATGCCGACCTCATGCTCTTCGACAAGCTCATTATCTTCGATGCTTACAAGCAGAAAATCATTCTGGTCACCGGCGTTGCCACGGACGACATTTCCTCTTCCTACAGGGAGGCAGAAAAAGTACTGGATGATATGGAAAATCTGCTGAAAAGCGGCGCCAGAGCGGCCTCAAAGCCCCTCCAGCTGGAAGAGGACCTCACTCCCACCCATTCCATGGAAGAATACAGCGCCATGGTGGAAAATGCCAAACACCATATTTACGAAGGCGACATTTTTCAGGTAGTCCTTTCCAATCCTTTGACCGCCAGAGCCAGAGGCTCCCTGTTTGACGTATACCGCCTGCTCCGCATGGAAAACCCCTCCCCCTATATGTTCTATTTCACCAGTAACCAGGTGGAAATCGCCGGTTCCTCACCGGAAACCCTGGGTAAACTGGAAAACGGCATCCTCCACACTTACCCCCTGGCAGGCACAAGGCCGAGAGGCAGAACCGAAGCAGAAGACCAGGCCCTGGAGAAAGAACTGCTTTCCAATGACAAAGAACTGGCCGAGCATAATATGCTGGTAGACCTGGGGCGTAACGACCTGGCAAAGTCAGCCGCATCGGCTCCGTAAAAGTAGAAAAATATCTGAATATACTCCGCTTCTCCCATGTCATGCACATAGGTTCCACCGTGGAAGGTACCATTGCTCCCGGCAAGGACGCCGTAGACGTCATCGACGCGTCCTGCTGCGGGCACCCTCTCCGGCGCTCCCAAACTCCGGGCCTGTGAAATCATTGAGGAAGAAGAATCAAGAAAACGGGGCATCTACGGCGGCGCCATAGGATACCTTGATTTTTCCGGAAATATGGACACCTGTATCGGCATCCGGCTGGCCTACAAGAAAAACGGGGTCCTCTGTGTCCAGTCCGGCGCCGGCATTGTAGCCGACAGCGTGCCGGAAAAGGAATATCAGGAATGTCTCAATAAAGCCAAAGCCGTAGTCAACGCCATTCACCTGGCAGAAGGAGGACTGGACAAATGATTATTCTGATTGATAACTATGACAGCTTTTCCTATAACCTCTATCAGCTGGCAGGAAGCCTCTATCCGGACATCAAAGTCATCCGGAACGATGCATTGAGCCTTTCGGAGCTTAAGGAAATGAACCCTAAGGCCCTCCTTATCTCCCCCGGTCCCGGCCGTCCGGAAGACGCAGGCATCTGCGTGGATGCCATCCGTTTCTTCAGCCCCGCATTCCCATTCTGCGTATGCCTGGGCCACCAGGCCATCTGCCAGTGCTATGGCGCCACCGTATCCTACGCCAAAGAACTGTCCATGGAAAAGCCTATGACGTGGAAGTCGATACCGAGAGTCCCCTCTTTAGAGGCATGAAATCGCCTATCAAAGCAGCCCGCTACCACTCCCTTGCCGCCGTGGAATCCACCATGCCTCCCTGCCTTAAAATCACCGCCCGCACCAGAGACGGGGAAATCATGGCCGTGGAACACAGGGACTATCCCACCTACGGCCTCCAATTCCATCCCGAATCCATTATGACCCCGGAAGGCGGAAAAATCCTGAAAAACTTCTTCACCATGGCGGAAAAGGGAAGAAAATAGGTTCAGGGTTCAGAGGGTGGTGAATTGCCCCGCGGGCAATGCTTATGAAATCTGCGTTACGGGATTTGGTTTTGTGTCACCAGTGCTGCAGGACGAAGAGCCAGAGCCCCCTTCCCTAGGAAGCGGGTGGCGCCAGCCACCAAAGGGGGGTGCATTCCCTCGCGCCGCAGGCGCGGTTATATGGTTTTCCCTCGCCCGTAAGGGCGGTTGTATGGTTTTTACTAGCCCACCAGCTCACTAGTCCACTAAAGCTGTTTTATCCATACTGGCGACTTCAATAAATTAAAAGGCGCCCCACTCCCGACCGCGATCCCGACCGCGCCGTAGGCGCCCCCCATTCCCTACTCTCAAAAATATATTGACATCACTCCATGAATCCCTTATAATATAAAAGCTGTTCATATTCGATCAGCATAATTTTTAGAGAGGTGATTTACACAATGGCAACAAACAGAAATCTCCGTTTTAAGACAAGCAGACGTTTCGGCGTAAATATTTACGGCCATCCGAAAGCGTTAAAACGGCAGGTCGCTGACGCTCGTCAGAAGAAACAGTCTGAATACGGCGTACAGCTGTCCGAAAAACAGAAAGTTAAAGCGATGTACAACCTGCTTGAAAAGCAGTTCTACCGCTATTATGATAAAGCAAGGAGAATGTCCGGCGTCGTAGGCGAAAACCTGCTGTTCCTGCTGGAAACCAGACTGGACAACCTTGTATACCGTGCAGGCTTTGCACGTTCCATCCGTCAGGCTCGTCAGATGGTTACCCACGGACTCATCGTGGTTGACGGCAAGAGAGTAGACATTCCTTCCTACCCCGTTCGTCCGGGACAGGTTATTTCCCTGAAGGAATCCTACAGAACCAATGAAATGTTCAAACAGTCCTTCCAGGAACTGAAGACCTTCGATCTTCCATACATCGAAAAGTCCTTCGACAACTGGACTGCAACCCTCACCCGTTTCCCCCAGAGAGACGAACTCCCCTACAAGGACGAAGTCAACGAAACCAACATCGTCGAACTGTACTCCAAGTAATTCGTTTTTCAGCGGACTATGGAAATACAAAAGAGGAAATGCTTTTCGCGAAGCATTTCCTCTTTTTTCATGCCTTTTTCCCAAAGGCCCCCTCCCCCAACGCAAAAATCCCACCGGATAACCGATGGGATTTTTTTATTACTGTTTGAACTTGTCTATGATTTTATCGAGGAAGGAGCTCTTTCCTTTATACTGGGAGCAGTCTTCTCCCATTTCATTGGCAAAGTGAAGGAGTGCGTTCTTCTGGTCTTCGTTCAGCCGCTTAGGCACCGTCACATGGACTTCCACATAGAGGTTCCCTTTGCGAGAGGACTGCAGATGAGGCATGCCTTCGCCGGAGATGCGGAACCGGGTGCCTGTCTGGGTACCGGCTGGAACCTTGAGTTCCACTTCCTTGTCCAGGGTCTTCACTTTGATGGTGGAGCCAAGGGCTGCTACGGGATAGGAAATATTGACGGTCTTGTAAAGGTCGTCGCCTTCCCTTTCAAAGTCCGGATCGTCTTCCACGTAAATGTAGACATAGAGGTCGCCTTTCGGACCGCCTCTCCTGCCGGGCTCTCCTTCGCCGGCCACCCTCATGCGGACGCCGCTGTCGGCACCGGCAGGGATATTGACTTCAATGGTCTTGGACGCTCTGACAGTACCGCTGCCATGGCATTCCTTGCACTTGTTTTTGATATCTTCCTGTGCCGCCGCACTGCTGACAGGTGACGATATTCACCATCTGTCCGAAGGGGCCGTTTCTTACAATACGCTGCTGGCCTGTGCCGTGGCAGGCAGGGCAGGTATCTACGGAGGAGCCCGGTTCTGCGCCGCTGCCGTGGCAGTGGCTGCAGGTATCGTTCTTGGTGACGGAGAATTTCTTCTTCACACCGGTGAAGGCTTCCCGAAGGTAATGGTCATATCGTAGCGGAGGTCTGCCCCCTGCTCAGGGCCATTGTTTCTCCGGCGGCTGCCGCCGGTGAACATGTCGAAAATGTCACCCATATCGAAGCCGCCGAAGTCGAAGCCCTGGCCGTTGAATCCGCCCTGGCCGAATCCACCGAAGCCCCCGGCGCCGGCGCGCCGCGGGAGGCCTGCTGGAAGGCATCATGGCCGAGCTGATCATACTGGGCTCTCTTGTCGCATCGGAAAGCACATGGTAGGCTTCATTGACCTCCTTGAATTTTTCCTCTGCCGCCTTGGGATTGTCCTTGTTCAGATCCGGATGGTATTTGCGGGCAAGTCTTCTGTATGCTTTTTTGATTTCATCATCGGTGGCGTTTTTGCTTACGCCAAGGATGTCATAATAATCCTTGCTGTCTGCCATAAAGAAATCACACTATTCCTTATTTCTTATCGTCGTCATTGACAACTTTATAGTCTGCGTCTACTACATTGTCCTTGTCTTTTTTGGCTCCGGCCTGGGGTCCTGCTGAGCGCCGGCATTCTGGGACTGCTGCTGAGCCTGCTGTGCCTGCTGGTACAGTTTTTCAGTCAGTTCATGGAGCGGTTTTGTGAGCGCTTCTGCATCGGCTTTGATCTTTTCGGTGTCGTTGCCTTTCAGGGTTTCTTTCAGTTTGGCAATGGCGTCATTGACTTCCTTGACTTTGCCCTGGTCTGCTTTGTCTCCCAGTTCCTTCACTGTCTTTTCAGCCTGGTAAATGAGGGCTTCTGCATTGTTCTTGGCAGTAATGGCTTCTTTTCCGTTTCTTGTTCTTCTGCTTCATGGGCTTTGGCATCATCCTGCATTCTCTTGATTTCTTCATCAGAGAGGCCGGAGGAAGAGGTAATATCAATCTTCTGTTCCTTGCCAGTGCCAGATCTTTGGCAGAAACATGAACAATGCCGTTGGCATCGATATCGAAGGTGACCTGAATCTGAGGAACTCCCCGCGGAGCCGGCGGAATATCGCTCAGTTCGAAGCGGCCCAGTGTCTTGTTATCAGCAGCCATGGGACGTTCACCCTGGAGGACATGGATATCAACGGAAGGCTGGTTATCGACAGCGGTGGAGAATACCTGGGTCTTGGATGTAGGAATGGTGGTATTTCTCTTAATCATAGTGGTGAATACACCGCCCAGGGTTTCAATGCCCAGGGACAGCGGAGTTACATCGAGAAGCAGTACATCCTTGACTTCGCCCTTGAGAACACCGGCCTGAATAGCAGCACCGACTGCTACGGATTCATCGGGGTTTACACCCTTGGATGGTTCTTTATGGAATTTGTTGCGAATCAGGGTCTGTACGGCCGGAATACGGGAAGAACCGCCTACCAGAAGGATCTTATCAATGTCGTCAATGGTGAGGTTGGCATCCTTCATGGCTCTTTCCATAGGTTCTACGGTAGCCTGTACCAGATCTTCCGTAATCTGGTCGAATACGGCACGGGTCAGAGTAGCATCGAAGTGGACCGGCTGGCCATTGGAATCAATGGTAATGAAGGGCAGGTTGATGTCGGTGGACATAACAGAGGACAGTTCGATTTTTGCTTTTTCAGCAGCTTCCTTCAGTCTCTGGTTGGTCATGGGATCCCGTTTCAGTTCAAAGCCATTCTGGTTCTTGAAGGTATCTGCAATCCAGTCCATCACGCGGCATCGAAATCATCGCCGCCCAGATGGCCGTTGCCGCTGGAAGCTTCGACTTCAAATACGCCGTCTGCCAGATCAAGGATGGACACATCGAAGGTGCCGCCGCCCAGGTCGTAAACCAGGAAGCGATGTTCCTTGCCGTCTTTAATCTTATCAAGCCGTAAGCCAGGGCAGAGGCTGTCGGTTCGTTGATGATACGCAGAACCTTGAGGCCTGCAATGGCGCCGGCATCTTTGGTAGCCTGGCGCTGGCTGTCGGTGAAGTAGGCCGGCAGGTAATAACAGCTTCTGTGACTTTTTCACCCAGATATGCTTCTGCATCCACCTTCAGCTTCTGCAGAATCATAGCGGAAATTTCCTGGGGTGTATAGGATTTGCCGTCAATGGTTACTTTGTAGTCGCTGCCCATGTGACGTTTAATGGAAACTACGGTGCGGTCCGGGTTGGACACAGCCTGTCTTTTAGCCAGCTGGCCTACCAGGCGTTCCCCGTTCTTGGAGAAACCTACCACAGAAGGAGTCAGACGAGAGCCTTCAGCGTTAGGAATAACGACAGGCTCGCCGCCTTCCATCACTGCAACAACGGAGTTTGTCGTACCTAAATCAATACCAATTACTTTTGACATTTAAAATGTCTCCTTTCATGCGTATATTTCTAATGGAAAACAGAAAATTCTATGTAACTGCCAATGTCAGCTGTTTTTCACAACCTGTACCTTGGCAGGCCTTAAAACGGTATCTTTATAGAGATAGCCCTTCTGGAAAACCAGGGCAATAGTTTCATCATCCATTTCATCGGATGCAACCATCATGACGGCCTCATGGAAATGGGGATCAAAAGGTTTTCCTTTGGCTCGATTTCCTTGACGCCAAAGTCATTCATAATTTTGACCATCTGTTTCTGGAGAAGTTCAAATCCCTTCAGATAGGCCTCCCCGGAACCATCTTTTTTCATATGGGAAAGGGCCAGTTCAAAGTTGTCCAGTACCGGAAGGAAGGATTTCAGCGTTTCCGCCTTGTAGGTATCTGCCGCTTTGGCTTCGTTGTCTTTCGTGCGGCGGCGGAAATTGTCGAAATCCGCCTGCAGCCGTACGTACTGGGACAGAGCGGTCTGCAGTTTTACCTCCTCCGATTTGGCTTTATCTTCGGCCTCTTTGACTTTCTTCTGGGCATCTGCCGCCTGTTTGGTCAGGAAAATCACCTGCTGCTGCAGTTCCTTCACCGTAGGCTTTGGCAGCTTTTCCGCTGTTTCTTCTTTCTTGTCCTTTGGTTCCTCCACATCCACTTTGACTTTCATTTCTTCCTTTTTCTTCATTGGGGAGCCTCCTTCATCTATTCTTTATTCTTCAAAAGCTGATCCAGTCTATCCTGCATAAACCGCATCATACCGATAATCTTGCTGTACTGCATCCGGGTAGGTCCCAGCACTGCCACCGATCCGATGACCCTGCCGCCTGAGGAAAACTGCTCTCACAATGGACAGGTCCGAAAGGGATTTCATGGGATTTTCCGTGCCGATATGGACTGCAATGGCTGATCCGAACTGGAGAGAAGCATGCTTTCCAGCATGTCACGCTGTTCCAAAAGGTTCAGGATATCCTGCATTTTCTCCACATTCTTGAATTCCGGCTGCTCAATCAGCTGGGATGCACCGCCGGAATAGACTTCCTGCTGCGGGGTCAATACCCGCTGCAGGGTTTTGAACACATTCACATAGGGGCTGAGATTCTTTTCTATATCTTTCTGGAAGGTAAGAATCTCTTTCTCATCCATGCTGTCAATGTCACGGCCGTGAAGGAAATGGTTCATCCTGTCTGCCAGCAGCTGCATTTCATCAAAGGTACTTCCCTTTGGGATTTCCACCACTGCATTGGACACATCCCCCCGGTCTGTAACGACCAGCAGAATGGCTCTTTCTCCATCCAGGGGAAGGAATCGGATATAGTTGAATTTCTTCTTGATTCCCGCTGACGTTGCCACAGACAGGTTATGGGTGAGCGATGATACCGCCTTTGCCATGTTGCGGAAAATCTCATCCACCTTGGTCACATGATCCAGGAGCATGCTGTCGATCATGGATTTTTCTTCACTGGAAACGGGAGCCGGCTGCATGAGCCAGTCCACGTAAAAACGATATCCCTTGATGGAAGGGATACGTCCTGCCGAAGTATGGGGCTGTTCCAGATATCCTTCATCCTCCAGGTCCTGCATTTCATTGCGGATGGTGGCGCTGCTGACGCCCAGGTTGTACTTCTTCGCAATGGTCCTGGAGCCTACCGGTTCAGCGTATCCGCATAATCCTGTTGACCAACGGCCCA
>ENA-OQBJ01001188-OQBJ01001188.1-human-gut-metagenome-genome-assembly--contig:-NODE-1188-length-10839-cov-1.435586_pt1 | contig 10839 bp, 12 predicted proteins | sample MGYA00242743_ERZ504545 | MGnify/ENA primary metagenome ERZ504545 (study PRJEB26092, sample SAMD00036252) | human gut metagenome | host: Homo sapiens | study: EMG produced TPA metagenomics assembly of...
CAGTTTCGGTCTTTGGTTCAGACTGGTTTTCTACAGCCTTATGATTGCTATCTGTATTTGTCGGAATTCTAGTCTCATAGGTTTTGCTACCAGTCTGGCTGTCGACAGTACTGCTAGCTGTTTGACTATCTTGTTTCAATTCCTCAAAAGTCGGAGTATTTGTGGGCGTTTGTTCATAGTCATTTTCATGTGTATGAATATCATCCACAGAGGTGTGTGACACAGTAGTCACAGTAGTAGGTGTTTCACTAGATACACCTGTTTGAGTGTTGGTATTGGTATTGGTAGCTGTTTCAAGTTCAGAAAATGTCATAGCCTGGTTAGGATCTGAAACATAGGTTTGATCCGCAGAGGCATGCTGAGGATTTCCCACAAGAAAAGCACTAATGATACCGACAGTTGCAAGGGTTAAGATAGTCTTTGTCTTAGTCCCTTGTGTTTTAAAAGAACGTAACATAACTTTCTCCTTTTTAATATAAAACAAAAACAGCTCTCATGATAACATCTAAAAATGAAGATAAAGTGACAGGAAGGTAACAATTGTTTTATAAATGAAATGAGGTAAGTTAAAAAGACTTTATGCTGTAAAAAAAGGAATATTCTCCGATTAATTATGATAAAATGTTAAATAGGTATATTAAAGTATATTAGAAAGAAAGAGGGAAATAAGATGCTTTCTATTATCGTCCTTGAAGATGATGCCTTGCAGCGTCATCGTGTTAGTCGTTTATTGGACGAAGCAGTTGAGGAGTCGAAGGCCGTTGTTGATGGGATTACCTTTTATGAGCAGGGTCAGGAATTGTTAGATACTGACAGGGATTCAGGTAAATCCATGGTTTATCTTTTGGATATTGACCTCAAGAATCAGACCAAGCAGGGACTAGATATTGGCTTGGAGATTCGAAAAGAAGATTTAAAGGCACAAATTGCTTTTGTAACGGCCTATTCCGAATTTATGCCTTTGACCTTTCGTTATAAGATTCAAGCCCTTGATTTTGTAGATAAATCCATGGACGATGTGGATCTTAAGAGAGCCCTAGTAGAACTATTAGATTTTGCTCAGTCACAGGTTGAACAAGAAACTAAGGCTCAGAGCCTAACTGTCAAAACAGATAAAAATGATGTCAATCTTCTTTATGAAGATATTTTATATATTGAGACAGCTCCGGTACCCCATAAGTTGATTGCCCACACCAAGTTAAACTTGGTAGAATTCTATGGAAAGATTGCAGAAGTAGCAAAGTTGGATGACATTTTCTTCCAAACGCATCGCTCTTTTGTTGTCAATGTGAGTAATGTGACAAGTGTGGATCGTACGGCTAATATGGTCTTCTTTGAGGGAGACGAGTCCTGCCTCCTATCGCGGACACGTAAAAAAGAACTTTTGGAACGATTGAAAAATCGTTAAGGCTCAGATTTTCCCCTTCTTCTCTAATCATTATTGAAAGTTTTCTGAAAATCGAGATAATTATTTAATTTTATCTCATATAATAGCAGGAAGTGTGATAAAATAGTAATGTGGCTTTTTACTGCTTATTTAAGATTACTAGAAGGAGGTGGCTAACCATTAAATGATGCTCAATTTGCAAATTGCATTAGAATATCTTTTGCATTTCATCGTCATACAGTGGATTTACGAAAAGACTAGCCTGGTTAGGATACCACGTATGATTCTTCCTATTGCGTTCCTAGTTGAATGTATAGGGGGAATACTGGGGATGTCATATAATGTCGGTTTGTCCTTTATGACACCGTTCTACCTTCTTTTTTATGCATATTTCTATGGCAAGGAAAGAACCACCAATATGTTGGCATTTTATGCCTTCTATCCTCTTGTTCTTTATCTTTTGATTTTTAATGGTTATGCCTACTTTTTGATGCCGGGATTTGGTATCACATCGGATTTCCTTAATAAAAGTTATCTTTATTTCATTTTCTTTGACCTTTTAATTATTCCAACATTTGTCGCTCTTTCCAAACTTCTTAATATTGATTTTAAATATTTGAGGGTTTTGGAGCGAGATCGCAAATTTGGTCGGATTATGTTTTTCACTAACTTTGTTTTGATTAGTTATGTGATTATGAACTATTCCGTAGTTGTGGCTTCGCGTTTCTTTGATTTGTACTATGCTGGCCATATTATAACCTTGATTGGCTATATAGCGATTCTTTATGCTGTTTACAGTGTCAATAGATACGCAGATGAGTACTTTGAAAATGAGCGAAGAAAAGAAAATCGTCGTCACTTGGATGACCTAGAGAAGTATTCTGAACAAGTCGAAAGTCTTTACGAAACGTTACGCAGTTTCCGTCACGACTATACTAATGTCATGATTTCGCTTAATGAAGCCATTCAGATGAAAGACATCGACCAAATCAAGATGATTTATGATAGTGTCTTGAAAGATTCGGCATCAGATTTGAAGCAGCAAAAGTTTGATTTGGCAAAATTAACTCGTGTGACCAACATGCCGCTTAAGAGTCTGTTGTCATCTAAAGAAGCCGAGGCTTTTGATAAAGGTATTCAATGTCATGTTGAGGTTGAAGAGGGCGTCTTCTTCACAGATATGCGTCCACTCGACTTGATTACAATTATATCCATTCTGTGTGATAATGCTATAGAAGCTACTGTATTAGCAGATGAACCAAAATTATCTATCGCTATCTTTAAGATGGAAAATCAATCAGTTATTGTTGTTGAGAATTCAACTAAGGAAGCTTCTATTGATGTAGCTCCTTTGAAACAAAGAGGATTTTCAACAAAAGGAACAGGTCGAGGATTGGGCTTGGCAAATATCGAAGAGATTCTCTTTAGATATGATAATGTCACGCTTGAAACGGAATCAGCACAACACCGTTTTGTCCAATTATTGTCTATTACACCAAAAGAAGATTAATGGGGATTTAATAAGAATTTTTAGAATTCTTGTTAATCCCTATTTTTATGTTAAAAAGTATGGTAAAATAGGGAAGTTAATCATGTGTTTTTTAATTCAGGGGGATTTATTATGTTGAAAGACGAATGGTTAGAGTACTTTGAGGCTGTGAATGGCCGAAAACCAAGACCAATCGACTTTAAAGAAGCCTTGGAGCGAGGAGAGTTTGTTCTCTCTGAAGGTGCAGAGGCTAACCAAGTAGCTGATCAAGGAGAAACATCAGCTGACCAACAGTTTGAAGAAGAAACCGCAACTGCCAGAGCGCTAGCCCAGTCTCAGAAAGAGCGTGACAACGCGCAAGAGGCTATGGCAAATGCGGCCCAAGAAAAGAGAAAGGCCCTATCTCAAGAGACTGTTGGTCAAGTAAGAACCATTCAGTCGGGCCGTCAGGCTGAGGATATTCAAAAAGAAGAGGAACAACGCAAACGCGTCGCAGAGGCTAAGGAGCGTTTGGCAAGTTATGCGCCAACCCGTCCAGATGCAGGAAATCATTCTGTTAATACCTCGAGTGAACCTAGTCAATCTATTCCAGTTTTCAGTAACCAAGCACAGCATCTTGGATTGTCTGAGGATTTGACAAAACTTGATCATAAGGAAGAAAAAGCTGCTAAGAAGCTTGCTCGTCAAGCTGCTCGTGATAAGAAAAAGGCTGAAAAATTAGCTGCTAAAGCTAAATCTAAGGAAGAACAGACAGTTGCCAAACTAGAAAAGAGATTGGAAAGTCAGGTTCGTCTTCTAGAAACGATTCAAAACGCTAATCAAAAATCGCAAAAGGCCAAAAATTGGGGTAAAGGAGCCTTGATTTCTAGTCTTGTTGCTGTTGTTTTGATGTTACTTGTTGGTGGTGTCTACGGTTTTTGGCGTAATGCTTCGGGGAACATTGAGGGGACTTGGGAATTAAAATCGTCTAAGGTCTTGGACGAAAATTCTGGAAAGTTAACCAATGCTCTGAAAGAACATGAAGATAAAGATGAAATTTACGTCTCTTTCCTTAAAGTTGATCAGTCTAATAATTTACAAACACATTCTTACTTTTATAAAAAAGGTGAGGAGGATCAGCCTACTTTTACAGCTTCAGATTATTTGAAGGAATATCAAGTTGTTGATCAGTGGAATAAATCGATTACCTATACTAAGGAAGTTTCAGAATTTAAGCGTGAGTTGACTAAAGTTGTCTCGCAACTTTATCCAAATGCAGATAAGAATCTAGTAGATTACTATATTTCGGATAACGTAGATAACTACCGACTCTACCGTAAAGGGAAACGCACCAAGTCTTATACTGTAAATAAAGATACCTTGGTTGTTTCTACCTACAACGAGGATGGCAAGTTGACCAGTCGTGATACTTACGAGAAAGTGTCGAAGGCAGCTGCTAAGGGTTTAGAAGCTGAATATGCTGAAGCAAAGGTAGCTTATGAAAAAAATCATAAGACTACGACTAAGAAATAGTCGAAAAGGAAGTTAGAGTTTGACTCTAACTTTTTTTGTAGAAATTTTAAGTCTGTCAAGTTTTTTCTTGACACATAAAAATGATATGGTATACTAGTTAAGGTCGAGGGGCGATAAGTGCCCCCACCATAATAAAAAACTAAAGAAAAGAGATATTAAAAATGGCAGTAAAAATCCGTTTGACTCGTATGGGTTCTAAGAAAAAACCTTTCTACCGTATTAACGTTGCAGATTCACGTGCTCCACGTGATGGACGTTTCATCGAACAGTTGGTACTTACAACCCACTCGTTGAAGAAAACCAAGTAACACTTAAAGAAGAACGTGTTCTTGAGTGGTTGTCTAAAGGTGCACAACCTTCAGATACAGTTCGTAACATCCTTTCAAAAGAAGGCGTTATGAAGAAATTCCACGAATCAAAATTCTCAAAATAATTTTTTAGCCTATGGATACCATTGAAAATCTTATTATCGCTATCGTTAAACCTTTAATTGCTTCACCAGATCAGTTGACCATCAAAATTATTGACGGTCCTGAGTTTTTGGAGTACCATCTTGATCTTGCCCAGCCGATATTGGGCGTGTTATCGGGAAAAAAGGACGTACTATTACGGCGATAAGAGCGATTGTCTATTCGGTACCTACTCAAGGTAAAAAAGTTCGTCTTGTTATTGACGAAAAAGAGAAAGCTTAAGAGGTGACCCTAGGGTTGCCTTTTTTGCATATTTTGGTTATACCTAGGAGTCTTTGGTATAATAAGAGCGTCAAAGCATTAAGCTCAAGGAAAAACTAGAAATCTAGTTTAGAGGTAAGCCTGATGACTAAGTTGAAGCAATAGCCTAAAAAAGGAGTAATTATGACTTATCAGGAAGCGTTGGATTGGATTCATGGACAATTAAAATTTGGCATCAAGCCTGGCTTGGAGCGTATGGCTTGGATGCTTAAAGAGTTGGGAAATCCACAAGATAATCTCAAGGCTGTGCATATCGTGGGAACAAACGGCAAAGGGTCTACAGTCAATGCCCTACAAACCATTTTTACCCAGGCGGGCTATGAAGTTGGAACCTTTACTTCACCCTATATTATTGACTTCAAGGAACGAATCTCTCTTAACGGTCAGATGATTTCAGAAGAGGACTTACTTGACCTGGTTAATCGAGTGAAGCCTGTGGTTGAACGGCTGCCAAAAGAGACAGAGCATGAAAATGCGACAGAGTTTGAAATTATCACAGTCTTGATGTTCCTCTATTTTGGTCAGATCCATCCTGTGGATATCGCATTCATTGAAGCGGGAATGGGTGTCTTCATGATTCGACTAATCTCTTTAAGCCCTTGGCAGTCCTGTGTCCATCGATTGGTTTAGATCATCAGGCTATTTTGGGAAATACCCATGCTGAAATTGCAGCAAGAAAGCTGGTTGTTTGAAGGAATGGGCTCCTTTATTTATGCGACTGACCGTACTGATGTTCGAGATGTTTTCGAGAAGAAGGCGCGTGAAGAAGGTTCTAAGACCTATGAGCTGGGGAGAGATTTCACAGCTGAAGGGTCAAGCCATTCCTTTGATTTTACCTATGGAGAGCAAAGGTTAGATGATATAGCCTTGGCTATGGCCGGTCAACACCAAGTAGCAAATGCTAGCTTGGCTATCATGGCTTCTTTATTGCTTCAAAAAGATTATCCTAAAGTAACTCTTGAACTTATAAAGCATGCCTGGCTCATGCCAATTGGCGAGGTCGAACAGAATTTTTAAGACCTAATCTCATGATTGATGGTGCTCATAATAATGAGAGTATTAAAGTTTTGATTGACTTGTTGCAATCAAAGTATGCCAATAAGGAGATTGAACTTCTCTTTGCAGCGATTGATACCAAGCCTATTGACGGTATGCTTGCCCAACTAAAATCGGTTGGTGACTTGACTGTAACGAGTTTTGACTATCCAACAGTGTTAAATTAGATAAATACCCAGAGGCTTATAAGCAGGTACCAGACTTCAAAACATGGATTAAAGAACATGTGACGACTGACAATAAGAAACTTTATGTGGTAACGGGATCTCTATACTTCATTTCTCAGGTCAGAAAATGGGTTTTAGAGCAGGCAAGTGATGGTTAAGACTTGAAAGATGACATTTAGGGGCGTATAATAGCTCGTATGTTTTAAAAGTAAGGAGATCACAATGTTTCAACGTCTGAAAAACATTTTAATCGGTGAACCTTTAACTCATGATGATAGTGGTGATGGACACTTATTGTCCAAGATTCAGGCCTTGGCCATGTTGTCGAGTGATGCACTTTCATCTATCGCCTATGGTCCAGAGCAGGTCGTCTTGGTTCTGACAGCTGTATCTAGTGCGGCTATTTGGTGGTCAATCCCTATTGGACTTTTGGTTCTCGTCCTTTTGGCCAGTCTTACCATTTCTTATAGACAGGTTATCAAAGCCTATCCTCAAGGTGGTGGCGCCTATATGGTAACGACGGAAAATCTGTCTCCTAAGTTTGGCTTGATAGCTGGTGGTAGTCTTTTGGTCGATTACATGTTGACGGTTGCTGTTTCAGTGGCCTCAGGTGCAGATGCCATTACTTCAGCCCTTCCCTTCCTGCATCCTTTCAATCTTGAAATATCAATGATTTTGGTGCTTGTTTTGATGGTTATGAACCTTAGGGGAATGCGTGAATCGGCAAAATCTTTGATGATACCAGTTTATCTCTTCATTGTTTCGACGCTATTCTTGTTGGGATTTGGTTTCTTTCAAATTTTAACGGGTCATATGCCTTACGCAGCCACAGCACATTTAGGACAACCAATTACAGGTGTGTCATTGATTCTTATTTTAAGGGCCTTTACTTCAGGTTCTGCCTCATTGACAGGGGTAGAAGCTATCTCTAATGCGGTGCCTTTCTTTAAGAAACCTAAGGCCAAAAATGCAGCTTCACCCTCTTTATCATGTCTAGCATTTTGGGGGCTATGTTTGCGGGAATTACCTTCCTCAACTGGTGGACAGGTATTACACCTCATGCAGGAGTAACCATCTTGTCACAAATGGCTAGAGAAATTCTCGGTCAGTCATGGATTGGTAGTATTCTATTTTACGTTTTCCAATTCTCTACTGCCATGATTCTTGCAGTAGCGGCTAACACAGGTTTTTCAGCCTTTCCGATGTTGTCCTTTAATATGGCGAAAAATAAATACATGCCTCACATGTACCTTGAAAAAGGGGCACGTATGGGATACTCTAATGGGATCTTGACACTTGCAATCGGTGCCATTACCCTTTTGTTTATTTTCCGAGGAAATACGGAACGTTTGATTCCGCTTTATACCATCGGTGTATTTATTCCATTTGCTCTTTCTCAAACGGGGATGGTTATCCATTGGATTCGTGAATATGGTAAGGGATTCTGGAAACACTCTTTAGCTAATATCTTGGGCGCCTCATTTGTTATGCTATTGTTCTCATTCTCTTCCTTTTCCGTTTAGGAGATATCTGGCCATTCTTCCCAATTATTGCAATCTTGATGTGGATGTTCCTTAAGATTAAAAAACACTATAATGGTGTTGCTCAACAGTTGCGTATTGATGGAGCGGTAGAAGAACACCATTATCAAGGAAATATTGTTCTTATCCTCGTTGGGAATGTTACCAAGGCTAATATCGGAGCTATTTCCTATGCACGTTCTATTGGTGACAAGGTTATCGCCATGCATGTATCTACTAAGGATACTGAGAACAAGGACAAGGAAACTGAACAAGAGTTTAAAAAATATTTCCCTGAAATTGAGATGGTTCATATCCAATCACCGTACAGCTCAATCACTCAGTCAACCATTCAGTATGTGGACGAGGTCGCCACTCAAGCTGAGAAGGATAATGCGACTCTGACAGTCATGATTCCTCAGTTTGTACCTAAAAAATCATGGCAAACCATGCTTCACAACCAAATGAGTTTACGATTGAAATATTATCTCAAATGGCGTGAGAATATTGTGGTTTCATCCTATTCTTACCACTTGAAAGACTAAAAAATATAAGCGAAGTTAACCTCTATATGAAAGGTAGTCTTCGCTTTTTTTGAGGTTTAGGTAGCTAGGAAATCTCATTTTTTGCAAGAAAATTACAGCGAAATAAGGATATAAATAGATAGTATTATAACGTTGCAAGAGGAAATTATGGCAAATCAAGAAAAAGTAGAACAAGCAGTCTATCAACTATTGGAAGCTCTAGGTGAAAATCCTGAGCGTGAGGGACTTTTGGACACACCAAAACGTGTGGCTAAGATGTATGCTGAAATGTTTTCAGGTCTAAATGAAGACCCTAAAGATCAATTTACAGCTGTCTTTTCAGAAGTCCATGACGAAGTTGTCCTTGTCAAGGATATTCCTTTTTACTCTATGTGTGAGCACCATTTGGTTCCATTTTATGGTAAGGCCCATGTGCTTATTTGCCAAGTGGAGACAAGGTGACAGGACTTTCCAAATTAGCGCGTGCGGTTGAAGTAGCTGCTCGTCGTCCGCAGTTGCAAGAACGTCTTACAGATCAAGTTGCTACAGCACTTGAAGAAGCTTTGAATCCTCGAGGAGTTTTTGTCATGGTTGAAGCAGAGCACATGTGCATGACCATGCGAGGCATTAAGAAACCAGGAAGTAAGACAATCACAACTGTCGCTAAGGGCCTTTATAAAGAAGACCGTGAAGAACGCAAGGAAATTCTTTCATTGATGCGTGATTTTTAGGAGTTAAGATGTTTATTGGCAAACATGAGATTGCAGGTAAGGCCTGTATTATGGGAATCTTGAATGTCACCCCTGATTCTTTCTCAGATGGTGGCGATTTTGACACTGTAGAGGATGCGTTGGCTCAGGTTGAGCGTATGATTGCCCAGGGGGCTGCCATTATTGATGTAGGTGGCGAATCTACAAGACCAGGAGCAGAATTTGTGACTGAGGAAGAAGAGATTGCTCGTATCGTGCCAGTTATTCAGGCTATCAAGGCAAAATATGATGTGCTCATCAGTATTGATACCTATAAGACAGCCACTGCCAGAGCTGCTCTTGAAGCAGGGTCAGATATTCTAAATGATGTCTGGGCAGGACTTTATGATGGTCAGATGCTAGCTTTAGCAGCTGAAAAGAATGTGCCGATTATCCTCATGCATAATCAAAAAGAAGAAGTATACAATGATGTCACAGAAGATGTCTGTACATTCCTCAGTCAACGTGCCCAGGCCGCCTTGGAAGCAGGTGTGGCCAAGGACAATATCTGGATTGATCCAGGCTTTGGCTTTGCGAAAAATGTCCAACACAATATTGACTTGCTAAAAGGCTTGGACAAGGTCGTTGCCTTGGGCTATCCTGTTCTTTTTGGGATTTCTCGTAAGCGTGTTGTGGACTACCTACTAGGTGGAAATACCCAAGCTAAGGACCGCGATCAGGGAACGGCTGCTCTATCTGGCTATGCTGTTAGCAAGGGTTGTCAGATTGTCCGTGTACATAATGTTGACGCCAATCGTGATATTGTTAAGACCATTTCAGGAATTCTATGATACTAAAAAAAAGCTCAATTGAGCTTTTTTCTTAGTCTTGAATTGTCCAAACGCTGACAGATTTTTCAGAAACTGGGAAGTCTCCCCATCCGTCTTCGTCAATGGTTACAGTATCAGAGCAGTTTCCAAGAATGTCATAGAAGGTTTGTCCAGCCCAATCACTACCAATTTCCATAGACTTGCTGTTAGCAGCATCATTAGAGATTGTTACAGCTAATGGAGCGCCATCTTCGTTGCCAGAGCGTGTCCATCCAATACAGTTTGGATCATCAAAGTAGTCTGTTTGCTCTCCGTAAGCTAGGTCTTTACGAGCGTAGAGCAAGGTATCTAGGGTTTCTTGGAAATTTTCTTGAGCAAATTCACCTTCGATTCCATAGTAGTCACCATAAAATAGGCAAGGAAGACCGTCTTCACGGAGAAGAATGAGAGCATAAGCAGCTGGTTTAAACCATTCTTCAACAGTAGATTCTAGAGCTTGTCCGCGTTGAGTGTCGTGGTTGTCTACGAAGGTCACGGCATGTTCAGGATGATTTTTGACCAAAGAATGATCGAAAATTGTCGTCAAATCATAATCAGCTCCCGCTGTGCTAGCGTCGTAGAAATTGTTGTGGAGACGGACGTCTACTAGGTCAAAACGGTTTTCAATCTTTTCAAGATAGGTATTGTTATCCTCTTCGTTACCATTCCAAAATTCACCAAAGACATAGAAATCCTGGCCTTGTTTTTCTTTGACATCGCGAATAAAATTACGCATAAAGAAAGAATCAATGTGCTTAACGGCATCCATTCGGAATCCTTGAACGCCTGTTGTTTCAACGAACCAATCTGCCCATTCGTAAATATTTTCAATAACTTCAGGGTGTTTATAGTCTAGGTTGGCATACATAAGGTAGTCGAAGTTACCATTTTCGTT
>ENA-OQBJ01001189-OQBJ01001189.1-human-gut-metagenome-genome-assembly--contig:-NODE-1189-length-10813-cov-2.047913_pt1 | contig 10813 bp, 11 predicted proteins | sample MGYA00242743_ERZ504545 | MGnify/ENA primary metagenome ERZ504545 (study PRJEB26092, sample SAMD00036252) | human gut metagenome | host: Homo sapiens | study: EMG produced TPA metagenomics assembly of...
CAATGGATATCTTTTATTACTTATTTTGCAACCTACTAATCCGTAGAACAACAGATAAGCTAACATTGCAATGATAAGCCAGTAACTATTCATGTAACCAGCTGAGTCTGAGATGAACTGCTGTATCAATGGCAGGATTCCACCACCTACAACCATCATCATGAAAATTCCTGATGCCTGTGCTGTATATTTACCCAATCCTTCTACAGCGAGGTTGAAAATACCTCCCCACATGATTGATGTGCAAAGTCCGCACAATACAAGGAACAGAGCGCTCAGAGGTACAGATGCCATCTGGAAACCATTGTCGGCGCTATAGCCCGGCATAGATACTGTAACTTCTTTCGGAGTAAAGATAGCGATAAGGATAAAACAGATAGCAACTATTGATACTGTGATAAGCTGTACACGGCTTGATACTTTACCGCTGATGACACTACTTGCCAAACGCCCAACCAGCATCAATAACCAGTAAATTGCAGCGATAGCTCCACCGATAGCGGCACCGTCTGTAAGCAGACCAGCTCCTTTTTCTGTAGAGTCTGCTAAATAGAAGTTAAGTGTTCCCGGGATACCAATTTCGATACCTACATAAATAAAGATACCGATAACACCTAGTACAGTGTGACGGAAGCTCCATGGGCTGTGAAGGTGTTGTTCTTTTTGAACTTTACCTTTACGCAAGTGAGGTTCTGGAATGCTGACAAAAGAAATAATGATGAATGTGAAGATAAATACACCCATTGCGATGAAAAGCAACGGAGCTACATCCGACATTGCAGTCTGAGGAGTTACACTGCCGATCAATACACCTACGAAAAGCGGAGTAAGAGTACCTGACAATGAGTTCAGTGCACCACCTGCCTGGATTAACTGGTTTCCTTTGTTACCACCTCCACCTAACAGGTTCAACATCGGGTTTACTACAGTATTTAACATACATACGCAGAAACCACAGATGAATGCTCCCAGCAGATAAATGATAAAGTTTAATTTAATAGTGTATTCACCCATTGAGAACACTGAAACATCAGCGCCTACCAAGCTTGAAATATACTGGGTGAGCAAGCCGAAGAAACCTACTGCCATTGCAATCAGGGCAGTTTTCTTATAACCAATTTTTACAAGCATATTTCCTGCCGGAATACCCATGAACAAGTATGCAAGGAAGTTCATCATGTTTCCCATCATACCCAGGGTGTTTGCGCCGGCATATTGGTTTTTCCAAATCGTTCCGAAAGGTGCTGCAAGATTAGTGACGAAAGAGATCATCGCAAAAAGAAAGAACATCGTAATAATTGCGATGAGATTGCCATTCTGTTTTTGTTGATTCATGGTTTTGTTGATAATATAGGGTTAATAAATTAGGTTAGTTCTGTTTCATTAAATTATTGCTCTATTCCGAATTTGTATACGGTAACTTGATGGTATACTTCTCCAGGATTAAGGGCTGCAGAAGGGAAATGACCTTTATTTGGTGTATCGGGGAAATGTTGTGCCTCGAAACAGATTGCACTACGTGCGGGGAATGTAGCTCCATGCCATCCAGCGAAACCACTGTGCCAGTTGGCTGTGTATACTTGTACGCCTGGTTCGGTGGTATAAACTTCAAGAGTACGACCGCTGATTGGTTCTACGCATTTGGCAGCAAATGTCAGTGTTCCTGCTTCTTGCTTATTGATTACATAATTATGATCGTATCCAGCTCCATAAACAAGTTGTTGGAACGGTTCGTTGATACGGCTTCCTATAGTATGTGGAGTGCGGAAATCCATTGGCGTTCCTTCTACTTTTAGTATTTCTCCGGTAGTAATAGAAACTTCATCAATCGGAGTATAAAAATCAGCGTTGATAGTAACTATATTGTTTTCTACACTGGCGGTCGGTGTTGCCAGACCAGAAAGGCTGAAAAATGCGTGGTGAGTAAGATTGACAATTGTACGTTTGTCTGTTGTTGCTGTATAAGTAAGAACTAATTCGTTCTGATTGGTAAAAGTGTAAACAACTGTTATATCAAGGTTGCCTGGGAATCCTTCTTCTCCATCCTCTGAAAGATAATGAAGTGTTACACTTTGTTTGCTTGTTTGCTGGGCATCCCAAACGCGTGCATGGTAGCCAGTCGGTCCTCCGTGAAGTGAATTCGGACCATTGTTGATTGTAAGTTTGTATTCTTTACCGTCAAGCTGGAATTTTCCTTTGGCTATACGGTTTCCGTAGCGTCCGATTAATGTGCTTAAGAAAACTTCCGGGCTATTGATTACACTTTCTATATTGTCATGTCCTTGTACGACATTGGCCAGTTTCCCATTTTTATCAGGAACCATAATGGCTAAGATAGCACCTCCATAGTTGGTGATTGCCATTTCAGCACCGTTGTCGTTTGTCAAGATAAATAAATCAGTTTCTTTGCCTCCGATATTTTTCTGGAAATCGGTTCGCTTTAAGCCGCAAAGGTTATTTTCGTAATAAAATGTGTTATTCATAATTTTTTATATCTGTCGTTATCTTTTTATGACTTGTAAATGTATGCAAATAAAAAGATTTTATTCAAGATACACAAACAAATCTGTTATTTTATTCTTTAGGTAGGCAAGTCGAAAGCAAATCGGCAACGATAAAACTACTTCCCCCTACAAATATAAAGTCATCTGTTTCTGCATCTTTTTGCGCAGAGGCTAATGCTGTTTTTACATCGGGATAAGCTTCACCTTTCAGGCCAAATGGAATTGCCAGTTCTTTTACTTTATCGGCTGGTAGAGCACGTTGTACACTTGCTTGAGTAAAATAGTAAATGGCGTTTTTAGGAAGCATTGCCAGTACTCCAGTAATGTCTTTATCATTTACCATTCCGATTACAATACGTAGTTGTTTATATTTTTGGCAGGATAATTGTTTTACAATGTATTGTATCCCTCCTACATTATGTCCTGTATCGCATATTACAGTAGGATGTTCCGATAATTTTTGCCAGCGTCCCATTAATCCGGTCAATTCACAGACATGAGCAAATCCGTTCCGAATATCTGTTTCGGAAATATGGTAATTCAATTTTTCTAGCTGATGAATAGCCGAAAGTAAAGTATTGGTGTTCTTCTTCTGACAAAATCCTCCCAGTTCACCTTTTAAGTCTTTAAGAGAGCTTGTCTGGTAAGTATATTTTCCATCTTCGTCTTGGAATATATCTGTTAGCAGATGCTCTTCTTCAGCAAAAATGATTGGGGCGTTAACTTCTGCTGCCTTATGTTGGAAAACTGATTTTGTTTCGGGAGTTGTTTCCCCAATTACTACTGGTACGGATGACTTGATAATTCCTGCTTTTTCGCCTGCTATTTTTTCTAGCGTATTACCAAGAAATTGCACATGATCGAAACTGATATTGGTAATCAGACATAAATCTGGATGAATGATATTAGTGCAGTCCAGTCGTCCTCCCAATCCTACTTCTATAACAGCTACATCTACTTGCTGGCATGCAAAATAATGAAATGCCATTGCGGTAGTCAGTTCGAAAAAAGAAGGGTGAAGCGGTTCGAAGAAAGAACGATGTTTTTCCACGAAGTCAATAACGAAGTCTTGTGAAACAGGAATCCCGTTTATGCGGATACGTTCACGGAAATCGACCAGATGAGGAGATGTATATAGTCCCACACGGTAACCTGCGGACTGAAGGATTGCTGCTAATGTATGCGAACATGAGCCTTTGCCGTTTGTTCCAGCTACGTGGATAGACCGGAACTTCTTGTGTGGATGTCCGAAATATTCGTCGAGTGCCAGTGTGTTTTCTAATCCTTCTTTGTATGCTGCCTTTCCTATATGTTGAAATAAAGGAGCGCTATTATATAAATATGCTAGAGTTTCCTGATAAGTCATTTATGTCTGTTGTTTTTTGTCGTGCAAAGATAAATCATTTATTGACATAATATATCAGTACCACCATGGATAATCATTTTTTCTTCCCTCTATACCTATACTGAAAGAGCTGCTTTCGCCTACCTTAAAATTAATCATGCCTCCGATACGGTCGGGTGCATAGTTTGGCAGAGGATAATAATAAGGTGGACGTTGAGGTGTGAAGGATTTGTTCCCATAGGCGTAAATACTGATTCTGTCGGTCAGTTTATATGCTGCTACTCCTGCAATTCCTACCGTATGATATCGGAGAAATCCCCAGTCCATATTGCTGGCATAAAGTCCTCCTGCCACACTGAGGCGTTCGGTGATAGGAACAGCATACATAAATGCTGCATCTTGTCCGAATCCTACTCCAGATGGAGCATATTTGCTGGGGCTGAATGTCAGATTCAAGCCAATGGAAGCATTGAAGCCTTTGTGCAGTTGCCATGTGGCATAACCATAATCGAATGGGGTGATACCATACATACCAAAGGGCTGTATATATCCTGTTTGAGGAATAGGGGATACCAACGGTACATCAAGGCTGTCTTTTATCATTGTAGTTTGCGTAGCTTCAGGAGAAGGAGCAATGTCTTTTTCCTTTTCTGTCTGTGAAAAGATTTTGAAAGGGAATAACAAGATGAGTAGTATCAGGTATATTTGTTTCATGTCAGCGTTTTTTACATTTATCTTTTACCAAAGATACGGATATTCTTGTATGTCGCATGACAGGAGCAACAGAGATTAACGCAGATTAACGCAGATTTATATGAAAAAAGGTGCAACATAGCCTTTCTCATTATACAATGAATGCTATGTTGCACCTTTTTGTTGTATGTGAAATATTAATCGAACAAGCTTCTGAACTTTTTGAATATCTTTTCTTTTAAGCTCATATCTGGTTTAAAGCTTTCCGATTCCTGCCATTTTTCCAAAGCTTGTCGTTCTTCTTTGGTCAGACTTTCAGGAATATATACACTTACATTTACCAGTAAATCTCCAGTTCCGGTACTGTATCCATAACTGTTAATGTTAGGTAATCCTTTTCCTCGCAGGCGAAGCACCTTTCCGGGCTGTGTACCCGGCTCGATTTTAATTTTAGCTTTTCCGTCGATAGTCGGAATCTCTACGGTTCCTCCCAGTGCGGCAGTAGGTACACTTAACAACAGGTTGTATATCAGGTCGCTTTCATCACGAATTAGTTCCGGATGTTTTTCTTCTTCGATAAGAACTAACAAGTCTCCGGCTACTCCGTTGTGCTTTCCTGCATTACCTTTACCGTTCATGGTAACTTGCATTCCTTCGGCTACACCTGCTGGAATTTTTACAGTAACTACCTCTTCGCCATATACGATACCTTCACCGCCACATTCCTTACATTTATTTTTGATGATTTTACCTTCACCGCCACACTGAGGACATACGGTTTGGGTTTGCATCATACCAAATATGCTTTGTTGTGTACGGGTAACGCTTCCTGTACCGTGACATGTAGGACAAGTTTCTACACCACCGTCACCTTCTGCTCCTGTTCCATGACAATGTGAACATTGAACATATTTCTTAAGCTTGAATTTCTTTTCAACTCCAGTTGAGATTTCTTTTAAGTTTAGCTTGACCTTTACACGTAAGTCTGATCCCCGGAATTTACGCTGGCGGGTTTGTCCGCCACCGCCTCCAAAGCCGCCGAAACCTCCATGTCCACCGAAGATATCGCCAAACATAGAGAAAATGTCATCCATAGACATACCCTGTCCGCCAAAACCGCCAAAGCCTCCAGCTCCAGCAGCTCCATCTACTCCAGCATGTCCGAACTGGTCATAACGTGCACGCTTGTCTGGATTGCTTAGTACTTCATAAGCTTTCTGCAGCTTCTTTAAATTTTTTCTTCTGCTTCTTTATCTCCTGGATTTTTATCAGGATGATATTGGATTGCTTTCTTACGGTATGCTTTTTTTATCTCGTCTGCTGAAGCTGATTTGTCTACGCCCAGCACTTCGTAATAATCTCTTTTTGCCATAATGATAAAAACAAGGATTAGGAAATTACTGTGCTACAACAACTTTTGCATGGCGAATAACTTTGTCGTTTAGCTTGTATCCTGTTTGGACACAATCTAGAACTTTACCCTTCTGTGTTTCGTCCGGAGCAGGAACCAATGCTATTGCTTCATGAAAGTCGGTGTCGAATGTTTCTCCTACCGGTTCCATCTTTTGCAGACCTTCTTGTGCGAGACTTTCAGGAATTTCTGTGAAATAAGGTCTATACCTTCATACATAGCCTGTACATTGTCGGCTTTCTGCATGTTTTGTAAGGCACGTTCTAAATCATCAAGAATAGGAAGAATTGCGCTGATTGCTTTTTCTCCACCATTCTTAATTAATTCAGCTTTTTCTTTCATTGTACGTTTGCGGTAGTTGTCGAACTCTGCAGAAGTCTTAAATATTTATCTTTTTGGTCTTCGATAGTTTGCTTAGCTTCCTCTAATTCTTTTTCCAGCTTTTGTTCAGCAGATGGCTCTTCGCACTGTTCTTCTGTGTTAGAAGTTTCTTCTGTTTGAGTTTCGGTTTGTTCCGATGCTTCTTCTTGTTGAGCCTTCAATACCTCTTCTTCTTGCGGATGATGATTCTTTGTAGTCATGATAATATCTATTTTTATTTATTTCTTAATACAAACGTTGCATATAATTATTCTTCGACTTTCTTACAAATTTCGTGCCTGAATGAATAAAAACATAAAACAGCTGCAAAAATACATTTTTTTTGTCATACTGTCAGTCAAAAAAAATGTGCTTCATGCCTTTCACCTGAAAAGAGTTCCTTATGAAGGATGAAAGGGAGAATGCGTAAAAACTTTGTAGGGGAGAAAAATTCTCGATCTTTTAGTGAATTTTACTTGAAGTTTTTGGAAAATATGTACAATCTTTTTTGAGATTTTAGTGATGAATATATATCCTGTTTATGATAAATAGATGTTGAAGGAGTAGGGGAAGCTGCAATATATAATAAAAGCCGGTTTTATGCTTGTTTCACTTAGAAATGTTAAGCATAAAGCCGGCTTTTTCGGATTGCAGATTATTTTTATTTTTTCAAAACCTCTTTCATACGGTTTACGACCTCAGGGTTGGTAAATCTTTTTTCTCTACTATCATAAAAGCAAAGTTATCTGCCAGTACCTCTTCGGGGTTGATGACATAATCTGTGTTTTTACCTATTTTTTCGTATAAGTCTTCAGCTTGTTCGATAGGTATGATTATTGTTTCTCCGTTCTCTTGTATTGGAATGAACTGTTCATTCAGAGGAATAAGTCCGATTTTTATGTAATCAAAAAAATCGCCGTCCTCATATGGACGATCTGTATAGATCATCATTGTATAGTTTTGAGTTCTACCATTTACGGTAAGCGGAGTATAGCTGTCATAACGGCTGATGTCAGGATTGGAAATACGTTTTTCCAGAATATCTGTTGGAAACAATATTTCGTGATCCATAACCGTGAAACCTATTGTCTGATATACTGACTTCTTAAAATTCAAGTCGTGACGGGTCAGAATATGAAACAACTCGTGTGCCAGCAATAATTGCATTTGTGCATCTTGCGTATTGTTCAGAACATTTTCTCCTATAGCAATCCAGTTCTTGCGAGTATAGGCACTTGCTCCTCCTTCTTCCTGCATTGATGTCTTTATTAAAATGATTTCATCAGGAAAACTAAGAGCCAGTTTTTGTTTTTTGATGGATGCAACTATTGCATTGAAGGCATTTGTTGCCTTTTTTTTCTCCGTATCACTCCAGTTCTGTACGCTGCTCATCGCTAGAGTAAGCAATTGTGACTTTCGTCCTTCTTTATTCTGTAAGCGTGAACAAATATCGAACTGATTCCATCCATTGGTGTACTCGTCGATATCTGTAATAAGCATCTGCGCTTCAGCTTTTGTTGCAAACGGAAAAAAAAGGATTGTTTGTTGCTTTTTGGGCAAACCCTGCCACCGCAACCATACATAAACAGATTGCGATGATTGTACGTGTTAGTTTCATAATCGTAGCCTTTTTTCTATTTATTCTTTGTCTTTCAGGGCTGTAAAGATAAGTCCTTCCAGCTCTTCTGCCAGTTCAGGGTTGTCCTGAATGCACTGTTTAGCTGCATCCCGTCCCTGTCCCAGTTTGGTTTCATTGTAGCTGTACCACGAACCGCTTTTTTTGATTATACCCAGTTCGGCACCTAAATCAATAATTTCTCCACTTCTGGAAATTCCTTCACCAAACATAATGTCGAATTCCGCTTTTCTGAATGGAGGGGCAACTTTGTTCTTTACGATTTTTACGCGAGTCTGGTTTCCGATAATGTCTTCTCCATCTTTGATAGGTTGACCTTTGCGAATATCCAGACGTACAGATGCATAGAATTTCAGTGCATTACCTCCTGTTGTTGTTTCCGGATTTCCAAACATGACACCGATTTTTTCACGCAGCTGGTTGATGAAAATACATGTTGTATTTGTCTTGCTGATGGCAGATGTCAGTTTGCGCAGAGCTTGTGACATGAGTCGTGCCTGCAATCCTACGCGGTTATCTCCCATATCTCCTTCTATTTCAGCTTTAGGAGTTAATGCGGCAACAGAGTCGATAACGATGATGTCAATAGCAGATGAGCGGATCAACTGCTCAGCTATTTCTAATGCTTGCTCTCCGTTGTCAGGCTGTGAAATCCACAAATTATCGATATCTACACCTAATTTTGCTGCATAAAAACGGTCGAAAGCATGTTCTGCATCAATAAAAGCTGCGATACCACCTGCTTTCTGTGCTTCTGCAATGGCATGGATTGCCAAGGTTGTTTTACCTGATGATTCCGGACCATATATTTCAATGATACGTCCTTTAGGATAACCTCCAACACCCAAAGCTGCATTCAGTGCGATAGAACCAGTAGGAATGACTTCTACTTCTTGTACATGGTTGTCACCCATTTTCATGATAGAGCCTTTTCCGAAGCTTTTTTCTATCTTATCCATTGCAGCCTGAAGTGCTTTCAGTTTTTCGCTGTTATTTGGTTGGGGGCTTTCTACTCCTCCTTCGAATGCTAATTCATCTTTTTTCGCCATATCGGATATTTTTATATTTTTCGAAAATACTTGTTTTGATATAGTCAGGAATAAAGAGTTATCCCAAGATCTGCGCAGCATGATCTTTTGTCTTTATTTCCTTCGGAGAGATGATACGTTCTATTATTCCTTCTTCATTAATGATAAAGGTTGTTCGGAATGTACCCATATATTTTCTTCCGTACATGCTTTTCTCTCCCCATACGCCGAATTCCTGAACTAATTTTTGTTCGGTATCTGCAATCAATGTAAACGGAAGTGTATTTTTCTCTATAAATTTTTGATGTGATTTCTGGTCGTTTATACTAACGCCAATAACTTCATATCCAGCTTCGCGAAGTGCTGCATAGTTGTCACGCAAGTTGCATGCCTGTGCCGTACATCCGGAAGTCATGTCTTTGGGATAAAAGTATAAAACAACTTTTTCCCTTTGTAATCGCTCAGGCGTATTTCTTCACCTTTTTCGTTAAGTCCCAATATTTCAGGGGCTTTATCTCCTACGTTCATAAATAAAGATTGAAAAATGAAGAGCCTGTTTAAATTTCACAATATGTCGTTGGGGGAAATGACAAGCCCCAACAAAATTTAAACAGCTCTATTGGTATAATGGTATTATAATTCTAAATCGCCATCGAATACTTCATGCCATGGTAAACCATATTTGTTGAGAGCATCCATAAATGGATCTGGATCGAATTCTTCTACATTCCATACTCCCGGACGTTTCCATAAGCCTTTTAAGAACATCATGGCTCCAATCATGGCAGGAACACCTGTTGTGTAGCTTACTCCCTGCATGCCTGTTTCCTGATAAGCAGCCTGGTGTGAGCAGTTATTGTATACATAGTAAGTATGTTCCTTACCGTCTTTCAGACCACGGATACGGCAACCGATAGATGTTTCTCCTTCGTAGTTTTCTCCTAAATCTTGAGGATTAGGTAAAACAGCTTTCAAGAACTGCAAAGGAACAATTTCCATACCGTTATAATTAATAGGCTCAATGCTTGCCATACCGATATTCTGGATTACACGCAAGTGAGTAAGATACTCTTGTCCGAAAGTCATCCAGAAGCGTGCACGTTTGATTGTCGGGAAATTCTTAACCAATGATTCCAATTCTTCGTGATACAGCAAATATGAATCACGCGGACCAATGTTAGGATAAGTCAGATCTTTATGGAATTCCAGCGGTTTAGTTGTAACCCATTTTCCGTCTTCGTAATAACGTCCGTTCTGAGTGATTTCTCGGATGTTGATTTCCGGATTGAAATTAGTAGCAAATGCTTTGTGGTGATTACCTGCATTGCAGTCTACGATATCCAGATAATGGATTTCGTCAAAATGATGTTTTTGCTGCGTATGCTGTGTATACGCCACTTACTCCCGGGTCGAATCCGCATCCCAAGATAGCAGTCAGACCAGCTTCTTCGAAACGTTTTTTGTATGCCCATTGCCAGCTGTATTCAAAATGAGCTTCATCTTTCGGTTCGTAGTTTGCTGTATCCAGATAGTTGACTCCGGCTTTCAGACAAGCTTCCATGATGGTCAGATCCTGATAAGGAAGTGCTACGTTAATAACGATTTCGGGTTTAAAACCATTGAATAAAGCCACCAGTTCGTCTACATTGTCTGCATCTACCTTAGCGGTTTTGATGTTAGGGTTACCGATTGCCTTTACAATCGCGTCACATTTTGACTGGGTGCGGCTAGCAATCATCACTTCACTGAATACTTCGGGATGTTGAGCACCTTGTGTGCAACAACGGTACCTACACCGCCTGCACCGATAATCAATACTTTACTCATTTATCTTAA
>ENA-OQBJ01001190-OQBJ01001190.1-human-gut-metagenome-genome-assembly--contig:-NODE-1190-length-10800-cov-2.265155_pt1 | contig 10800 bp, 13 predicted proteins | sample MGYA00242743_ERZ504545 | MGnify/ENA primary metagenome ERZ504545 (study PRJEB26092, sample SAMD00036252) | human gut metagenome | host: Homo sapiens | study: EMG produced TPA metagenomics assembly of...
CATTTATTTCCATAAAGTATTATAATTAAATCGTCAGCGCACATATACATAAGACCTGCAAATAAAAAGGTCAGGAATGAAATCACATGAATGAGCTTTATAATGCTATTACGTAACAATTCCACATCATTTTGAAGTTTGCTGAATGTTGGTAACATTGTACTCCGGATAGCAGAAAAAGAACATTCTATAACCAAATTATTTAAAGACTTAGCCCGATTGAATAGACCCAAAGAGGCCGCACTGTATAATTTACCAATGATAAATGTGTCTAATTGTCTAAATACTCTATTTATAATAGTGGTCAATGTCATTTTCCATCCAAAATTCCAAAGTTCTTTGACTTGAGAAGGTTGAAAAAGCATTTTGGGATGCCAAGAAGAGATTATCCATAGTATGGTCGAATTAAAAAGCCAACCTGCGGTATTTGAAAAAACTAATGCCCATACGCCAAAATCTAATAAGGCCAATATTATACCTCCAATTCCTGAAATAAGGCCAGAAATTAGTTTTGCAATAAAGGGGGCTTTAATGTTTAACTTTTTCTGAAAAAGGGCTGTTTGTAAAGTTCCAAATGACTGATAAGGAAAGAAAAGGAAGTAATTCTTACAATATTACCTAATTGTGGCATTTCAAAAAAAGTACTCAAAGAGAGGGGCTGAAAGAAAAACAGTCAATGTACAAAATCCTCCTAACAGAATATTAATCCAAAAGACTGTGGATAATTCCGTTTCCGTAATTTTCTCTTTGCGTATAACTGCATTCCCTAATCCAAAATCAACGATAGAGTCAAGTATGGTATTTAAGACCAACGCCATACTAATCAAACCGAAATCAGAAGGCATTAGTAATCTGGCGAGAACCAATGAAACAATAAAGTTTCTCGTTTGGTTGACAGCCATATTCAAGAAATTCCAAGCACTACCTTTGAGTCCTTCTTTTTTTAAAACGGAAATGTCGCTCATGCTAAAAGTTTTTCATCCCACACATCAAAACTTATCAATCCCTGCTAAAATATCTCTTGTATATACTTTCTTTTTTGCACTATTCAAACAATCATCGTATCTATTGGCTATAATAACCTGAGATTTTGATTTAAATAGTTCAATATCATTCACGACTTTACTTCCAAAGAAAGTACTACCGTCCTCCAGCGTGGGTTCATAAATAATGACTTCTGCTCCTTTTGCCTTAATACGTTTCATTACTCCCTGAATGCTGCTTTGTCGAAAATTGTCACTGTTGGATTCATCGTTAGGCGATAGACTCCAATAACGCATCGTTTCTCGTCATTAGGATTAAAATCTCCACGGTTATAGTAGTCATAGTAACCTGCCATATGTAACACACGGTCAGCAATGAAATCCTTGCGGGTACGGTTGCTCTCTACAATGGCTTGTATCAGGTTCTCTGGTACATCTGCATAATTGGCAAGTAGTTGTTTGGTGTCTTTGGGAAGGCAATAACCTCCATAACCGAATGACGGGTTGTTGTAATGAGTACCGATTCGTGGGTCAAGGCTTACCCCGTTGATGATGGCCTGCGTATCCAGCCCTTTTATCTCGGCGTATGTATCCAGTTCATTGAAATAACTTACACGCAAGGCCAAATAAGTATTGGCAAACAGCTTTACCGCTTCCGCTTCGGTAAGTCCCATGAAAAGGGTGTCTATATTTTCTTTGATTGCGCCTTCTTGTAACAAAGCAGCAAAAGTATGGGCTGCTTCGTCCAAGCGTTTATCTCCTTCCGGTCGACGACAATGATACGGCTGGGATACAGATTGTCATACAAAGCCTTGCTTTCGCGCAGGAACTCCGGTGAGAATATCACATTTTCCGTATCCAGTTTCTTGCGTATATTCTCGGTATAGCCAACCGGGATTGTACTTTTGATAACCATAATGGCACGAGGATTCACGCTTTTCACCAGTTCTATGACTTCTTCCACATGGCTGGTATCAAAATAGTTTTTCACTGGGTCGTAATTGGTCGGAGCGGCTATTACCACAAAGTCTGCATCTTGATAGGCTGTTTTACCATCAAGGGTAGCTGTCAGGTATAATTCCTTTTCAGCCAAGTATTTCTCTATATAGTCATCCTGTATAGGTGATTTTCTCTGGTTGATAAGGGCTACCTTCTCCGGAATGACATCTACCGCCGTTACATGATGATGCTGGCTTAATAGCGTAGCAATACTTAATCCGACATAGCCTGTTCCGGCTACTGCAATCTTATAAGTTTTCATATATTCTATTATTTAGAAAGGTCTTTCAATCGTTCCAAGATATTTTTTTGCATTTTCTTTCTTATCATTTCTTCGTAAAGAGCAAGGCGATGTATATCGCTACCCATTAAATTATAAAAATCGTTTTTCAACAACCATTCGGCTTTCTTTTTTGTTTCCACGCCGTATGCACCGACTAAAGAAAAGAGATTGAGTTGAAACTTCACCCTATGCCTTTTAATTGTCGATAATCCGATTCACCCATATAACATACCGCTCCGGATGAGCGAGAATGGGATAGTAGCCTTTGGCCTTGATGCGGAGCAGAATGTTGTTTAATCCCATTGGAGGGCTGAAGTAAGAGGTTTCCACCAGCAGATGGTCGCCGCTCTCACCCAAAAGCAGCAGGTCGTTCTTTTCCAACCGTTCCTCGAAGAGGTTGTCGAGCATATTCTCGGAGGCAAGATGTAGTTTTATCCGTCCGCTATAGGCGGCTTGAAGTTCAGCGTAACGCTCCCTGAGATGCGTTGTGGTGTTGGGCATATCTTCCATGATATGCGGTGTAAGCCATATGGATTTTATGCCCAACTCTTCATACAGGCGCAGTATTTCCAACGCTTCTTCCACAGTCCGCACCCCGTCGTCCACACCCGGCAGGATGTGCGAGTGCCAGTCGGTAAAACCCTCGAATATGCCGCTATCTTTCAGCGGGATGCGTTTTCTGAAAGGCCACACAATGATATGAAGATTTTATTTGAAATACTTATTTGCTAATTATTTGACAACCAGTTATTTATCACCCAACACCAACACGTTTCTCATCGGAGCCGTAGTGGTATTCCGAGCCGTAGCCGTAGTGGTAACCATACCGATAGCCGTAACGGTATCCGTAGCGGCCACCGCTTCCCTCGGTTCCATTCAGGATCAGGGACATGTTCTTGTATTTCTTCTCCTCGTAGATTTTCTCCAGTTCAGCAAGCATACTCCGTTCAAGTAATCCTGCACGAACCACGAAAATGGTACGGTCTGCCAGCTTCTCGATAATCTGCGTGTCGGCCACCAGTTCAACGGGCGGACAGTCGATCAGCACATAGTCATATTGTTCTCTTACAGTATCGATTGTCTGCTTTAGCCTCTCGTCAAACAATAATTCCGTTGGGTTAGGAGGTATCGTTCCCACGGGTAGTATATCCATAGATTTATGTTTCGGATCGGGTACGATGATCTCATCCAGATTATCGATACGACCTCCCAGATAGTCGCTCAATCCCTTGGCAGGAGAGTCGATATAGGATGACGCAGATCCGTGGCGCAGGTCTCCGTCGATTAGCAGCACTTTTTTTCCTTTGATGGCAAGGCTCACGGCGATGTTCATGGTCAGAAACGATTTGCCACTGCCCGGATTGAACGAGGTCATGATGATGACATTCGAAGTCTTGTCCTTGCCGGTCATAAATTCCAGGTTAGTACGCAATACGCGGAACGCCTCATTGATGATGTCACGGTTGCCCTCCTTGACGACAACGGCCTTGACTTCCTGCGGTTCCTTTCCGAATATCCCTTTCTTCTTTCTTGTAAACAGCGGAATCTCGCCGATGAACGGTACGGTCACACTCTCCAGGTCTTTCCTTCCCCGTACACGGGTATTCATGTTCTCGCGCATGAAGATAATGACTACCGGAATGAGCAGTCCCAGAGCAAACGCGGCCATAAAGATGTTTTTGCATACAGGAGATGTCGGCAACATGCTACCGTGCGGCGGGGTGACAATGCGGGTATTGTAAGCCGTAAATGCCTGCGAGAGTTCATTTTCTTCACGTTTTTGCAGTAAGAACAAATAAAGGGCCTCCTTTACCTTCTGCTGGCGTTCCACCGAAAGCAGGTATTTGGCCTGTGTAGGGTTGGCTGCTATACGTGATGTTGTCTGTTGCTCCGTCTGCCGTAAACTTTTTATCTGCGAATTCAAGGTTACTATCTGATTGTCGATAGACCTGATTATCGCCCCACGCATGGATGCCAGAGCCTGATCCATATCCATGACCAGTGGATTTTCTGCGCTGCTGTTCACAACCAGGCTGTTACGCTGTAACAGTTGTTTGTTGTATTCGGCAATCTGCGATTCGATGTTGGCACTCTCTATACCGGAATTGGTCGGAAGCAGTTGGGTACGGTTGGCATCGTTGGCTAAATAGTTCCGGATGTAACGGGTCATGTAAAGCTGGTTGTTCAAGGCCAGGATCTGTGCGTTGGTCGCACTGCTTTGGGCCATGTACATGTTCGATGCCGCCTGCACGTCGGGTAACAGGTGTTCTGATTTGTAGGAGGAAATATCCTCGTCCACGTTCCCCAGTTCCTGTTCGATTACTCCCAGACGCTCATTGATGAACATTGAGGTACTGACAGCGATCTGGTTCTTGTCTTTCACCCAGTTCTCGTTATAAACGGAAATCAACATGCTCAATATATCTTCCGCCCGCTGTGTGGAGGTATCCTTGAATGACAAGTCTATAACCGACGCTTTCTCGTTATTCAAAGAAACGGACAGATTGGATGAGCAGGAGTTTACAGCGTTATACAAATTGGATTTGTCTACATATAATGTATATGCCTTGCCTTTCACGTAATTGGGTGTTGTATGGATAATGATTTTTCCCAATGGTGTAGGAATGGAGTCGAGCAAGTTTCCCTTTATATCCTTTTCGTCAAGATCCGTCCCGTTACGTATAAAGTCAGACAGGAATAACGTGCCGTCCGGCTGCACTTCCAGCGTGAAACCGGCTGATTCATTTTCAGGCACGTCATTTATCGTTACATCCACTGGTAATGTCAGTCCATAGGCCACCTGACGGTGGAATTTCCCTGGAACGAAGTAATTCATATCCAAACGCAACCGTTTAACCACCTCGGTCATTAAAGACGGTGACTGAAAGGAGATAAGTTCGTTATTCACATTTGTACCGGATTGGAACAACCCGAACTCCGAGAAGGATTCCAGATCCGAGGAAACCGACTTTCCTTTGGAATCTTCTTTGACCAATACCGAAGCGGTACGTGTATAAACGGCAGGGTACGTAACAGATGAACGGTAGCGGCACCGACCGTTATCGCCAAAGACAAGATAAACCACTGCACCTTGCGAGACACAGATACAACAGGTCCTGTATCCGCAGGAAATCATCCGGCTGTCCCGGTTTTGTATTCTTTTGATTTATGGCCATATCTGATTTTATATTTATTTTACAATTAATACGGTAATGGTAGTCAGCAGCGAGGCCAATGACATCCAGAAAGAAGCAGAACGGACGTTATTGCCGTTGACAGTCGCCTGCCGTGCTTTCATTGAGTTAGGTTCCACATAAACTATATCGTTCTGCTGTAAATAATACACAGGAGAGGCATAAAGGTCGTATCCCGAATTCAGGTTGACTTGATACAAGGTCTGTTTGCCGTTTTCCTCCCGTTGTACCAAGACATTCTCCCGTTTCCCGTAGACGGTAAGGTCTCCGGCCATGCTTAAAGCGTCCAAAAGCGTCAGCTTGTCCTTGTCGATATTGAAACGTCCGGGGTTGGCAACCTCACCCAACACGGAAACGGTCAGGTTCATGAACTCAACTGTAACGACAGGGTCTTTCACGAGATTCTTCGAAACCAGTTCCTCTTTTATATACGAGGCGATTTCCTCGCGTGTCATTCCCGCCACATGGATATGCCCCAACACTGGAAAATCGATATCTCCATCCTTGTTGATCGTATATCCTGATATCCCCTGGCTATTGGATGTTCCCGATGTCGTACCGATCTGTCTGGATATGATCGGAAGGTTGAAAAGGTTCATCAACAAGGGGTCCTTGCTGTTGACCAGTATTGAGATCTTGTCTTCGGGACGCACCCGGATTTCCAGCGGGTTCAAGACTTGTTCTGCGGTACCCCGTTTCAGGTCCGTGAAATAAGCGACTTTCGGCGTGGCACATGATCCCAGCAGGAAAGCCACGGTCAATAAGAATAAAATGTATCTGATTTTCATATTTCATTGATTTTTATTTGTTGGTTTTCTGTTCCGATTGAAGTTGTCCGATAGATTTCGTCAGCCTGATGTTGGCAAGAGTCCATATCAGGATATCGCCCAGCACGATCCAGTTCACATTGAGATAAAGGGACAGAAGAATATTGAGCAGTATGAATATTGTTGATACGGAAACAATGATAATCATGGCATTGCGCTGCTTTATTCCGAGAGCAAGCAGCTTATGGTGGATGTGGTTCTTGTCCGGCAGGAACGGGTTCTTCCCGTTGCGTACCCGATGCAGGTAGACCCGGACCACATCGCAGCATGGAACCAGCAAGGGTGAGAAGGCCAGCACCATCGGATGTACATTTCCTGTATTATCGTCTAGACCGCACATGGTCAGTTTGAGACTGAGGAAACAGAGCATCATGCCAAGGGTCAAACTACCTGTGTCACCCATGAAGATCTTCCTTCCGTGCTCGGCGTTCCCGAAAACATTGTAATAGAAGAACGGTACCAACACTCCCAATGTGGCGAACGCCAGTATGGCATAGACATGCTGGTGGAGCATGAAAAAAGTCAGACCGTAAAACAGGCAGGCGACACTGCATAGCCCGGAAGCCAACCCGTCAATGCCGTCGATCAGGTTGATGGCATTGATGATGAAGACCACGATTAAAATGGTCAAAGGATACCCCAGCCATAACGGAACCGCATGAATACCTAGGATGCCGTGCAGGTTATTGATATATATTCCACCGGCGATAAGCATCACGCCACACAGGATCTGGATGACAAATTTGGCTCGATAACGGATGCCGATCAGGTCATCGGCCATGCCGACCAGATACAGTACCATGATGGAACAGAAAGCAAAAGCCAAAGGCCGTACATTGTTTCCGATTTCAGACAACATTTCCGAATGCCCCAGTGCCATATTGATTCCCAGTAACAAAGCTATGGTGAAAAACACGACCGGTTTGAACGCGATACCACCCAATCGGGGCACCGCACAATGATGTATCTTCCGTTCATCGGGAAGGTCGAACAGCTGTTTGCGAAAAGCGATTAGCAGAATCTGGGGAATGACGATACCCGCACAGAGAACACAAAGCAAAAATGCCAGTGAACAATTTACAATCCAAAAATACATATATTCAGATATTGTTTTTTATTTGCGTAAAACCGTGAATGAGGATTCCAGACTTTTCCATATCAGGAAATGACTTCAATCAAATCGGGATGAACCTCAGCCGATATCCCCATAATCCCCTCAAGCATCACGACCACTCGGCGGTTGCGTTTCCCTTTTACCCGCATAAACACACCCTTAACTCCATCAAGCTTGCCGCCGTGGATACATACACGGGTACCTTTCCGTACGTCGATTTCATCCGGCTTATAATAGGCCGTATCCTTCTCATACAGGGAAGCTATTTGGATGAAACTGTCCATCTGGTCGTCTGGCACGGTGATATATTCCATACCCGTGCTTTTTTTCCACATGGCGAATTGCAGGAAGTTGTACCGTTTCTTGAATTCGGTGATCTGCGAATGGCTGGCGTGGACGAAAACCAGACTCGGTATGACCGGCACCAGCCTTGTCGACTTCACCCCGTGATAGGTCTTTACGGCGTAATGTTTCGGAATGAAATATTCCAGACCGTATTCCTTGTCCTTCAGCCTGTCCTCCGCCATTTTCTCATTCTTGTAGGCGCGCATGACGAACCAGCGGACCTGCTTTTTTTCTTCCGCCGTAGAAAAACTCATACCCATATTGCCGGGATTATTTTATAGGTGAGGATATACCCCTAGTTCATGCCAATTCGTATATTGGTATGTATTACAACGGATTACATTTCCTTTATTTATAATATCCACTGTCAGTCCCATACTTTTGACAAAGTGTACAGACCTCATTTCCGGGGCTTCTGCCGCTACTTCTCTTGGCAAGAGAAATATCCGGGGATCATATTTTACGTAAATGACTGACGGACAGATAGAAATACGGAACGGCATTATGGTACTTATCCGACATATGTTAAGCAAATACACTCTGTATGAATGTTTTGGTTAATTTTATTACCCGTTTTCTATTGTTTTTTCAATATTTTACGTAACTTTGCACATTGTAATAATTCTCTTGCCAAGAAAACGAGCCGTATGCTCAACAATTTTTATTGTATTACAAAACGCCTTCAAAAATCCATTTTTAAAAACATCCGATTTTAAATTGTCAATAAGAATATCTCCAACGGTATCCTGCCGCTATATTGACAGTTCATGGATCTTTTCCGGTACTTTTCTTTTTAAGAGAAATATCGGGAAGGGATAGCATCTGACAATCAGAATCATATATGAATCCTGAAAGTGATCTGTTCAACAATCATACCGGTATTTGAAACATTTTTCCTTTGGAGAAAACAATTTTTTTATCATACGGACGGGTGCTTTCCCATATTTTGATTATCTTTGCAATGTGTAATATTTCTCTTAAAAAGAGAAGCAGGAACGGCACAGCCTTTGTCCGGTATTCTGCGTGCCGCATCCGTCCCCGTTATAAGGATTTGAGTATGATGTCGTTTGCCTTGTCCACTTGTGAGGTATCCAGCGAGGCGAGGTAGATTCTGGTCGTGTTTTCCGAATCATGTCCCATCGCCTCGCTGATGGTTGCCAGCGGCACATTCTTGCTTCTGGCAATACTCGCCCATGCATGTCGGGCTACATACATGGTGAGCGGCATACCGAGCCCGAGCCGTTTCCCGAGTTCCTTGAGTTTTCCGTTGATGAAATGCGCTGCGCTCCTGTACTGCCGCACGGCATCCTTGGCCGTATCCCTGATGACCGGAAAAGGTAGGGGCTGTCATTGTGGCCATACCTGTCCAGGATCTCCTGCATGGGCTTCTCCCATTTAATGGACAGACGCCGGCCGGTCTTCCGCCTGCGGTAGGTCAGCACGCCGCCCTTCAGATCAGCCTTTTTCAGGTAGGCGATGTCGACGAACGACATGCCCCGGGTATAAAAGCTCAGCATGAACATGTCCCTGGCGTATTCCATGCCCGGGGAAAGACGCAGGTCCAGGTCACGTATCATGCGAACCGCTTTCAATGGAACAGCACGTTTTACGGTCTTGTCTATTCCGGTGTAGACATGCTTGAAAGGGCTGCGCTGTACCGTCAGTTCCCTGTCCACCGCACGGTTGTAGACGGCACGCAGGTTCCGCATGTAATAGGAGGTGCTGTTCGGACATATCCCCTTATCCTTCAGCCATGCCTCGTATTCCAGCATGAGGGTGGAGCCGATATCCTCCAGCGGGATGTCGCCGTCCCTGCCCCGGAAGTGCGTGAAGCTGTTCAGTACGGTGGTGTACCTCTCGGCGGTGCGCTTCTTGCCGACACGCTCCAGTTCCTCCACGAGCCTCTTTCCGAAGGCCATGAAATTATGGCTGTCCTCAAGGGGCGGGTTGTGAAAAAGTTCGACAACCCTGCCGGCGGGATAGGTACCGCCGGAACGTTCCAGTCCGGCAATGATACTTCCAGACGGCGGATGTCTTTTTCCATCCGCTCCTTTAACGCAAGCAGGAGCTTCTTCTGGAATCACCGGATACCGGCAGTATGATTTCCGACGTGCGTCCGTCCCATTCCGAAGGGAACAGCCTGTAACCGGTGTTTATCTGGCGCGCCACCCTTTCGTGGATGACCTGGAAATAGAGCGTCCCCTCCCTGCCTTCCACGGACGAGGACCTGAATTTGGTTTTGATTGTTGCCATAGTGCAGTCATTTTGAATTAGGATTGTCCAGTTGCTTCCTGATTTCCTGCGCCTCCTTGAACAGCCGGTGCGCCAGACTGTCCTTGTAGGCCGCCATTTCATGATTACGGATGCGGTTCCTGACAGAGTCCTCAAAAGCGGTCACCAGCCTTTCCACACGCCGGATCTTTTCCTCGTCCCGCTCGATGGTGAAATGTTTCTCAAGGAAAGCGATGTCGGGATCATCCCCCGGCAGGCAGATCCTGATGGCACGGTATTTCAAATCGGCATCCTTCAAAAGCCGGTTCGTGCGGTACTGGTTACAGTTGGCCCAGACGGAAATGATCAGTGCCAGGATCAGTGCTGAAGCTGTCGTTACCACCGCCTTGGATGCGCTTTCCAGACGGTAGGTCACCAGTTTGTGCTCCGGTTCCTTTTTCAACAGGACCATTCTCTCATCCAGCCGTCTTACCGTTTCCTTTACAGCTTGGCTGTCCTGCGCAGGCTGTCCCTTGTCTTTTCCATTTCTCCGGCAAACGTTTCGGCAGACAACGGCCTGCCTTCCGACAACCGGGCGGTATGGCTACGTACCGCTGCTATTTCCGAACTGTTTTTCTCCACTGCGGATTGCAGGCGTTCCAGACGGATTTTCAGTTCCGTAATCCCTTCCGGGGAACTGGTCCGGTTTTCAACTGCGGGGCTTGTGCCTTCCACGGGCAGCGCCTCCACTTTCTTCTCGATCCTTTCAAGGCATCCGTAGATGCCTTCCAGATAGTTTTCCTGTTTCATCTTTCAAAGTTTTTTCGTTATACATACTAGTTTA
>ENA-OQBJ01001191-OQBJ01001191.1-human-gut-metagenome-genome-assembly--contig:-NODE-1191-length-10793-cov-3.699700_pt1 | contig 10793 bp, 16 predicted proteins | sample MGYA00242743_ERZ504545 | MGnify/ENA primary metagenome ERZ504545 (study PRJEB26092, sample SAMD00036252) | human gut metagenome | host: Homo sapiens | study: EMG produced TPA metagenomics assembly of...
CAGACGGACAACAGCACCATGCGGACCAGATCGCGTACCGTTTCCACCGACTGCAGCACGCCGGAAAGCCGCGCCGAGTCATCGGTGACGCCATACTCGCTTCCGGCGATTTTCTTGCTTGGGCCATTGCTGCGGAAAGATCCCGCGGATTATCCGAGAGGCACCGGATCGTGCCGACCGTTCCTCTCCAGTCAGCGCGGAAACCACTTGAGCGCCCGAATAGATGAGATTCTCCGATGCGTCCGATGGCATAGGGCTCTGTGCCTGTACATTGCCAGAGAAGATTCCGGCCACGCGGACGGTGGAATCGCGGCCTTCCTGACTGAGTCGGAAGGTCGATCCCACCGATAGTCCATTCTCACGTGCGAAATCCCGGTGAATCAGTACGTTCCGGCCATTACCTGAAATGTGGTGTCCTTGTTCCAACCGGTACAGGCCGCTTTGGAACTCTTCGGACAACGAGGAGTCAGTGGTGCCCAGCACGCTGACCTGCGTGGATAGGCCGGAATCCAGTCGAGGACCATGTTCGGGGACAACCGGATGCGCGCCATCCACCTGCGCCAGGGTCTTACGTTCGTAAACGGTTTTCCCTACGCCGGGGATGCGTGAGAACCGGCTCGCTTCCTTTGGGCTGACGGGATTCTCGCCGGTGTCGACGGTAAAACCCATTCCCAGGCTTCCGCCGATATCGTCGGACATTTTCTGAAGCGCCGTTGACGCTCCGACCTGAGCCACGAGACTGGTGAAAACCATCAGCATCAACAGTCCGATGATTCCGCTGCGTACCGGTTTACGTACGATTGCCAGCGTGGCACGCTTCCACACGTTCATGCCCGTCATCGGAGCTCCGACAGGCTTCGTGGCGACTTGCGCAGCATCGGTATGCACGATATGGCGACGCATACCAGCATCACCGCCAGCAGGCCGAGCGATACATACAGTACGGCGGTTGTGTCGATCGATACCGTGAGCGAATCCAAGGTACGAACCGACATATTGGACTCAAGATCGCCGCCGACCTGTCCCATGCTGCTCAGCTCCTTCGCCGCGGAGGCGTTCGCGGAACGGAGGGCCGAGGTGCCAACCATTGGGCCGCTCCCCGTGCGCACAGCCATCCGAGGACCAGGGACGGCAGGCCGATCAGAATCATCTCGGTTAGATATTGGGCGATCAGGGATGCTTGCCGATGCCGAGGGACACCAATACGCCCATCTCCTGACGTCGGTCGTTCATCCACAGCAAGAGCATGAGGCTGAGGACTATCACTGCCGAGATGGTCACGCCGATCAAAGCGCCGCGCATCATGGAGCGCACACTTCGGGCGGCATTCAGCATGCTCGACGTATATTGGTCATTGCGCGTGATCTGGTAGTTGTTCCAATCCACCGGAAGCTTCTTCGCCGCTTCCATGGTTTTCTCCACGTCGACACCCCTGTCCAGAACGAAAGTGGCATCCTGGTATATTTCCTTGCCGACCTTGTACTGGTACAGAGTACTTGTAGTGTCCAAATCGGTGTACACAGTGTTGGAGGTGAGTTCCGCGCGGCTGGATACCTTTCTGTCGCTGTCCCCTTTGAATATTCCGACGATGGTGGTTTTGACAGTTGCCGTCGAATGCGACTCATTGTCGGCATCATATGGATTGGCCTTGAGCGTGAGGGTATCGCCGACTTTAAGCCATTGGTTTTGGCGAGATCCTCATGGACCATCGACATATGCTTATCGGACGCCTTTAGATGACGTCCTTCGACCATGCCGAGCGTGTGGGACGTGAACACATTGAGTTTTGACGAATCGTTTGTGCCTATGACGTTGGCCGTATTGCCGAACTGCTGTTCTTTCTCCGCATCGTAATCATCGCCGCCGGGGACCTTCACCACGCTGGCTCCCACGAGATCGGCGGTGGCGTTCTGCCTGACCATGCACGAGCCAACCCCGGACAGCTTCGAGATTCGTTGCACATCAGCGGGACGAACCATTCCGCCTCCGCGAGGCGTCAGCATGCTGCCTTGCAGGTTACTGGCCAGCACGAATCCGCTGACCGCCTGTTTTTCAATCTGTCTGGCCTCATGTTGAGCTGCCTGAGAAACCGCGGTTGCGGACAGCATACTCGCCGTTATGATGGTCAGCACAATGAACAGCACCGCGGTGCGCACTCGTTTTCTGAGCACATAGCGCGCCGCCCGTGAGATAAAGGTCATTAATACCCCCTGTAAAGCTGGGACCTTCTCGGTAGTGCCCGAAAAGATGTGCACTTTGGACCATGGCCGTCCATGCACGATGATCAGTTCGCTTCCGCGAGTTTGTCATCGAGCCGGGACCTGTCGAGATAGCGGCGGGTCGACGCTTTCCTCGCGCCGTCTGTGGCGCTCGATGACCGCGGATTCGAAGACCTCGCCCTTGAGCTTGGGCACCTTCAGGCCGAGCCTGCCGGCTTGGCGGTCAGGCTCCGGTCGTAGTGGCCGGCGCGGTACACCTTCCGCTCCCCGGCGCGCTCGTATCTGGCGGCGTTGGCGATCTCGTCGGCCTGAAGCGCCGGGCATCGCGTTCAATGGTTCGGTGACCTTCTCGGCGACCAGGCGGTCGAGCTTGGTCTCGAGCAGGTTCCGGTCGATCTGTATGATGCTCGAGGGTCTTGCCGACTTTGTCGCGTCCGCGCCGAGCGGATTCCTACACTCTTTGGCGGCCCTGTCCAGATCGGCGGCCGCCGACACGCACGTTCCGCGCGCCATGGCCGTCCTGTGGTCCTCATATGCCCGATAGCCCAGGCGGCCGCCCACGACCACTGCGGTAGACGCGGCCGCCGCCACGCCGCTGAAGCGGCCGGAATGACGGACTGGAACCCGCCATCGTCGGCATACGTCGGTGTATGCGGTCGGCGCGTTGGGCAAACCCATGCCGCACCGGCCGGAGGCTGAGGGGGCCGTTCGACCGGAAAACTCAATGGCCGTAGGATTCCCGGATGCGGGCGTCGGGCCCGGTGGCAATCCGGACTGGAACCCTCATACGAAAAACGGGCTGCCGTGGTCCGTTGGGAACCACGGCAGCCCGCCATGTGATTCGTTGGAATCGGAAAGCCTTACTTGTTGAGGACCTTCTTCATCAGGTCGGAGGAGGCCTTGGCGAGTGCGAACTGGCCGAAGCCGGTCGATGGAGGCGAGGTTGGCGTTGATGATCTGGTTGAAGGTGTCGTTCTTCATGGTGTTTCCTTTCGGACGGCCGCCTGTCTTCTTGCTCTTGTCTTCTTCTGCGTCGCGCGGCTCGTCGCTTCGTTGTTTTCTTGTCTCTGTATCTTCTGTTGTTTTTCTGTTGTGCCTTCACTATAGGCAGGAAAGTATGCGTACGTCATGCCGCAATCGCCATTTCTATTGTAGACTCATCGGTTCATCTTAAAGAAAGAATAAAAAACGGTCATATATTCTGTTGCGCAGCCTGCCGCAGCGTAGTTTTGGGTAGATGAAGTGCGATTGTTCTGCCCATTCCGACGGAAAAGTTCATGTTTGCGTCGGAATGGGCGGATGAATTGCGATTGTTCTGCTGGTTTCGATGCAAATGGTAGCTTTATCGTCGTTTCGAGCAGAAAAGTCAACGGTTTTCTGTTGATTTCAACGCTGGCAGCCCGGTTTGCGTCGTTTCAAGCAGAAGAAGTGCGGCTCGTCTGCCGGTCTCAACGCGAACGGCAGACTTTGCGTCGTTTTGAATGGAAAGACCAATGGATTTCTGTCGGTCTCGACGTGGACGGACTCGGCCTTTTTCTGCACCAGTGGGGATTGACCTTCCGTCGGCATCCGGAGCGAAGGCCTATCGCTTCGAACGCTTGCCTACAAGAACCATGGAACAGCCTGCCGACACGCACAGGTTCACTCCGCAGGTCACCGCCGGCAATAGCCGTATGACCGGCTGGTCATAGAAATCGAGGACATCGGGATCCATGAATCCTGAGTACGCCTCGAAAAGCGGATATGGCACGAGTGCCAGTGTCGAACTCGCAAAGAACAATATCCAGATAACGGAGAGGCACAGGATGAAGGCTCTTCGACCTTCTGGACGGATAGTTTTCGAGAATGCGAAAAGAGTCCATGAAAGCACGGTGATTAAAGCTCCAGCGACATACAGCAGACTCGGAATCTCGTCATACATGATTTCGCCTCCTCTCGATTCGGTTGCAGACGATTCGATCTATCGGCAGTATGGGCTGATTATAAGGCGGCGTTGTTTTTGCGTCAAGAGGTTTTGGCCGCTCATGGCCGATTTGACGTTTCGCTGGAATCGCAAGGCAATGATGCTGCACGGATCTGGCGAGTCTTCGATACCTGCACATGCCAAGCGAGGGACGATCCATGGGGTGGCAGGGTCGAGGGATCTTCGCAATGCCGTTCTCGCCGCTCGCGAAAACGGTTCGTCATGATTCCGTTCGGCTACAACGCGGACCGAGCGAGCCTGCATTGGAACAACTGGAGCTACTGAAACGGCAAGACCTCCGAAACCGCGATTGCCGACGGCGACGAGGATTCGCCGAAGAAGGAGAAGTATCGGTCAAGGTGGCCGCGGTGAACCTGAAAGCAATCTAGATTATCCCGATCCACATATTGTCCATTGTGTCCATTTGCCGTATGATGAAAACGGATGGAGGTGGTTGCGATGACCATGATGATGGGTGGCAAAGTCCATAGGACGAGGTCTAAGGCACGGCGCTCTGCTGGCGGAGTTCCCGGAGCGTTCCTGCAAGGGGTGGACGGCACGCGTATCCCGTTGACGCCGGACGACTACAGGCGCGTTAGGGAGTTTCTGCTTGCGGAGCCGGAACGGGCGGTGGCGGATGACGAGCGTATCACGACTGGCGAGGCGGCGCGTATTCTTGGGGTCTCCCAACGCACGCTCACACGCATGCTGGATGCGGGCATGATTCCGTACACCCGCATGGGGGAGCGCAGTTACCGTTTCTTGCGGCTTTCGGATGTGACCGACTACAAGCGCAGACGCGACGAGGCCACATCCAAGGCGTTGGATGAGATGCGTTCCATCGCCGATGAGGACGGCGCGTACGACATCGACTATTCGGATTACCTGTCCCGGTTCGATAAGTAGAGTGCCTTATGATTGCGCTGCTTGACGCCAACCTGTTCGTACCTACGTGGATCATCGACACTGCTTAGCTTGGCCGAGGCTGGTCTGTGCGAGCCAGCATGGTAGGGTCATGGACGAGGCACGCTTGGCCATCATGGAAGTGCGGCATGTGCCCGACGTCCGGGCCCGCGGTTTTCTTGACGCGATCTGCAGGGCCTTTCCGATGGCCATGGCGGAGGATTGGGAGCGGTTTGAACCGGACGTGAATTTGTCGGACCCCAACGACGGGCATGTGGTCGCGGCCGCCCGTCGGGCCGGTGCGGAAACCATCGTTACATTCAACTTCAAGGATTTCCCCGCAGACGAACTTTCCAGGTACGGACTGCACGCTCAATCGCCGAATGTTTTCCTTACCTCCGTGTTCGATGCACATCCAGAAGAAGCGATGGACGCCATGCGCAGACTGGTCAGCTCCAAACGCCATCCGCCGCGTACCATGAGCGAGGAAATCGAGCATTTGCGCGTCTTGCGCCTTCCGCTGTTCGCACGGAGATTGTCCGAAACGGTAGGCTAATCCCCGTCATCTGCAACACTGCGAATCATACGGTAGGCGCAATCAATGCACAATCTGTGAATAATCGCTAATCCATTGGCTCAACACAACCTATTGCCGCCTTGCACCGTGGAATCAAGCAAATCACGAAGAAAAGGCGTCCGCACGGCAAGATTTCGGTCGTAGGCGATGGATTCGGACGAGCCGTATCCGAGAGGGTGCCAGTACGAATAGGTGGACTCGGACCGGTCATGTCTAGGGGGTCGGAATAGCCCCTAGACATAGTCCTTTTTGCTCCCCCACCTGGACTCGAACCAAGACAAAGGGTTCCAAAGACCCGTGTGCTGCCATTACACCATGGGGGAACGGCGATAAAACCCGAGGTTTTCCGCCAAGTGTCTATTATGCCATATGCGCCATCACCTGATACCGCGTGTCGGACGCTTTCGCAGGTGATGGCCGCTTCCTCCGGATTCAGTTCAATGCCTTGACCAGCCAACCATGCGTACCGTTGTCGAAAAGCTCGCTGGTGATGCGGTAGCCAAGATGTTCATACATCGCGAAATTCTTATCTTCGGAGTGTACGGCGGCAACATGTCCACCGGCCTTCCGGATGAGACGTTCCGCCTCGGCCAGCACCGTCTTGCCGATACCATGGCCACGTTCGTCGGCGACCACGGCCAAACGACCAATCACCCAACGTCCGGGTTGATCGGCATGGTCGAGATCAGGGTAGAGACGGCATGTCGCCACGGCGCGGCCGTTTCCAAAAGCCAGCAGATGCGTGGCTCGGCCCGGCTCATCCCATTCGTCGAATTCCGGACGATAATCCTTCTCCACGACGAACGCCGCCGTGCGGATGCCGCGCGCCTCGTCCGTCATCATGTCGTATTCGCGGATCTCCATATGATCCGACACTACAGTCGGGCGGGGAAGAGAGACGAATGGAAGTTATGTGGCGTCGTGTTCGACGATGGCACTGTTGTCGAACGCACGCCGAACAACGCACGCCAAACGCACGTAGCGGATGTATGACAGCCAGCGCACGTGATAGGGTACACCCGTGAACGAAAAAGAGAAGGACTCCGACACACGCATATACGCTTTGGACGGGCTCAGAGGACTCGCGGCCCTGGCAGTGGTCGCATACCATTACACGGGAGGCGCCCTCCGCCAACTATTGCCAGGCGCCCAATTCGTCACCCTATTCTTCATTCTCAGCGGACTTGTACTTTCCATCGTTCCGCTACGCGTCGGAATCGACACATACAACTGGTCTCGCTACCAGCTGCGTCGCATCGCCAGACTCGCCATCCCCACCTGCACGGTAATCGGGATCTGCTGCATCGTTTCCACAATCGCCATGCATATGGGGTGGAAAGCGGAAGAATACGCAAACGCGTTCAGCACATCCTCGCCATCAGTCTGGCTCCACAATCTGCTCACCCAACTCGACATGCTTTCAATGACCACCGCCGGCACCAGAGTGGACGGTTCCACATTGGCAATGGTCGACCTGCATCATGGAGCATGTGCTGGGAATTGCTTTTCAGCCTCGCCCTGCCCGTATACGTCATCATCGCCACCGACATGCGATTCGTGGCACCCATTGCGCTCGCATGCGTGCTGTTGTCGGAGTGGACGCAGTGGCCGCCGTTGCGTCACATGGCCATGTTCGCGCTTGGCGTCGCGTTGGCGAAACGGCTTACGGACAACGGGCGCGAGACGATGCGCGACGTCGTTGCCGTACCGCTCGCCCTGTGTGGCATCGTCTTGGTTTGCCAAAGCGGTTTCGGTTTGCTGCCTGGTATTGTCGCCCAACCTTTGGCCGTGTGCGGATGCCTGATATTGGTGGTGGTCGCACTTACCTGCAACGTGGTATCCAACCTGCTTTCCACGCCACCTGTCCGTTGGCTGGGGCGCATTTCATTCAGCCTGTATCTGACCCATCTTCCCGTCCGCGACTGGATTGTGCCGTACATTCCCGTGCAGGGTCTATTGCGCCCGGTGGTTTTGTTTGCATTGTGCCTTCTGGCAGCGGAGGCGTTCTATCTTGCCGTGGAACGGCCTGCTACCAGACTGTCAAGGAGGCTGGGAAAGGCGAAAAGGGAAGCCTGATGTATTCCGCTTGCATGGTGCTGCGGACTGAATCGCCGGTTTGCATGAATGGCGATTGAGCGACCGGTCTCATAGGTTTTCCGCATCCTTGGAAGTCTTCGTCATCCTTTACCCCATCTCCCTGAGCCAGTGTGCCGGTCGTTGGTCGCGTTTCCGTATCAATCGAACGAAACCAATGCTGCATTGTAGTGGAATCCGCAACCCTGCAGCGTTGGCTGGCAAATGGCAAAACCGTATGGTGACGGCTAATGGCGACGGCATTACCATCGTGTCGTTTCCCCTTATCTGGCTGAGCCGGAGGATAATAGTTTCCGGAAACAATCGTGAATATGACTTCCAGATGTCGTATCAATGTCTGCGACGAGGTCATATGGATTCGGCTGAATTCACCGAAGATTTTAAAGCCGAAAAACAAATTGATGGGGCAAAGAGTTATGGAGAAAATCGATAAAACAGACACGCTTAGAACGATTCTGAGTGGCCGAAAGTACACCATTGATTATTTCCAAAGGGAATATCGGTGGGGAAGGAAGCAAATTGAGCAGATGCTTGCTGACTTTCAAAACACTTTTGAGGAATTCTATAAACCGGATGATCATGATACGCCAGAAGAGGTCATGGACTACGGGTTTTATTACATGGGTTGCATCATTTGCACCGGTGGATCCATAAAGAAGCTTATTGATGGTCAGCAGCGCCTGACCTCGTTGACGTTGCTCATCATTTACTTGAACAACCTGCAGAAGGAAACGGTCGAGGACGAGGATCTTATTGTTCCGTTGGATGACATGATTTTTTCAAAGGCTTTCGGTAAGAAAAGCTTCAATATCGACGTGGAGGATCGCAAGCCTTGCATGCAAGCTCTGTTACAGAAAGATCAAACCTACTTGCCCATGAGTGAGAGCGTGCGGAATATGCTTGATCGATATCAGGATATTGAGGATCTTTTCCCAGATGAGTTGAAAGGAGAAGCGCTACCTTACTTTATTAACTGGCTGATAGAGAAAGTGCTTCTTCTAGAAATCGACACACCATCTGAAGACGAAGCGCACACCATATTCCTTACTATGAACGACCGCGGACTGAGCTTGAATAGTGCTGAAATGATGAAGGCCTTCGTCATTCAGCATGTTGCTGAAGACGATCGCATTAAGGTCAACCAGGAGTGGCAGAGCAATATCAGCCGTATCAAGAACGCGTCCTCCTACGATACGAGCGGTATGGTGAACACGCAGGATGTGGAGTTTGTCTCCATCTGGCTTCGCGCAAAGTACGCCAACCGTATGCGCGATACCAAACGCGGTGCCAAAGATGAGGACTATGAGCTTCTTGGAGACAAATTCCATGCCTGGGTAAGCAATAATGCCCGTACCGTGATGGGGCTTGCCAAGCCGAATGACTACAAGAATTTTGTTCTTACCGAAATGACGCGTGTTACCGACGTCTATTTACGAATGATGGATTACGGCAGTAAATTCACGACGGGACATGAAGAGGTTTTCTATAACGCAAACCGGGACTTGACCTATCAAACCATGCTCGCCATTGCCGCCATCAAAAATGATGACACTGATGACATAATACAAAAGAAGATACGGATGACGGCGCAATTCGTAGATGACTTCGCTACCATCCGAATTTTGAATTTCAAAAAGGCCAACTGGAATACGAATAAATACCAGTTGTTCCATGTAATGCAGGACATTCGCAATGCAGATTGCAAAACAATTGGTATGGTTTATGTTCGTGCGCTTCGTCGTATGGGCATGTCCGTTGAAGGAATCACCCGTTTTGGTCTGAATCAGTTCTCCAAACGGCATATGCTGCACATTCTTGCACGCTTCACTTCCTATGTGAACGTGCTGATGGGCAATCCGTCGCACTTTGAAGAATACGTCGACCGTAAGCGACAAGGAAACACTTACGATATCGAACATATTCTTCCCGACAAATACGAGGATTACAAAGATGGTTTTGCGGATCTTGAGGATTTCGAGTCCACTCGCAATCTGATCGGGAACCTGATTCTGCTCACTCGTGACAAGAACAGAAGCTACCAGGCAATGAAATACTCGGAGAAGGTTCAAAAGTATGCGGGAGACAACATTCTTGCTCAAGCATTGAGTAGTACGGCATACTCGAAAAACCCGAGTTTTCTTTCGACAGTCGTTGCCAAATATGGTTTTCCATCTAGAACACAACGTGTGTTGCATGACTTTATAAAGGCTGTGTGAAATCGGTTTTTGATATGCGCTATATGATGTGGCGGATTCCTTGAGGCTTGGCGTATTAAACGAATTACGACTGATGTTAGACTATCGCCTGTCCTGCTATTTTCGCGTATTCACTGGCACGCCGGGATGATTTCGCCATCTCTGTTGATGAAATGCGCCGGTGGCAGAGGCTCGTCCGACTCCAAACGGTCCAGATACGCGAAGATGCGTTCCGGCGGTTGCTCCATTCTTGAAGGGACGAATTGGAACGTGGCGGGACGAACCCGCATGTCAACTCCCTGTTTTGCGAGCGCTCCTGTCAGTCGTTCGATGGGGTTGGTTCTTATGCCTTGTTTGATGGTTTGTGTGAGTGTGTTTTTGCATTGTGTGACGTCTTGTTTCCAGTCGCGCATCTTATATCCGGTGATGTTTTCGTGCCATTCGTAGTTGTCGCCTTTTGAATGTAGCGTCCATCCGGGCCATAGTGCGTTGAATGGGTTGATGGCCCAGTCGTCTTCGTAGATGGACCACCATTTTATTGTTTTGTTTATGTAGTCGATGTGGATGCCTTTTTCGGGTTGTTTGTTGTGTGTTTGGAGGTTCCATTGCCAGGGTTTGCCTTCGTTGCAGCCTTGGATGACTTTGTTGACGAGCGTATGCATTTTGTTGGGGCCGAGTAGGGCTATGTTTTCGAGGTCGATGTAGTTTCCCCAAGTGATTGTTTTGTTGTTTTCTGTTGTGCAGGAGAATGCGTCGGTTTCGTTGGATATGGTCCATGGGGCCATATCCGATGCGGCGTCGAAGTCGCCGAGGTCTTTGAACGAATGATCGGTGTAGATGAT
>ENA-OQBJ01001192-OQBJ01001192.1-human-gut-metagenome-genome-assembly--contig:-NODE-1192-length-10777-cov-5.480657_pt1 | contig 10777 bp, 9 predicted proteins | sample MGYA00242743_ERZ504545 | MGnify/ENA primary metagenome ERZ504545 (study PRJEB26092, sample SAMD00036252) | human gut metagenome | host: Homo sapiens | study: EMG produced TPA metagenomics assembly of...
TTCTATGTTCTTCCGCATTATCTTACAGCACCATTTAAGAAAGTTACCGAGAAAATAATGACTGAGTTTTCGGATTTGAATCTATGCCCAATTAACAACCGTCAGGGAATTGTAATTGATGGTGAAGATTCAAAGGTTATTTGCAAAGACTAATTTGAAAATTCCAGTTTGTAATTACAAGTGACATTGAAAGAGTCAGCCCATTCAAGGTGCTGGCTCTTTCAAAAATTCCATTCTAATAAATTGCATGATAACTTAGATTAAAAATGAATACCCATTAGCCGGAAATGAATAGAAAATGAATAAAAGTGTGGTGTTTCGTATAATTATGAGTTAGTATGCATCAGACACACTTTTGTAAAAAGGGAGTTTTATAAATCTTATTGTAGTGCTTTTATTAATTCTATTCTAATATTTCTCCAGAATCTTATTCAGTAAGAAGGTGGCATTCTGGTTTCTTGCCACGCCCTTCTGTATCTTATAAGTATAGGTAACATCTGTGCCTAAATCTATCTCGAAACAATAGTTGTGGAATTTTCCAGATGCTTCATTCTCCATCTTTGAAAGTTCCAGATCGTGGGTAGCGATGATGCCGCTCACCGGTTGTTTGGCAATGGCTTCGAGGAACTTTCTCGAACCATTCAGCTTATCCAACGAATTCGTTCCTTTCAGAATCTCATCCAGAATAATCAGCGTCCGGAGTGATTCCTTATTGCCCGCTATACTTTTCTTGTAGAACTTTCCTTCTGCACTTTCCTTGCAGAACTTTCCCTCTGCACTTTCTTTACAGAACTTTAGAAGTTCCTCCAATCTGATCAATTCTGCATTGAAATAAGAGATGCCATGCGTCAAATCATCGGTGGTTCTCATACTCGAGAACAATCTGAAACGTGAAATCTTCAGCTGATCCGCAAACACCGGCATACCCGCCATTGCCAGGATATAGTTCACGCCCAGCGAACGCAGGAAGGTACTCTTTCCCGCCATGTTGGCTCCGGTGATGATATAATAGTTGTCGTCCTTGATGGTGAAATCGTTCTTCACCGCCTTGGTACCCAGGAAAGGATGATAGAGATTCTTTCCCTCGAACACGATTTCCGGACTTCCGATTCCTGCATTTTCTGAAACATCGCTTTCGGTATCTGCTTCCTGCTTTCCCGAAACAAATTCCGCCTCTTCCGCCTCCGGATGATTATATCTGAAATCCGCCATTGAAACCATCGCATCCATCTCGCTGATGATGTGCATCCATTCCTCCATCTTCACCATATAGGTATTCTTCCATTTCAGAAAACTGCGAACTAGGAAGAAATCGCTCAGCATGAAGCATCGGTGAAGAAAAGACCGAGGAAGTTGCCTCTTCTGTCATACCCCTTCAATATCTTTTCCAGTTGGGCAAAGGAAGGCAGGGCATCTGCCAGGGAATCCTGCATTTCCTTGCCTAATTCGCTATGGAAATTGCGCCTGTTGATAAGCTGAAGTATCTGAGCATAGGCGATGAGCTGATGACGAAGCTTGCCGCCATTGCTGTCTATCTTGTCAAGTGTCTGCTTGCAGACGAAGAATACCACCATGTATTGAACCAACACCCACCACAAGGCGAAATTCACCGAAACCATATCGCATATCGATAAAATCACGGAACCGATGACTCCGATAATCAGCAGCCATCCGATAACGAGAGAAACCGGTGAACCAAACCATGCCGGCACCTCCATCATTGAAACCTTCTGCATCGCATCCACCACCGCAGCAGAATCAATCTTATTCGTCTTGCCATTCACCATTTTGCCATCCGCAGTTTGGCTTCTGTTCTTTTCGCCAAGTGCCAGGAATTCCATTCGCCAGTTTTCGCCTTCTCCCGCCAATTCCTTCTGCAAATCTCTTCTTCTTTTGATATCTTCCAGGCTCAAAGGCGTTTCCCGGGTAAGATTCCTGGCGAGTGCCTCCGAACCGCCCGATGTGATGGTTCGGCAGATGCGGTTGAACAGCGAACTCTTGCCGAAGACATCGAGGTCGAAGGAATAAGGATGCTGCGGATTCTGATAGGAATCGCCCGTCTCGAAAGGCGAGAAATCCCCCTCCAAAGCCTTGATTTCGTCCTGATAAACCTTGAGCAAAGCCGAAAGATGCTCTATCTTCTCCTTGTTCTTGTCGTCAAGTCGTCTGATTCCCAGATAGGCAATTAGGCACAGCGCCGCCCCCATCAGATAGTTCTGTGTATCCCCATCCAATGCGAAATAGCAGACCAGGAAGGCGAGGATGCCGCCAAAAGCCAGCAGCTCGCCCGTTATAAATCCCGTATTCTTACGCTTCAGGGCAGCCACCTCAGAAGCGTATCGGCTTACATATTGTTGATAATTCTCCTTGATATTCATACTTTTTCTTTATTATGAATTTTTTGATGTGCAAAATTAGGGATAAAATCTAGATTTCCAAAATAAATTCTCTCATTTTAAGTCTTTTATACTTATATTTGTGATAGGAATCTGGCTTTTATGAACCCTTGGCAGTAAAAAGTTCTATGAAAATTTGGAGGTTACACAAAAACATCGTATTTTTGCATTAAAATAGTTTGAATAATGAGCAAGTATAATTTTAATATAGACAATTATCATGCTATAGGGCATGCTGATATCGAAATAGAGGGTATCACAGTTATCGTGGGTAGCAATGGCTGTGGAAAAAGCACTATGTCCCGTTGGTTGTATTATATCGTTAATACATTGTCAGTGTTAGACAGTTTCTTTTTCTCTGATTTCAGAGATGTGATTATCAAATCATTAGAGAAATATTCTAATGTGCTGGATGATATCTCAAATTATCTGGATGATGATAAAAAACGATTTTTTGACTATACCTTATCATTAATGACAATGGTAACATTGAGTAATGGTGGTGTGGAGAAGCTCGATTTTTATTATAAAAGAGCGATTGGTTCACTTGATGACATGCTGGTTAACTTTCTTCAGAAAGAGCAGAATTCTCAGCAGGTGCGTCGAGTGCTTAATCTTTTTGGGATTACTGAACAAAATCATGTTCATGAGGATATAGAACGAAATTCCATTCAGTTGTTTTCTGAATATCTTCAGAAATATGAAAGCAACAAAAAAAATCGTCCCATCAGTTACTTGAAAGAGAAAATCGCTTCTGTATATCGGGAAAAGGATGGCTTTCCTGCCAGCATAAGCTTTAAGGAAGATGAAGTGGAATTGCTTGTTGATAGACTTGGAAAGATATATAGTTTAAATAATGCCATATATATAGGAACACCAGCAGCTATTTCTCTTCGTCAATCAGATAGGGTTCTGATGACTTCCTTGGCACATAAAGTGGTTCACGTAAATGAAAAAGGAAGTGAGATTACCGGCAAACAGGAATTACTTCATTCTATTAATAAAATGATAGATGGTTCTATTGTAGAAAAGGAAAATTTCGATGCTGTTGATTTAGTTTATCACAGCAACAATGGTAAGGATATTAGAATTGAAGATATAGCATCGGGATTCAAACCGCTGGTTTATATGCTTCGTCTGATAGAAAACGGGTGGCTGACAGAAAACACTTTGTTGGAGATTGATGAGCCTGAAACAAATCTTCATCCACAATGGGTGGTTGAGTTGGCGCATCTTCTTGTTCGCATCAACAAAACATTTGGAACCAAGATACTCATCACGAGTCACAATCCCGATATGGTATCGGCTATCAGGTATATCTCTGAAAAAGAAGGCTTGTTGAATACTACTCGCTTTTATCTGGCAGAGCAAAGTGAAGGTACAGATTCGTTCTACTATAAGAATTTGGGTTGTGACATCGAACCTGTATTTGAATCATTCAATAAATCTTTTGATACTCTTCAGAAATACGTAGAGAACTATGGCGAAATTTAAGATTGGCAATTATCAGGGAATCAAGATTGATTGTTGGACAGCAAAAGATTTAGTCGGCTTGCATCATTTGATGAAGCAGGAGGGATGCCCAAATTCAGAAAATCTTTTCTCTGACACAGATAAGGCAATAGAACTTGATGATGTTCAGAGACGAATTTCTCAAAAGCATCATGCTGATAAGAAATCTTCTGCAGATATGCTATTGCATGTGAATGATAAGAGATTACTTTTGGCCGATGCAAAATTCCGACTAAGCAATACCAGAAATTTGGATTCAAAGGAGATAGTAAAAAAGGTTAGTGAATCAAAGGCAATGGTTACTTCTAACTATTCTTTTGATAACAGTTTCTATGTTTTGCTGACAATGAAAGCTACAACTCCTTCCAATTTAAATAGGCTTAGAAGAAATGTAGGAAATAATCCAAATTATCAATTTATGGATGCCGTTGAATTTCATAAACTGTTCGAGGATTAATGTTTGAACTCCGTTCCTAATGTCTTGAAAACTCAGAAACGGAGTTTTTTATAACTTTTTTCTGTCTTTTTTTCAAGTATTATGAATTTTTCTCCATCCATTTATTGTAGGATACATTCTCCTCTTTCCACTTATCCTTTGCTTCCGCCTGATTCTTCGGATATCCGATGATGAGGGTGTTGAGCGGAATCATCTTCTTGGGCAGATGCTGCAGTTGCTGTATTCCCTTGTATCGTTCTTTCAGAGGATAGAGGCTGTCCATACACCGCCGAGTCCCAGGCCGTGAGCCATCAGCAGAATGTTCTCCGTGGCTGCCGAACAGTCTTGAATCCAGAACTCCTGCTCTGTGCCTTCCAGCGTCTTGTCCAGACATCCGCAAACCACGATGGCGAGCGGTGGCATGTCTGTATAGCTTCTCACCGATGTACGGCTCATGATATTTTCAAAAATCAGATTCTTTTCCATCATTTTGCTGCATTTCTGATTTTATCTTATGCGGCATTATTTATCAAGAAACGCCGCATATTTTGCGGCAAAGATACGAAAAAAACGCCGCATCACCAAATTATTTCGTTTTTATCGCCCGATACATCATGTAGTAGCGTATATATAAGCCGATGTCGTTGTTATCATACTGATGATGTTCATGCAGGTGAAGGCTGCCTGCTGGGTGTTACCTGCCAGATAAAACACTGCAACAGGGAGAATATTTGAGCATAGCAGCCATGCAATGAAAACTAGGACAAGGGCTATGCCCAGTTTGCGCATGTTGCCCCTGTGCTTGCTGCACAGATGACAGCCGGCTACCAGGGAGGCGATGACGGAAATCAGGCCCATCGTGCTTTCTGTCCAGGTGAGTATGGAAGCCATTTGGGTAATCTGTCCGTTCTGCATTATCTTTACGAGATGAAGATTGAAGCATTGGCCCAGGATGAATGAGAGCACATAGTAAAGTACCATCAACTCGCTGCAGCGTCGTAGCAATTTTACGCCTGCCGGTAGCGTGTAGCGGAATATTCCCCATAAAGCTATAGGGGCGAGCTGCAAGACCAGTTGCTTGATGGTAACCAGGATGGGACTTATTGGAATCAGGATGGGACTTGTTCTGAAGGATAAGCCCGCTTGTCTGCAAACAGAAAATGCCAGCGAAAACAATGCGAAAATGCAATATGCATACATGGCATATTGTGCAATGCGATTTATATCTATAGAATAACTTTTTCTTTCCATAATTCTACGTTTGATGATTTTATAAACAGCTTATCTTGCATAAAGCCATTGCAAAGATACGAAGTTTTTGGGAAATTCTAGCAAAATAGGTGGAAAATGTTTGGCTATGATATATACTTGTTAAAAGAATGGCAGAGAGACCGATAAAACTCTTAAAAATCATAACGTATCTTCTTGGATATCAATGTTTGTTGCTATCTTTGCACGGTATGTACTAATAACGCTACATGGATAAATACTAATAGTGCTACATGGGTATATACTAATTGAAATATAGGTTTAATCATACAATGAATAATATGAAGTTTAATCATACAGTGAATAATATGAAGAAGATATTTTTAGGATTGGCAGCTGCACTGATGTTGACTGCCTGCAATGAGAACAGACAGCCGGAGGCAATGACCAGCGTTGACTCTGCAAGTGTGGTAACCGATTTGATGATGAGTCGCAGAAGCATCCGTGCTTACAAAGGATTCCGTCATCAGCCGCGATACCCTGAACGAGATTCTGAAATGCGGCATCCATGCGCCAAACGGGCAGAACCTGCAGTCGTACGAAATCAGAGTGATAGATTCTCCTGCTCTCATCGATTCAATCACCCAAGCCGTGGTAAAGGATAATCCTAAGATAGCAGAGCGCAAGGCTTCAAGAACATCTTTGTGAATGCTCCATGCGTGGTTTGCATCGCCTACAATACTACTTATGATATGGCGCAGATTGATTGCGGTTTGCTTGGCGAGAACATCATTCTTGCAGCATGGTCAAGGGGCATCGGTTCCTGCTGCTGGGCAGTTCTGCCCGTTGGATACTGGATTCTCCGTCGGCCAAGCCTTACCTCGACCGCATGGCATTCTCTAAGAATTATAAGCTGCTCTACTGCATCGCCCTGGGTTATCCTGACGAATCGCCGGAGGCAAAGCCAAGACGCCAGGACATGATAAAGTTCATGGATTAAGATAAATGAAGGTTGAAGTCCTGTTTCAGGACATCAACGTTTCCCTCCATAACCCAACAAAAAAGCATGGCGCAAATCACTGCGCCATGCTCCAATAAAAGAAAGCCTTATAGTCAAAATAGAAATTAGCGATTCTAATTCTTATTCCGGTACTAATCTTTTTCTAGTACTTTGCATTCTGAGGGTCAAAGTTGGTCCAACCGCTCATCCAGTTGTTGCTGCCATCGAAGGCTCCGATGTAGGTTACGGTGTCGAAACCTGTCCAGCCGGCGAAACTTGCGGCTCCAAGCAACGGACTGCCGGCGATAGGAGTATAACCGTCTGCGCCAACCAATGAAGCCCAACTGTCAAAATACTTGTTGCTTGGCTCTGAGAAGAAGAAGGTATTGCTGTATGACTTCTGATTCTTGTCGAGATCCTTCTTGTTGGCTGCATCATAGAGGTAATCCTCATACTTCTTGTTGGCATCAGTACCAACGGCATCCATACCTGCGAAATATACATTCTGAAGCTTGAATTTGTCTTCCTTGGCATTCTTCACGGTTTCACCCTTCTCACCATCAACAATCAAACCGATAGGCCAGCCTAAGGCCACTGAGTTGATGCAGTTTAGGTTAGAAGAACGGCGAATCTGCATGGCTGACTGGAACTTGCCGAGAGCTGAACCGTTGTTTGGATTGTATGCTCCGGCAGTAATATAATCTGTGGTGTTCTGGAACTTATCATCCAATACCTTAGGACCTACAAAGGTGATGTTAGAGAAGGTTGCTTGGTACGAGGATCTACGGTAGCACCATCGGCGCAGTTGTCGCTCTCGAAACCGTTGCTCTGAGAGGTGTCGGCTATCTTGCTGTCGCGCAGAGAAAGACCATACTGCACCTTTCCTGAGAAACCGTTATCTGTATCGAAATCATCATCCCAGCCCTTGTAGGCTACGAGATACTTGCAGTTTACTGTACCGCCAAACCACTCGAAGGAATCATCATTGGAATAAGATACCTGAACGTGGTCAATCTCTGTGCCTGAACCTACAGAACCGAGAGTCAAACCATTAATCTCCTTATCCTTCTGGAATGGATAACCGGCAAACTCGATGCGTACATAACTCAAGCTCCTGAGTTGTCAGCATCATCTGCGCCACCATGCTTGGTACGAGGACCACCCTCTATCTGCTGCTCAGTCTGGTTGTTCTTAGCCTTGCCGCAGAGAATGATGCCACCCCAGTCGCCAGGCTTTCTGCTGCCGGCAGCCTCTTCAGATGTAAAGACGATAGCTCTGTGGCTGTACCCTTGGCGATGAGCTTGCCGCCACGCTCTGCGATGAGTGCCGCCTTGGTTTGCTTGTCGCCCTTGATAATCGTTCCCGGTTCGATGGTAAGCTCAGCACCATCTGCAATATATACCCATCCCTTGAGGAGATAAGTGCCTTTCTTCAAAGTCTGCTTGCCTGTGAAAACGAATTCCTGGTCGCCGTTGCCAATCTGTGTTCCGTTGGCGTTTTCCTTGTCATCTGTTCCGAAGAGGATGTGGTCGCAAGCCTTCAAGCCGCCATTGGTTGTCCACTTGTAAACTGCTTCTGATCCAGGATTTGGAGAAGGAGTTGGATCGTCATTGTCACTGCTGCAGCTGCTCAACATGGCAGATGCTGCGAGGATGCCCATGCATCCTAAAAAATACATCTTGTTCATCATTGTTTCCTGTTTTATTAAACAAACATCTATTATTATCTTTCTTGAAATTCTACGGATAGTCTCTAAAATTTATAGATTGCCTGCAAACCGATGTTTCTACCCGGCTTGTAGCATCTTGCTATTTCTTCTACTTCCTTCTTGCTTCCGTCGCTATACGTTACATCAGCAAACTGCTTGTAATATATCTTTTCAGCAAGAAGATCTCTTACGTTGAGCTTCAGTTCCAGATGTTCACCGAATTTCTTAGCCAGCGAGAAATCGATGGTGTTGCGAGGCATCTCGTAGCTGTGAGGCACTCGGGAATTGGAGTCATCGCCTGTGCTCCCCTCGCTTCTGCCCACACCGATGATTCGCTTGCCTATGCGGTTGTAGAGCAGGGCGATATCCATCTTTAATGGCGCATTCTTATAGAAGATGCCGGTGTTGATAAGGTATGGCGACTGACCCTGCATCGGTCTGTCTTCTTCCTTCGCTCCCTTCTCAAACTGAACCTTGCTCTTGATGAGGGCACCGTTAAAACGACCAACTGAAATCCTTCAATCCTATGAATCCGAGATTCTTTCTGATATCCAGCTCCACACCATAGTTGTTGGCACTCTTTGCATTCTTGTAAGAGTAAATCAAGTCAGTGCCACCAGCCACCGTATAGGTCCACTCGATAGGAGAATCGAAGTGCTTGTAGAAGACTGCCAGCGAAATGAGCTCTCCACGGGATGGATACCACTCATATCGCAGGTCGAGGTTATCGACATAACAGTTCTTCAACTCAGTGTTTCCCTGCACATTGCTGGCAAGGTCGAAGTCGTAATACACCGACGACGATACTTCACGGAATTCTGGGCGGTTAATACTGCGGCCATACGAAAGTCGCACCTGGTGCTGGTCGTTGATCTTATATGTTGTATTGAGAGATGGAAAAACATCATCGGTCTTGTAATGACGGCTTGATTCACTCTTCTCGTAGTCACGGGAATTGGAGATGAGTTCCATATCATTATGCTCGAAGCGGACACCGGCGTGGATGCCGAGTTTGCCAAAGGGGAGAGACAACGCCAGGTATCCGGCGCCTAAGGTGTTGTGTCCGCGGTAGTTATTGCGCATCTGCTTTTCCTCCAGAAGATACAGCTTGTCGTAACCCATGTTTGCCTCGCTGGAGAGTAGGGTTGGGATGTCGCTGTGGCGGAAGTCGGATGGCATGTTGTTATCTGAAACATTCCAGTTGTAGATAAAGTTGCGGGTCTGGTATTCTCGCTGCGATACTCCCCATAGGCACCCACCTGTAAGTTTGGCTCAAAGTTGCCAAACTTGAAGTGGTGCTTGTCATTTACGCCAAGAGAGAGAATGTGTTCGTCGAGTTGAGTCCACTCGCGGGATATGTCGTTGCCGGTGCTCAGGCATAAACGCCCGATTCAAGAGCATCGTCGATGAGGTATCTACGACGGTCAGGCAAATGACGGTTGGCATACGCATACCCGATGCTCCAGTCAAGGGCATCGCTAGTGAAGGTGTGCTTGCCGGTAAGCTGACCGTTATATGTAGTTCGACTGCGGTAGTAATACTCTGCGCTTCGCTCCAGGTTCGACTGGGCGCTCACGCCATCACGCCAGGTATATCGCTGGTAGCCAACTGGTTGAAGATGTTTTTGAGCTGATACTTGTGATTGCCGTCCTTGGAAAGGAAGGTGAAGTTGAGCATCGCTCCGAGTCTCACATTATTATTATACTGGTCGTCAACAGAGTGACGGAGATAGTTCGGCTTGTCATTTGCCACATCATAGATGCCATAGAGATTGTTCTCCATGTTCTCGTAGGTGCGGTATTCGTTGGTATAGTTCAAAGCAGCGAGCATGCCGAGTGTTCTTCCGCCGAGCATCCAGCGCTGGTTCAGGCTGGCCGCCAGTTTCAAGTCGCCCAAAGGCTTCTTGTTCTTGATGAGCCAATCATTATTGAATCCGTTGCCCAGGAGCGAAGTAGCATAATCGCCCACCGGTTTTCCGTTGGCATTGAGCTGCGGATTCAAGGCAGCATGGATGCCTCCATTCAGGCTTCTCAGTCCATTGTCGAAACCCAGGAAATCTGTTCCGGAACCTTTCGAGTAAGAAAAATTCTGAAAGGCAGAAGATGTATTCCAGTTTCCGCCCACGGCGATGTTGAAACTGTTTTCTGCCGGAATCTCCTTGGTGTTGACGATGATGAAACCGCCCGAGTAGTCTGCGGGATATTCAGCCGTTGGCGACTTCACGATGGTAAGGTTGTCAATCTGCGAACTTGGGATGATATCGAATGAGAATGCCCTGGAATCAGCCTCAGAACTAGGCACTGCTCCTCCGTTCACCCACACATTGTTATAACGCTGCGACAAGCCACGAACCATCACGAATTTATCGTCGATGAGCTCACGCCTGGCACTCGGCGTATCACCTCACCGCATTCGTATCCTGCGTTCTGGATATTTCCTGTGCCGAAACATTGCTCACGATGACGGGACTTGTTTTTGGCCACCTGTTATCATTGCCGCATCCGTTATTACGCCTT
>ENA-OQBJ01001193-OQBJ01001193.1-human-gut-metagenome-genome-assembly--contig:-NODE-1193-length-10773-cov-2.531373_pt1 | contig 10773 bp, 12 predicted proteins | sample MGYA00242743_ERZ504545 | MGnify/ENA primary metagenome ERZ504545 (study PRJEB26092, sample SAMD00036252) | human gut metagenome | host: Homo sapiens | study: EMG produced TPA metagenomics assembly of...
CGCATTAATATCACCTCCGGCAACACCATCAATCACATATAAAGGAGCAGAGGAACCCACTGTACCCATACCACGTACATTAACCTTATACCCCTCCCCTGGCATACCAGAACTCTGTGTGATATTTACTCCTGGACTTTGACTTTGCAATGCACCAAGTGCACTTACAGTATTCAGCTTTTGCAAGTCATCTCCTTTTACCTGAACAGTAGCTCCCGTTACTAATTTCTTTTTCTGAACACCATAACCTACAACAACCACTTCATCAAGTACTTTCAGTATCTTCTTTCAAGATAACATTAATCATAGATTTTCCCGCAACAGGAACATCTTGTGCTGATAGCTACAAAAGAGATTGATAAAACAGCATCATTTTCTACTTGTAATGTAAAATTGCCGTCAAAATCAGTAATCGTACCATTAGTTGTACCTTTCTCAATAACGCTGGCTCCAATAATACTTTCGCCTGCAGCATCTTTCACAACACCTGTTATGGAAACTTTTTGTGCAAAAGCCCATAAAGGAACAAGGCATAATAAACATAATAGCCTTAAGGACTTAATAACAATAGTGTCTTTCATGTAAATAAACGAATTAGTATATGTTTTTAAAGTTTTTGTTTTTTACACCAACAAAAGTAGCTGAAATACCTCCAGCAATATTTCTTATATGTTACTCTAACATATTACTAAGTTACATCTACACCCCCAAACGTAACATAAAATATCAAAAAACGTACATCTATGTTGTACGACATATATATAAAGGGAGCAAAAGAAATTATTATTGATATTCTCAAATAGACTTAAAAATAAGGTAGAATAAATAATCGGACAATCAAAGAACCCTGCAATATATCCGTCGTCTAAATGGAGACCAAGATCATCAAGGAAGACACGCACGTATTGGAGTGGATGAGTTCAGTATTTTACATGTACGCTTATATACATATAAATAATACATAAGAAATACGCTAAACCAATATTAAAGAAAGATATCATCTTACTATAAAAAAGTTTCGGCTTGTTTAGGAAAATCCACAAACAAGCCGAACTTTTTACGTATATTTCAAACCGAGATTATTCTTCTACCGGCTGGAAATCTTCTTTTCCGACACCACAAACCGGGCAAACCCAATCTTCCGGAATATCCTCAAATGCTGTTCCCGGTGCAATGCCACCTTCAGGATCTCCAACTTCAGGATCATAAACCCAATCGCATACTGTGCAAATGTACTTCTTCATAATTTTATCGTTTTATTCTAAGTTAGTATTAATTATTTCTTTAATATGAAAACAAATATAGAAAGAAATTGTTTACGCTGTTTCATTTAGTAACATCTTTTTAAGTTCACACATTCCTTCGGAGGCTCCCTTGCGAATAACATTTACATGCCTGCCCGAAGTTATGGCAACTTCTTTCGGATCTATAAGATAAACCGGGACATGGGCTGGAACATAATTTAACAGTCCTGCTGCCGGATACACATTCAGAGATGTTCCGATAATGACAAAAATATCAGCTTGCTCCGCGTAGTCAATGGCAGTTCTATCATTGGGACAGCCTCACCAAACCAAACGATAAACGGGCGTAACTGAGAACCATCGGCCGCCATATCTCCCATTTTCACCTCATATTCTTCCGGTTTTAGTTCTTTTATATATTTCGGGTTATTCGGTTGCCAACTAGATGTAACCTTTGTCAGTTCCCCATGCAAATGAATAACATGATGACTGCCTGCACGTTCATGCAAGTTATCAACATTCTGTGTAACAACAGTTACATCAAAAAAATTCTCCAACTCAGCTATCAGCTCATGCCCCCTGTTAGGCTTGACTGTAAGCAATTGTTTACGGCGTTCATTATAAAAATCTATTACCAGCTTCGGGTTAGCAGCATATCCTTCGGGAGTAGCTACTTGTTCTACCGGATAACGATCCCACAGACCTCCCGAATCGCGGAATGTACTAATGCCACTTTCAGCACTCATTCCTGCTCCAGTCAGTATCACCAGCTTTTTCATAGGCAGATATTTTCTTTTCATTTTATATACAGTCACAAAAATAAGAATTTTTAATCGCTCAAAAAGCCTCATATTCAAAGAAAAAAGATACCTTTGCCGTGCTTTTAAAGAATATTACACACTAATAAATATAATCACATGGACAAATTCAGTTACGCCATTGGTCTGGGTATAGGCCAAAACCTGCTGAGCATGGGTGCTCGCGGCATTGAAGTAAACGACTTTGCACAGGCTATCAAAGACGTATTAGAGGGAAACCAAACAGCAATCACTCACACCGAAGCTCGTGAAATCGTGAATAAATATTTCACTGAGTTGGAAGAAAAAATGAATGCTGAAAACATAGCAAAAGGAAAGCAGTTCCTCGAAGAAAACAAGAAAAACCCTAAAGTAGTAACTTTACCAAGCGGACTGCAATATGAAGTTATAACCGAAGGTAACGGCAAACAGCCTAAAGCAACTGACCGCGTACGTTGTCACTATGAAGGTACATTAATAGACGGAACATTGTTCGACAGCTCTATCAAGCGTGGTGAACCTGCCGTATTTGGAGTAAACCAAGTTATCAAAGGTTGGGTTGAAGCATTGCAGTTGATGTCGGAAGGTGCAAAATGGAAACTTTATATTCCTTCTGAACTGGCATACGGAGCACAGGGAGCTGGTGAAATGATCCCTCCTCACAGCACACTTATCTTCGAAGTTGAATTAATAGAGGTGCTCTAATACACAAAAGCAAATCAGTAAAATTATAATTTAAAATATAAAGTAAATGAAAAAAAAGTTCTTTAATCATGATGTTTGCAGCCGCAACCGGACTGGCATCATGTACAGCTCAGAGCCCAAAGGCAAACATGAAAAGCGATGTTGATACTCTTTCTTATATGATGGGTGTCAGCAACACACAAGGATTGCAAGAATACGCTATGGGACGTCTGGGTATCGATTCTACTCACATGGCAGACTTCATCAGAGGTATTGAAGAAGGTTTGAAACAGACAGATGCAAAACAGAAAGCTTACATGGCTGGTATCCAGATCGGACAGCAAGTAAGTGGTGATATGTTCGACGCTATCAACGATCGTATCTTCAACGGCGACTCTACACAGAACTTAAGCAAAGAAAACTTCTTGGCTGGTTTCGTTTCTGCTGTAAAGAAGCAGGCACTCGTTGCTCCTGATTCTGCTGCTGTATATGTAAATGCTAAGGCAGAAGCTATTAAAGAAAAAGCTTTGGAAACAAAATATGCTGACTATAAAAAACAGAACGAAGACTTCCTGGCTACTAACAAGAGCAAAGAAGGAGTAAAAGTTACTGCAAGTGGTCTGCAATATAAAGTAATCACTGAGGGTAAAGGTGAAATCCCTGGAGAAACAGCAAGAGTTAAAGTTAATTATAAAGGTACTTTAATCGACGGAACTCAGTTCGACAGCTCTTACGACCGTAAAGAACCAACTACTTTCCGTGCAAACCAGGTAATCAAAGGATGGACAGAAGCTCTGACTATGATGCCGGTAGGATCTAAATGGGAATTGTATATTCCTCAGGAACTGGCTTATGGCTCACGTGAAACTGGTAAAATCAAACCGTTCTCTACATTGATTTTTGAAGTAGAATTGGTTAGCATCGAAAAAGAAGATAAGAAATAATAACTGATTATTCATCTTATAAAGCACAGGTATGGACATGATCATCAGTCTGTACCTGTGTTTTTTATTTTCCATGCCTATATTCATGAGGTGTCTTACCCGTCAGTCTCCGGAAATATTTGCAGAAGAAAGATGCATTCGGAAAGTTCAATTCATCAGCTATCTGATAAACCAGTTTATCAGAATGACGAAGTAACAATTTTGCTTCTTGCACTACAGCCTCATTCACCCAGTCCATCACTGTACGGCCACTTGTCTGTTTTATCAATGTACTCAGATAACGGGGAGTCAGGTACAACCTGTCGGCATAAAACACTACACTTCTTTCGTGTATGGCATACTTATTAACAAGCGACAAAAATCTGTTGAAAACTTCTTCCTGACGCGTGAGCCGACCGCTTTCTTCCGATATTTCCCTCATACGATATATATTTATCTGATGAAACAAAGCCGAAATAAGACTTCTTACCATATCTCGAGGGAAAGGCTTATCGTGTACGATATCCCACAATAAACCGAAAAAGGTAGCAATCCGTTTTTCTTCCTTTTCCGGTAAATCAAGCTGTACATAAAGTCTTCCTTGCAAAAAGGTCTGCAACAATACTTCTTTTTGCCAACCTTCCATGAGACCATTGGTAAAGGCAAACATCTCCAATTCACAATCTTTCGATATTTCAATTACCTGAAGTATTGTACCTGGTGAAGCTACAATCAACTGATGAGGTTTAAGCGTCAATTCTATAAGATTCGCTCGCACACGAATACACCCGGCATGCATAAACAAGACACGACCTTCCGTCAGACGATAAGGCTGGCCGAAAGCAAATATCTGCTCTGAAATTTCCAATACCCCTCTCATTGAACGGACAAAACCCAGTTCGGCAGAAACAAACCGATATTTATTACAAGGTATAGCGGAAAGTTCAAATATCTGCTTTAAAGCTAAGAGTAAAAGATTATTCTGTTCCATGATAACATTCTCATTTCCCGCAAAGATAATAATATAGCCCTATAAGAAGCTATTTTTCGCACATTATCGAACAATTAGAACATTTACAACAACCAATGGAGCCTTATGTATATACTGAAAGCATTTAACTTTGTATCAGAACAATAAAAACGACAAACAATGAAACGGATTCTTTTCTTCATTATGTTTTTTACAGTTGCCATATCCACAAGGGCACAAGTTACACTAGACGAATGCAGGCATGCTGCACAAGAGAATTATCCCCTGGTCAGACAATATAACCTCATTCAACTTGCTGAACAATATAATCTTTCGAACGCATCCAAAGGTAACCTTCCACAAATCAATATCAGCGGCAAAGCATCTTACCAGAGCGATGCAACTACATTCCCGATAGATATTCCGGGAATAGGTATCAAAGGATTGCCCAAAGACCAGTATCAGGCACTGATAGAAGTTCAGCAAAATATTTGGGACGGCGGACAGATTCATCACCAGAAAAAAGAGATCAAAGCCGTTTCGCAAGAAAACAAGTATCAACTGGACGTAAGCATGTATGCACTGAACGAACAGGTCAATCAGGTATTCTTCGGGATATTGCTCTTAAACGAACAGTTGCATCAGAACGCTCTGCTCCATGATAACTTACAAAGAAACTTAAAGAATATAGAAGCTTACCTAAATAACGGTATAGCCAATGATGCCGATGTGGATGCTGTAAAAGTAGAAATACTTAACACAAAGCAACAGCGTATACAACTCTCGGAAAACCGCAAGGCTTATTTACGTATGCTCTCTCTGCTGACAGGCAAACAGATGGATGAGCAGATACAACTTGTCGTGCCGGATATGGAAAATGAAATATCTGGCGACATAATCAACCGGCCGGAACTTTGGCTATACGAATCGCAGAGACAAACAGTAGATATCCGTCGGAATGCGCTTCGTGCCGGTTATATGCCGAAGTTCGGACTTTTTGCACAAGGAGGATATGGGAATCCCGGACTGGATATGCTAAAAGATAAATTTACCGCCTATTATATTATAGGCGCACGCCTGACGTGGAATTTTGGAAGCCTGTATACGCTAAAAAACGATAAACAAAAACTGGATACTCAAAGACAACAAATAGAGAACAACCGCAATTTATTTCTTTTCAACACTCACTTGAAACTGGCAGAACAAGACGGAAAAATCAACACTTTGCAACAGCAAATGAAAGAAGACGACGAAATTATCCGGCTACGGACCAATATTCGTCAGGCTGCCGAAGCAAAGGTTGCCAACGGAACGCTGACGGTTACCGAAATGTTACGTGAAGTAACTGCCGAAAGTCTGGCACGTCAGACACAGGCTCTTCATAAAATAGAACTGCTTATGAACATCTACCAAAAGAAACATCTTACCAATACTCATACACATTAATTCGTTTCAGCCATATGAAAAAACAATATTTCCCATTTATCATTCTGCTAAGTATACTCTCAGCTTGCAGCGATAACAGTGATTTTGATGCGACTGGTACATTTGAAGCGACAGAAATCATTGTTTCTGCCGAGTCAAACGGTAAATTATTCCGTCTTGATGCTGAAGAAGGTACTCATCTTACACAAGGAGAAGAAGTCGGACTCATAGATACCGTCCAACTTTACTTAAAGAAACTCCAGTTGGAAGCAACTATGAAATCGGTAGACAAACAACGCCCTGACGTCCGTAAGCAAATAGCTGCGACCAAAGAACAACTTTCCACGGCACGGCGCGAACGCACACGAGTAGAAAATCTGTTGAAAGCCAATGCAGCCAATCGCAAGCAGCTAGACGACTGGGATTCTCAGATTGCGGTATTGCAGAGTCAGCTTGAAGCACAAATATCTTCTTTAACCAATAGTACACAAAGCCTGAACGAACAAAGTTCATCTGTAGCTATTCAGATACTACAAACAGAAGACCAGTTGAATAAATGCCATATTCTCTCTCCTATCAACGGAACAGTACTTGCCAAATATGCCGAACCGGGAGAACTTGCCTCAACCGGCAAGCCACTTTTCAAAATAGCGGACACAGAAAATATATTCCTGCGCGCATATGTCACTTCAGCCCAGCTGGAAGAGGTGAAACTTGGATCACAGGTGAAAGTCTTTGCCGACTTTGGAGACAAGAACCGGAAAGAATATCAGGGAACTGTAAGCTGGATAGCAGATGAAGCCGAATTCACACCGAAAACAATATTAACCGACGATGAACGTGCCAATCAGGTTTATGCAGTGAAAATAGCTATCAAAAATGACGGTTTCATTAAGCTCGGCATGTATGGAGAAGTCAGGTTCAGTGAAGAACAGTAACACTATTAAAACTATGACCCCTGTAATCGAAATAGAGCATATCAGCAAACGTTACGGCAAAACCGAAGCCTTACACGATGTATCTTTTACGGTACAACGTGGAGAACTTTTCGGCCTGATAGGTCCCGATGGTGCTGGAAAGAGTACGTTGTTTCGTATTCTTACCACTCTATTGAATGCTGACTCGGGAAAGGCAAGTGTTCTGAATCACGACGTATGCCACGACTATCGGACTATCAGGCAGACAATCGGATATATGCCCGGACGTTTCTCACTTTATCAGGACCTGACAGTAGAGGAGAATCTCAACTTTTCGCAACTATTTTTCATACTACCGTAGCCGAGCATTATCATCAGATTAAAGATATTTACGAACAAATAGCTCCTTTTCGAAATCGTCGTGCAGGAGCATTATCGGGAGGTATGAAGCAGAAACTTGCTCTTTGTTGCGCGCTGATACACTCACCCGAAGTTCTTTTTCTGGATGAGCCCACTACAGGAGTAGACCCCGTTTCGAGAAAGGAATTCTGGCAAATGCTCGGAAGACTCCGTGACCAAGGAATAACAATCATGGTATCTACTCCTTTTATGGACGAGGCCCGTAAATGCGACCGGATAGCTTTTTTATATGAGGGAAAAATAAAAGGCATTGATACTCCAAGTATTATTCTGGAAAAGTTTAAAGATATTCTTTGTCCGCCCAGGCTGAAGCGTAATAATACGGACAACGACTACACACCAGTTATTCGGGTTCATGACTGGTAAAGCAGTTCGGTACGTTCACGGCAGTCGACCATATTTCTTTCGAAGTAAAACGGGGAGAAATATTCGGATTTCTGGGAGCAAACGGTGCTGGAAAAACAACAGCTATGCGCATTTTATGCGGATTAAGCCTTCCTAGTGCCGGACATGCTGAGGTAATGGGCTACGATGTCAGTACCCAAAGCGAAGATATCAAACGGAATATAGGATATATGAGCCAGAAATTTTCACTATACGAAGATCTGACGGTATGGGAGAACCTGCGTTTGTTCGGTGGAATCTACGGTATCCGTGAAAAAGAAATTCCAGTTAGAGCAGAGGAGATGTTGAACCGTATTGGACTATATAATGAACGTAATACGTTAGTCCGTGAACTACCGTTAGGATGGAAACAGCGTCTGGCATTTTCGGCTGCCATATTCCACCGGCCTCAAGTCGTTTTTCTCGACGAACCGACAGGAGGGGTAGACCCTGCAACCCGAAGACAGTTCTGGAAACTGATTTATCAGGCTGCCGACCAAGGTATAACGGTTTTTGTCACAACCCATTACATGGACGAGGCAGAGTATTGCGACCGTATCTCGATGATGGTAGACGGACGCATTCGTGCACTTGATACGCCGGAAGCCCTGAAATCGCATTTCCATGCAAAAGACATGGATGAGGTTTTCCAGATGCTGGCCCGGGAAGCTAAACGAAGCAGTGATTAACAAGCACTTTCACTCAATATAAACAGAAAAAATATGAAACAATTCATTGCTTTCATAAAGAAAGAGTTTTACCATATATTGCGCGACAAGCGTACGATGCTGATTCTTATTGGAATGCCTGTCGTACAGATCATATTGTTCGGCTTTGCTATCTCTACAGAAGTACGCAACGTACAGACAGCTGTACTGATAAACTCTGCAAATACAGATATTCAACGCATAGTAGACCAACTGGATGCCAGCGAATATTTCAATGTGAAATATGTTGTTCATTCTCCTACAGAAATAGAAGACTTATTTGCAAAGAACAAGATAGAACTTGCAGTTGCCTTTGCAGACGATTTAAACAGACAGCGTTTGGACTCCGAACAGATACAGATTATAGCCGATGCAACCGATCCCAATCTCGCAGTCACACGTGGAGCGTATGCAAATGGAGTACTTTCGAAGGCACTGGCAGCAATAGGGCAAAGCCTTTCTGCCGGAAAAATTATTGTATCAAGCAAACTGCTGTATAATCCACAAATGAAAAGCGCATACAATTTCGTACCGGGAGTGATGGGACTGATCCTGATGCTGATTTGTGCAATGATGACATCCATATCCATCGTAAGAGAAAAAGAAACCGGAACAATGGAAATTCTATTGGTTTCTCCAATGAACCCGCTGGCAGTCATTCTGTCGAAAGCAGTTCCCTACTTTGTTTTATCAGTAGTGAATCTGACTACAATCCTGCTGCTTTCTGTTTATGTACTCGACGTACCAATAGCCGGTAGTCTATTTAGCCTGTTGGCTGTATCTCTCTTGTTTATTTTTGTTTCCCTTGCTCTTGGACTGCTCATATCGTGCATCACCCACACGCAGGTAGCTGCCCTGCTAGCCTCGGCAATGGTACTGATGATACCTACTATCATTTTATCAGGAATCATCTTCCCAATAGAAAGTATGCCAGCTATACTGCAATGGATTTCCTGTGCCATTCCTGCCCGCTGGTATGTATCACTGGTAAGACAACTGATGATAGAAGGAGTACCGCTATCTTATGTATGGAAAGAAGTATGTGTACTCCTGTTTATGGCTGTGATACTAATAGGTATTACCTCTAAAATATTTAAAAACCGCTTAGAGTAAATAAAGAATATGATATTACGATACCTCATAGAAAAAGAGTTCAAGCAGCTTCTACGGAACAGTTTCCTGCCCCGCCTGATTCTGATATTCCCATGTATGATCATGCTGGTGATGCCATGGGCTGCTACGCTGGAAATAGAAGACTTACGTATAGCCATCATAGACAATGACCATACCCCTTCTTCTCTCCGACTGACACACCGGATAGAATCTTCTCCCTATTTCAAGTTAGTTGCACTTCCGGATACTTATCACAAAGCGGTGGAATGCATCGAAAGAAATCAGGCTGACATGTTATTGGAAATTCCTAAAGGATTTGAAAAAGAACAAGTCAACGGACGTCCGGCATCGGCTTTGGTAGCCATTAATGCCGTAAATGGAACAAAAGGAGGATTAGGGAATACATATCTGCAACAGATACTTAACCCACAATCTACATCGGTAACTTCAATCCGGTACCGTTTCAATCCACATCTGGACTATAAAACCTTTATGGTTCCTGCCCTGATGACTATGCTGCTGGTTATGCTTTGCGGATTTCTGCCTGCCTTGAATGTAGTTGGTGAAAAAGAAGCCGGTACCATTGAGCAAATTAATGTCACTCCGGTAAGCCGCTTTACCTTTACTCTTTCCAAGCTGCTTCCTTATTGGCTTATAGGCTTTATTGTATTGAATCTGTGCATGCTGCTTGCATGGGCCGTATATGGCCTGACACCTGCAGGAAGCATATTCACCATCTATCTGGCAACACTCATATTTGTACTGGTCATGTCAGGACTCGGACTGGTCATTTCCAATTATTCGTCTACCATGCAACAGGCTATGTTCGTCATGTGGTTCTGCATGCTTATTTTTATTCTGATGAGTGGCCTGTTCACACCCATCAGCAGTATGCCCGACTGGGCACAGTACATCACTTATATCAATCCGCTACGCTACTTCATGGAAATGATGCGTATGGTATATCTAAAAGGGAGCGGTATCGGCGATATCGTGCAACAACTTTGTGTATTATCCTGCTTTGCAACAATCTTATACAGCTGGGCGATACATAGTTACCGCAAACAACAGTAGTCAAACAATCTCTTTCGACAGATATCAAGAATAAGTCGCGGAAACTACAAGAAAACCATGCTGAAATCTTGCTCATTTTGTACAAATCTCCTGAGTATTCGTACAAAAAATTAAA
>ENA-OQBJ01001194-OQBJ01001194.1-human-gut-metagenome-genome-assembly--contig:-NODE-1194-length-10772-cov-12.021982_pt1 | contig 10772 bp, 10 predicted proteins | sample MGYA00242743_ERZ504545 | MGnify/ENA primary metagenome ERZ504545 (study PRJEB26092, sample SAMD00036252) | human gut metagenome | host: Homo sapiens | study: EMG produced TPA metagenomics assembly of...
CTCACGCATTAAAATGTGAGTGAGCAACTTACGCCGAGCTTCCAGACCGCAGCGGATTGGCAGTCTTGTTGCCGTTATTCAGCATGGTAGGCTCTATTCTGAGCGAGAGATCATCGGAGATGTCAAATTCCGAGAGCGATGCATCTACGTAGGCATCAATCACAGAGAAGGCATAGATGCCTATCATGACGAAGGTTCCCAAGTCTCTCCAACGGCGATATTTATCTTTTCGCTTGCGGAAGATTTCCTTATAGCGTTCTATGTTCGATTCGTTGATTTGGGCGCCAAGTGCAGAAACTGATTGTAGCTCTGGGTGTTGGGGTCATCGTCCATAATATCCATGTAGCTTGCGAATAGTCGTGATACATCTGGTTGTTCCAGGTGATGGCGTATGTACAGCCTACGAAACCGCCATAGATGAAGGGCAGTTTCCAATATTTGCGATTGTATATCTGTCCGGCACCAGGTAATACAAGTGCCAACCACATGGCACGCTTGGTATCAGGTCGCCAAGTTGCCCAGTTGCGCTTTTTGCGTACAGGCTTTGCTGGTTGGGTGAGGCTTGCCAGTTTGCTGCTGTCTTGTGCAGTAAGCATCGAGTCGATGGCTATTTTTGCCGAGTCGGCTGATGCGATGGTTGGCACATCGGTCACTTGTTTTTTTTGTTTCGACTTCTGTGCCTGTGCGCCCATTGGTGCCAAGAGCAGAAGGGTTGCCAAACAGATTTGTGATATACTGAGTTTCACTTTTTATTCTTGCTTTAACTGATCGAAAACATTCATGATGTGCTCCAGCTCCTCTTCGTTGGCGAATGGAATGCTGATTTTTCCCTTGCCCTTAGCAGAGCAGGTGAATTGCACTTTGGTATTGAGAAACTGTGACAGGCGGTTTTTGAGTTGTGTAAATTCCTCAGGCATCTGAGCCTTAGCCGTGATGGTTTTCTTACCGCTCTCGATGTCTTCTCCGCTCTTGAGTCGCTGTACCATCTCTTCAACTTTTCTTACTGAGTAGCCGTTCTTCTGTATCTCCTTGAACAACTTGATTTGCAGCGAAGGTGAGTCGAGGGCCAGTAGGGCACGGCAATGACCCATGTCGATTTCTTTCTTCTGTAGTGCCATCTGCACCTGGGCAGGAAGTTTGAGCAGTCGCAGATAGTTGGCGATAGCTGCACGGCTCTTGCCCACACGTTCTGAAATTTTCTCCTGTGTCATACCCTCGTTTTCCAGAAGGTGTTCGTAGGCGAGTGCTATTTCTATGGCGTTGAGGTCTTGGCGCTGGATATTCTCTACGAGCGCCATTTCCATTATGTTCTCATCGCTGATGGTGCGGATGTATGCAGGGATAGCTGTCAGCCCCGCAAGTTGTGAAGCACGCCAGCGGCGTTCACCGGCGATAATCTGGAATCTGTTTTCTGAAACCTGTCTTAAGGTGATAGGCTGGATGATGCCTATGGCCTTGATGCTTTCGGCGAGCTCATGTAGGGCTTCGTCGTCAAACTCCCGGCGTGGCTGATTGGGATTCGCCTCAATCTGGTCGAGAGGAATTTCATTGATGGTACTGCTGCCCTGGGTGCGCACTCCCTCGGTAGAGATGAGGGCATCGAGTCCGCGTCCTAAAGCGTTGCTCTTTGTACCGTTGTTGTATTTCTTGTGTACTGCCATTTTTTTACTTTTAATTTTGAACATTGAACTTTCTAAAAGGGTTCAATTTCCAAATCTTAACTATTCTTGTTGATAATCTCCTTTGCCAAGGCCAGATGGTTCTTGGCTCCATTGCTTTCTGCGTCGTAAAGGATAACTGGGAGACCATGGCTCGGACTCTCGCTCAGCTTCACGTTGCGCTGGATAACGGTCTTGAATACCAATTCCTGGAAGTGGCGTTTCACCTCGTCGTATATCTGGTTGGCAAGGCGTAGACGACTATCATACATGGTGAGCAGGAAACCTTCTATCTCGAGTTTCGGATTCAGCTTGCTCTTGATGATCTTGATGGTATTGAGCAATTTGCTGATACCTTCAAGGGCGAAATATTCACATTGGACTGGGATGATGACACTGTCGGCTGCCGTCAACGAATTGACGGTGATGAGGCCGAGCGAAGGCGAACAGTCTATCAGGATGTAGTCGTATTCGTCACGGATAGGCTGCAGTAATGTCTTAATCACCTTTTCGCGATTTTTGAGATTCAGCATCTCTATCTCGGCACCTACCAGGTCGATATGACTAGGAATGATGTCGAGTCCATCAATGTCGGTGGTGTAGATGGCATCGCGCACGTCTGCATGGTCGATGATGCATTCGTAGAGCGAGCAGTCTACCTCGCTGATGTCCACGCCCAATCCACTGGAAGCGTTTGCCTGTGGGTCGGCGTCCACTACGAGTACAGTTTTCTCTAGCGTGGCAAGCGATGCTGCCAAGTTAATGGTGGTAGTAGTCTTTCCTACACCGCCTTTTTGGTTAGCTAATGCGATGATTTTTCCCATTTTCTTAGTAAATTTTCGGCAAAGATACAAAAATATTGTGAGAAAGTCGCTATCTTTAAAGGTTTTTTCGTACTTTTGCACCAAAAAGAAAGATATTTTTATGGAAAATAAGAAACCGTTAGTATTAATTTCGAATGATGATGGCTATCATGCCAATGGAATCAAGACCCTGGTGAACTTTCTGAAAGACTGGTGCGACCTGCTGGTTGTAGCACCGGAAAGTGCCCGTTCGGGATTCGCCTGTGCCTTCTCGGCTACTACTCCCTTGCGCCTGAAGCGTCGCCACAATATGGGGAATGATGTTGAGGTTTGGTCATGTAGCGGTACACCGGTTGACTGTGTGAAACTGGCGTTGGATCAGTTTCTTGCTGATCGCAAGCCTGATCTGATTATCGGCGGTATCAATCATGGTGACAATTCGAGCGTGAATAATCATTATTCGGGAACTATGGGTGTAGCTAAGGAGGGCTGTATGCAGCATATTCCAAGTATAGCCTTCAGCAGTTGCAATTATGATGAAAATGCTGATCTCACTCCTTTGCGCGATGGGGTACTGAAGGTTGTTAAGCTGGTGCTGGAGAAGGGATTGCCAGAATATACCTGTCTGAATGTCAACTTCCCGGCTTTGCCTCCGTTCAAGGGTTTCAAGGGTTGCCGGATGACTCATGGCTCCTGGATCAATGAGGTGGATCATCGCACTCATCCGCATGGATATGATTATTATTGGATGGTGGGTGAATACCATAATGACGAACCGGAGGCAACGGATACCGACCAGTGGGCTGTGAATCATGGTTACATCGCTATTACCCCAACTAAGATTGATGTAACGGATTATGATTGGTTAAAGAATTTTGAATTATGAAGTATTACCTGATAGTAGGCGAGGCTAGTGGAGATTTGCATGCCAGCAGATTGATGCGCTCGTTGAAAAAAATAGACGAGTTTGCTGAATTCCGTTTCTTTGGTGGTGATTTGATGGCTGCTGAAGGTGGCACTCGCGTCAAGCATTTTAAGGAGTTGGCTTATATGGGTTTTGTGCCTGTACTGCTACATTTGGGTACCATCTTTTCGAACCTGAAGAGATGCAAGGAAGATATTGTGAAATGGAAGCCGGATGTAGTGATACTGGTAGATTATCCGGGATTTAATCTCAAGATAGCTAAGTTCTTGAAAAAGAACACCAATATCCCTGCCTATTATTACATTTCTCCTAAGATATGGGCATGGAAGGAGTGGCGGATCCGCAGCATTAAACGTGATATCGCAGAACTCTTCTCAATCTTGCCATTCGAGGTGCCGTTCTTCGAAAAGAAGCACCGTTATCCTATTCACTATGTAGGTAATCCTACGGCTCAGGAAGTAGGGGAGTTCAGGTCGGGATATCATCAGAGTTTTACGGAATTCTGTCAGGAGAATAATCTTGACACTTATCGCCCTGTTATCGCTTTGCTGGCGGGAAGCCGTCTGCAGGAAATCAAAGATAATCTGCCGGCGATGATTGAGGTGGCTGAGCGTTTTGAAGATTATCAGATGGTGCTTGCCGGTGCTCCTTCGATAGACGATGCTTACTATGAGAAGTTTATCAAAGGTACACCTGTCAAACTGGTGCGTAACAAGACTTATCCGCTCTTGTCGCATGCTACGGCAGCTCTTGTTACCAGTGGTACTGCAACCTTAGAGACGGCTCTTTTCGATGTGCCTCAGGTGGTATGTTATGAAACGCCTGTACCTCATCTCATCCGTTTCGGTTTCAAGCATATCATTAAGGTGAAGTTTATCTCGCTGGTGAATCTTATCGCCAATAAGGAGATTGTGCCGGAGATGCTTGCCGACCGCTTTACGGTTGATGGTATTGCCAACGAACTTTATCAGATTCTTCCGGGAGAACCAGGCAGGGATAAGATGTTGGCAGAATATCAGGAAGTTCGAACTCAGTTAGGCGATAAGGTTGCGCCGGATGAGGCTGCGGGCATCATGTTTGATCTTCTGGTTAAGCGTAGGGAAATGCTTCTCCGTATGGCTCGTGAGCGTGCTGAAGCTGAAGCCAAAGCTGCAGCTGAGGCTGCAGAACGTGCGCGACAGAAGGCGATAGCTGAAGCCGAGGCTGCTAAGAAACGTGCCGAAGAGGAAGCTTTGGCGGCGCAGAAACGGGCAGAAGAAGAGGCTGAACTGGCACGAATAAGGCAGAAAAAGCCCGACTGGCTGCTGAGGCTAAGGCACGTGAGGCTCAGCAGCGTGCAGCCCAGGCACAGTATGAGGCGCAGGAAGCCCAGAAGGGTGAACGCTTTGAAGAAGAACAGGAAAAAGGTGTATAGCTTTTTCATGGGTCATCGCAAGTACTTACGTGATCCATCGGAGCTACTTGCGTTTTTTATGGTGATATGAAAAAAAGGCAGGGGTTCTTTGAGGAATCCCTGCCTTTCTTTGTGCTTGGCCAAACTATAGGTTTGGCCTTTATCTCATAAAAGAAGTATTATCCAAACAACTGGATGGTGTATAGGTAGATTACTGCTGCCGGTATCGCCATGAGCGAAGAGTCGAAGCGGTCGAGCATGCCTCCATGTCCTGGCAGGATGTTGCCGCTATCCTTTACTCCGAGGGTACGCTTGAAGAGGCTTTCTACCAGATCGCCCCATGTGCCGAAGAATACCACAACCAGACCTAAACCTTCCCAACCGAGAATGCTGAGACGATGGGCTTCGCCATCGTTGGCAATATAGCCGATGATACCTGCTGCTATCAGTACGAATATGCCTCCGCCTATGCTGCCTTCCCAACTCTTTGCTGGACTGATGCGAGGAAAGAGCTTATGCTTGCCGAAAAGCGAACCGCTGCAATAGGCACCGGTATCATTGGTCCAGAGGAAAATGAAAATGCTCAAAGGCAACAGCATGTCGTAATGTATCTGGCCATCGAAGGCTGATGTCTCGAAACTCAATACATTGATCATCGAGAAAGGCAAGGCAATGTACAACTGAGAGAGCATAGTGTAAGCCCAATCGTTGATGGCATCCTTGTTGCCTGTATACAGCTCGCTGATGAAGAGATAGAGGATGGTGAGCAGATAAGGTACGAAAACCACGAAATTGCCCACAATGCCCATGCGGAAACCAGCCACGGCAAGGAAGAAGTAAACACCCGCCACGGTGCTGATGAAACGGTTTACCGTAACATTCTCCTTCTGGTTAACTAATCCGCAATACTCCCAGATGCTCAATCCTGTAATGAGGGCGAACAGGATAACCATTGCCCTGGGATTGAGAAAGCAAGATACCATGCACACCACGAAAAATACGCCTGTGATGGATCTTATCACTAGATTCTTCTGTTTGTCAGTCATATCGGTTTGTTTTATTCGTTCTTGTTTTCTTCCGAACCTTCATCCTTCTTGGAAGTCTCATCAGAATCTGCATTCTTCTTCTGGTTCTCTTCATGCTCCTTGATGGCAGCCTGAACTTCAGGAAGTTCCTTTACGGCGTCATCGTCTATCTTAGGCTGTTCGTCTTCCATGATTTCCTGCGAACGGCTCAACCAAGGGCGCTTGCCAAAGATATGTTCTACGTCTTCTGCCATAATCACCTCTTTCTTGATCAGGAGCTCTGCTAGGGCATTGTGGCCTTCCTTGTGCTCCATCAGGATGTTCTTGGCACGGGTATACTGTTCGTTGATAATCTTCAGAACTTCCTGGTCTATCTCGCGGGCTGTAGACTCAGAGTACGGACGCTGGAATGAATATTCGTTCCGGTTGTAAAAGCAGATGTTTGGCAACGTCTTGCTCATACCGAGATAAGCTACCATACCATAAGCACTCTTTGTGGCGCGCTCCAGGTCGTTCATGGCTCCTGACGAAATATGACCGGTGAAGAGTTCTTCTGCGGCACGTCCACCCATTAATGAACACATCTCGTCGAGCATCTGTTCCTTGGTGGTTATCTGGCGCTCTTCTGGCAGATACCATGCAGCACCGAGAGCCTGACCACGAGGCACGATGGTAACCTTGATGAGAGGGTTGGCATACTGGCAGAACCATGAGATGGTTGCGTGGCCTGCTTCGTGGAGAGCGATGCTACGCTTCTCGTCGCAGTCATCACCTTAGTCTTCTTCTCCAGACCGCCTACAATACGGTCTACTGCATCGAGGAAATCCTGTTTGCAAACAGCCTTCTTGTCGTGGCGTGCAGCAATGAGGGCTGCCTCGTTACAAACGTTGGCAATATCTGCACCCGAGAAACCTGGAGTCTGGCGTGCCAGTAGATCAACATCTACTGTTTCGTCTATCTTGATAGGCTTGAGATGAACCAGGAAGATAGCCTTACGTTCGTTCAAACCAGGGAGATCTACGTGAATTTCGCGGTCGAAACGTCCGGCACGGAGCAAGGCGCTGTCGAGCATGTCTACACGGTTGGTAGCTGCAAGGATGATGACACCACTGTTGGTACCGAAACCATCCATCTCTGTAAGGAGAGCGTTCAAGGTGTTCTCGCGCTCATCATTACCACCCATGGCTGGGTTCTTGCTGCGGGCACGGCCTACAGCATCAATCTCATCGATAAAGATGATACAAGGTGATTTCTCTTTAGCCTGGCGGAACAGGTCGCGTACACGTGAGGCACCTACACCTACGAACATTTCAACGAAGTCGGAACCGCTCATGGAGAAGAAAGGTACGCCAGCTTCGCCGGCAACAGCCTTAGCCAAGAGGGTCTTACCAGTTCCCGGAGGGCCTACGAGAAGGGCTCCCTTTGGAATTTTACCACCCAAGTCGGTATATTTTTGTGGGTTTTTCAGAAAGTCTACAATTTCCTTCACTTCCTGCTTGGCACCTTCCTGTCCGGCCACATCCTTAAAGGTGATGCCGATGGCATTTCCCTTTTCGTACATCTTAGCTTTGCTTTTGCCCACGCTGAAGATGCCGCCGCCCATACCGCCGCTGCCCATACCGCCGCTGAATCTTCCAGACATCCAAAGGATGAAGAATACGAAGAAGAGCAGAGGTGCCAGATTGAAGAGCGTGCTTAAGAAGTCGTTATCCTTCTGGTTGTCGTAGCTGAAGGAGCGTATCTTCTTTTCCTTCAACATCTGGTTGGCATAGCGTTCCACTTCGTCAACCGAGCCGAACTGTACTTTTACGTATGGGTTAGGACCTACAGACTTTGCCGGCATATTGTATACATCGCGCGTATATTTCGGGTTGATGTATATTTTGAGGGTGCTTTCTGTTTTATTGGCCACAACACTGAGCACATAACCCTTGTCTACATACTGTTTGAACTGGGTGTATGTGGCTTCCTTGGCAGCGCTGCCTCCAATCGCATCGCCTCCTCCTGTAAAGAAGAGGATGATCATGGTGATGAGGCAGATGGTGAAAAGCCAGGTCATATTAAATCGTGGCATCTTTGGTCCGCCATTGCCACGAGGCTTCATATTATTGCTTTGTTCCATTTTATTTTATATGTATAACTTTTAGTCGAAAAACAATGTCTGAACCATCATGTAGGATGGGAGAGACTGACTAGTCGAGATTAGGTATATGGGTAAGCTTTGCATCCTCCCATAAATGTTCGAGGTCGTAATAAGCACGTACTTCCGGAAGGAAGATGTGTACTAATACGTCAACAAAGTCCATTGCCACCCACTGGTCGTTGCCGAGACCTGCTACATTTACAGGTTTTTCTTTCAGATTCTTGCGCACGATGTCTCCCACAGAACCTGCGATAGCTTCAACCTGAGTAGGGCTTCCTCCCTGGCAGATGATGAAGTACTTGGCAATGCTTCCATCAATTTCTGTCAGGTCGGCGATAACGATGTCTTGACCTTTCTTTTCTTGTATACCTTCTTTAATAGTCTCTACGAGTTGTTTAACTGTGTTCATTTATCTTTTCTTTCTTACTTAATTTATATTCTCTATTTTTCTGCAAAGATACATTATTATAATGGAAAATCGACTTAAAAGGCAAAAAAAATGTGGAAAAATTAAAGAAATTGCGCTTTTTTTAGAAAAAAAGTGCCGAAAAATTTTGTAGGTTCAAAAAAAACTAGTACCTTTGCACTCGCAATTGAGAAATGAACATCTCGTTTGCTGATATTGGGATATGGTGTAATGGTAACACTACAGATTCTGGTCCTGTCATTCCTGGTTCGAGTCCGGGTATCCCAACAATCAAAAAAGTTCTATTTTAAGTTTGGGATATGGTGTAATGGTAACACTACAGATTCTGGTCCTGTCATTCCTGGTTCGAGTCCGGGTATCCCAACTCATACGGTAAGGCATCTTTCAGTAATGAAAGGTGTTTTTTTTGTTTATAGAAATTCTGTTTTATGGAGTATTCATAACAATAAACCCCAGAGCTTTCGCTCTGGGGTTTATTGTATTTATTTCTTCTCGCATCAATAGCCTTGATTTTCTGCTTTACCATTTCGAGGTCAGCCTTGAGTTTCTCAATCTTACGGTTCATTTCTTCTACCAGGCTGTTGCCCTTCTTGCTGGCCGTATTGAAGAAACCGAGGTTGTTCTCGTAGGTAGTAATCTCGCTGCGCAACTGGTCGTAGCGGCGCAAGAGTTTACCACGCTCATTGCCGAGTGCATTGCCGCCTTCCTTGGCAACATTCTTCAAGTTGTTCTTGAAGTTGTCGAAGTGGCGCTTGGCATTGGTGGCGTGAAGTTTCTCGTAGGCTGCATCGATAGCCTCATGATACTCTTTGTAGACCTTGTCTTTCTCTTTGAAAGGAACGTGTCCGATTGCACTGTATTGCTTGGCAAGATCTTTGAGCTTCTTTTGGAAATCGTTGTCTGAAATCTCTGCAACTACAAGTTCCTTGAGCTGGGCAATAATGTTGCGCTTCTTGTCCAGATTGGCATGTTCCTCGCTGCGTGAACCGGCATTCTGCTTGTTGCGGGCTTCGAAGAACTTGTTGCAGGTGTCCAGAAATTCCTTCCAGAGCAATTCGCCTTGTTTATGAGGTACGGTACCAACCTTCTTCCATTCTTTCTGGAGAGCGATGAGTTTGTCGCCAGTTTTCTTCCAGTCTGTACTGTCAGCCAGTTCCTTTGCCTTGTTTACGAGTTGCTGTTTCTTTTCGAGATTGGTAGAGTAGGTATCTTTCAGTCCTTTGAAGAATTCTGCCTTCTTGTTGAAGAATTCATCGTTGGCGATGCGGAAACGCTCAAAAATCTTGACGTTCATTTTCTGAGGGGCAAAACCGATAGTGCGCCACTCTTTCTGAATCTCTATGATTTCCTGGGTAACCTTCTCCCAGTCCTTGGCAGTCTTGTATTCTCCTTGGTTGGCAGCCTCTACCTTTTCGCAGAGGGTAGTTTTCTTGGCGAGGTTTTCCTCTTCCTTGGCACGCAGGTCTTCGAAGTGCTGCTGGTGCTTCTTGTTGATAACAGTGCTGGCAGCCTTGAAACGCTCCCAAATCTGTTCTCTCAACTCCTTGGCAACAGGACCAATCTCACGATATTGCTGGTGGAGGTCCTGAAGCTGGTGGAAGGCAGAAATAACATCCTCTTCCTCATTGAGTTTCTCTGCAGCCTCGCAGAGTTTGGTCTTGGCTTCAAGATTCTTCTTGAAGTCATATTCGCGGGCTTCGCTGTTCAATTTGAGCATGTCGTAGAACTGCTCTACATAGAGCTGGTAGTTCTTCCATACCTCGTTTGCCTTGTCTGCAGGGATGTTCTTGATTTCCTTCCATTCCTGCTGCAAGGCCTTGAAGTCCTGATATGATTTGTTGGCCTCCTCCGGTGAGGTGGTCATGGCCTTTATCTTTTCGATAATTTCCTCTTTTTTGCGGAGATTATCTTGTTTTTCTTCTTCTTGTGCCAGGAAGATCTTGGCTCTTTTCTCCTTGATGAGTTGCATCTCAGCCTTGAAGGCTTCTTCGGTGTCATCCGGTAGAAGGATATACTTCTCTGGGTCACCGCCTTTTGCGAGATACTCTTTCATCTGTGCGTCTCTTTCTGCGAGATGAATCTTGTAGAAAGTAGTCTTGAGTAGGTCGAGTTCCTCCTTGTTTGGATTTTCGCTGCTATGAGCGATTTCCTTTACTCTTTCGAGCACTTCCTGCTTGGTGGCATAAGCCTTCTTGGCAGGGTCTTCCAGGGTGTCTGCTGCAACAGAGCTTTTTCTTGAGAGTCCATCATGTCACTTTGTTTAGTTTATGATTCGAGTTTCTTGGGCCGGTAGTCGCTTATCCGCAATTCGACCCCATACAAAATTATATTATTAATAAGTTGCAAACTTAAAAAAATACTATATCTGACTCGATTATTCCATAGTTTTAATTTTTTG
>ENA-OQBJ01001195-OQBJ01001195.1-human-gut-metagenome-genome-assembly--contig:-NODE-1195-length-10769-cov-3.829637_pt1 | contig 10769 bp, 14 predicted proteins | sample MGYA00242743_ERZ504545 | MGnify/ENA primary metagenome ERZ504545 (study PRJEB26092, sample SAMD00036252) | human gut metagenome | host: Homo sapiens | study: EMG produced TPA metagenomics assembly of...
GCCTCATTTTCTAAGACCGCCTGCCGCCGCTTTATCGGCGCCGTCCCGGTCAGACACTTCGTAACACAGACAGGAGCGGACGCCCATTTCTTGAGCAGCCTGACCGATGGCAAACAGGCTGTCTTGATTCGCCAAGCTGGATGATGATCGAAAATCGTCGTCACGCCGCTTTTGATGCATTCGACATACGTCGCCATGGCACTCAAGTAGGTCAGGTCATTGGTCAAATGGCGGTCCATATTCCACCACAGTCCGTCGAGAATATCTAAAAAGCCCTTCGGGGCATAGCCTTCGATGTGAAGTCCCCGGGCCATAGCGCTGTAGATATGTTCGTGCGTATTAATAAAGGCCGGCATGATGACGCCGTCTTTCGCGTCGATAAAGGACGCTTCTGGAAAACGCTTGCGCAAGTCGGCAGTCCGGCCGATACCGCAAATTTTCGTACCGTCTATGGCAACGGCACCATCGGGAACATATGGATTCCGAGAATCCCGTGTCACGACGTGTCCATTTCCTACAATAATCATATAACTCCCTCCTCCGTCATCTAACATACTGACGATGTTTCCATCTATTGTATTTTTATCATATCGTCATTGTCATTCATGAATCTATCTTAATACTACCGTTTTGTAAGTTTTCTGTCAAACTTTTTTGAGCCTAAAAAAATTTTGTTGTTAATTTTATTATAGTTCGACGATAAGGATGATTTTTTGACATATAGATTTTTCGATGAGAGCCGTTACATTCTCTTAAAAATGTGGTATAGTAACATTACCTAAAAAAATTTTTAGCAGAACAGCTAATAATCTGTTTTCTGTCATAGAGAGAGGTGTCTTTTATGTTAGACGATGCCGTCCTTAACTTTTTACGCCATTTAGCCAAGGGCCTGGCCGACCAGTTCGGACCCAACTGTGAAATCGTCATCCATGATTTGAGTGACAATTATAAAGAAAATTCTATTGTAGCCATCGAAAACGGCCACGTTTCCAACCGCAAAGTCGGCGATGGACCTTCCCTTGCCGTTCTCGACGCCTGAAAAGCGATCCCCAAAAATTGGAAGACCACGCCAGCTACCTGACCAAAACCAAAGACGGCCGCATCTTAAAATCGACGACCATCTACATTCGAAATGACGAACAGAAAATCATCGGCGTCTTTTCCATCAATTACGATATTACCGAATTGATCATGATTGAAAATGCCATAAAACCGCTGGTATCGGTCGAGTCCGAAGAAAAGGCCAGCCCGATTCCACAAAACGTCACCGACCTCCTCAACGACCTCATCGAAGAATCGACGCGGCAAGTCGGAAAACCGGTACCGCTCATGACCCGCGAAGATAAGATCAAGGCCATCAAGTTTTTAAATGACCGCGGCGCCCTACTCATTACCAAGGCCGGCGATAAAATCTCCAAGCACTTCGGGATTTCGAAATACACCTTATATAGTTATATAGACAGCAGCAACGAACCGTAAAAGAGACCGCAAGGTCTCTTTTTATTATGCCCAAATCCGATAGATCTCTTTCTCCTCTTGCAAAAAAAGTGTAGCAACCAAATAGATTTTTAGGTTCATCCTATTGCAAATACGCATAGTCATGTTATACTCTAGATATACAAAAACTTTTAGATTATCTAAAATATTTTTTTCAGTTTATTTTAGGAGGTACGGATTATGAAGAAAGATATGAAATGGGCCATGAATCACTTGCCCAAATCAGACGATAAAAATCTCCCATCATGAGCCTCAGCGAAATTGAAAAGGCCAGGACCTTTCATCAAAGTTTTCCCCAATATAGTGAAACGCCGCTGACGCGCCTAGATCAGATGGCGCAGTACTTAGGCCTGAAATCGATTTTTATCAAAGACGAATCGTATCGCTTCGGCCTCAACGCCTTCAAAGTCCTCGGCGCTCCTATGCCATGCTAAATACATCGCCAAAGAAACGAACCGTAAAATTTCTGACATGCCCTACCAGGTGCTGACTTCTGACGAACTCCGCAAAGATTTTGGCCAAGCCACTTTCTTTACGGCCACCGACGGCAATCACGGCCGCGGCGTCGCCTGGGCCGCACAAAAACTAGGCCAGAAGGCGATCGTACACATGCCCAAGGGGACGACCCAAACCCGATTGGAAAATATCAAAAAACTGGGCGCTGATGTCGACATCTTAGAACTCAACTACGATGACTGTGTCCGCCAGGCTGCCAAAGAAGCCTCGGAAACGCCGCACGGCGTCATGGTTCAGGATACGGCTTGGGACGGCTACGAAGAAATCCCGTCGTGGATCATGCAGGGCTACGGAACGATGGCCATGGAAGCCGGCGAACAGTTGAAAAAGCCGGTGTTGAACGGCCGACACACATCTTCGTTCAAGCCGGGGTCGGATCTCTGGCCGGAGCCATCGTCGGATATTTTGCCAACCTCTATCAAGACAATCCTCCGAAATTCATCGTCGTCGAAGCCTCGGCGGCTGACTGCCTGTATAAGGGAGCTGCTGCCGGTGACGGCAAGCCCCGCATCGTAGGCGGCGACCTCAACACCATCATGGCCGGTCTTGCCTGCGGGGAACCGAATACGATTTCCTGGGATATCCTTAAGAATCACGTCACGACCTTCGTTTCCGCCGATGACCCGATTACCGTCCGCGGCATGCGCATGCTGGCCGCTCCCTTAAAAGGCGATGCCCCCATCGTATCGGGCGAATCGGGTGCCGTCCCTTCGGTACCCTGGCAACCATCATGCTGTCCGATGAATGTAAGGAACTTCGTGACCAATTAGACCTCAATGAAAATTCTCAAGTCCTCGCATTTTCAACCGAAGGCGATACCGATCCAGACCGCTACAAAAATATCGTCTGGCGGGGATTCGAAAAATAAAACAGCTCAAAAAGCAAACATATAAAAGGAGAGAGTACCATGACTGTAAATTACGCCAAAATTAAAGAAGCAGCCCAAAACTACGAACAGGATATGACCCGTTTCCTGCGAGACATCGTAAAATACCCCGGTGAAAGCTGCGATGAAAAAGCCCACATCGACCGTATCGCCGAAGAAATGAGAAAACTCGAATTTGATAAGGTAGAAATCGATCCCATGGGAAACGTCCTCGGCTATATGGGAACGGGAAAGACCCTCATCGGCTTCGACGCTCACATCGACACCGTCGGCATCGGCAATAAGGGCAACTGGGCCTTCGATCCCTACGAAGGCTTCGAATCGGATACGGAAATCGGCGGCCGCGGCACATCGGACCAGCTCGGCGGCATCGTATCGGCCGTTTACGGTGCCCGCATCATGAAGGATTTAGGCTTACTGTCCGACGCCTATACGGTCCTCGTCACCGGCACCATCCAGGAAGAAGACTGTGACGGCCTCTGCTGGCAGTACATCATCAACGAAGATAAGGTCCGCCCGGACTTCGTCGTCTCGACGGAACCGACCGACGGCGGCATCTACCGCGGTCAGCGCGGCCGCATGGAAATCCGCGTCGACGTCCAAGGCGTTTCCTGCCACGGTTCGGCACCGGAACGCGGTGACAACGCCATTTACAAGATGGCCGACATCATCCAGGACATCCGGGCCCTCAATGAAAATGACGCCGCCGACACGACGGAAATCAAGGGTTTGGTAAAAATGCTCGATAAGAAATACAACCCGGAATGGGAAGAAGCCAATTTCCTCGGCCGCGGTACCGTTACCTGCTCCCAGATCTTCTACACCTCACCCAGTCGCTGCGCCGTGGCTGACTCCTGCTCCATTTCCCTCGACCGCCGCATGACAGCCGGCGAAACGTGGGAAAGCTGCCTCGACGAAATCCGCGCCCTGCCAAGTGTTAAAAAGTATGGCAACGACGTCACAGTAAGCTTATATGACTATGCTCGCCCCAGTTATACCGGTCTTACCTATCCCATCGAATGCTACTTCCCGACCTGGGTCATTCCCAAGGACCATAAAGTGACGACGGCGTTAGAAGAAGCCTATACAGGTCTCTTCGGCACCAGCCGCATCGGTTCTGCCGAAACGGAAGCCATGCGAAAAGCCCTGCCCCTTACGGATAAATGGACCTTCTCGACCAACGGCGTTTCCATCATGGGCCGCAATGGCATCCCGGTCATCGGCTTTGGCCCCGGAGCCGAAGCACAGGCCCATGCACCAAACGAAAAGACATGGAAACAGGACTTAGTCACCTGCGCCGCCGTTTACGCCGCCTTGCCATCCGTTTACACCAGCAAATAAATTCAATTGACCATAAAAGGAGCTACTCTGATGAAAACTTTACAGGACTATATCGATAAATTAAAAGCCCTCAACTTCAAAGACATGTACGAAAATGACTTCTTCCTCACCTGGGACAAGACCGACGACGAATTGGAAGCCATCTGGGTGTTAGCCGATGCTCTCCGTTTCATGCGGGAAAACAATATTTCCACGAAACTCTTTGAAAGCGGTCTCGGCATTTCCATCTTCCGCGACAACTCGACGCGTACCCGCTTCTCCTTCGCTTCGGCCTGCAATCTCTTAGGCTCCAAGTTCAGGACCTCGACGAAAAGAAGAGCCAGATTGCCATGGTGAAACGGTTCGCGAAACGGCCAACATGATTTCCTTTATGGCCGACGTCATCGGGATCCGCGACGACATGTATATCGGCAAGGGTCATGCCTACCAGAAAGAAGTCGTCGATGCCGTTACCCAAGGTTATAAAGACGGAATTCTTGAACAGAAACCGACCTTGGTCAACCTCCAGTGCGATATCGACCATCCGACCCAGTGTATGGCTGACGCAGCGCATATCATTCACGAAATGGGCGGCCTCAAAAACCTGAAAGGCAAAAAAATCGCCATGACCTGGGCCTACTCCCCGTCCTATGGCAAACCCCTGTCCGTTCCCCAAGGCGTCATCGGCCTCATGACCCGCCTCGGCATGGATGTCGTCTTGGCCCATCCCGAAGGCTATGAAGTCATGCCTGATGTCGTCGACGTCGCCAAAAAGAATGCCCAGCAGTCCGGCGGTTCCTTCCGCATAACCAACGATATGGCTGACGCCTTCAAAGACGCCGACGTCGTCTATCCCAAGAGCTGGGCTCCCTTTGCGGCCATGGAAAAACGCACCAACCTCTATGCCGCCGGAGATCAGGCCGGCATCGATGCCTTAGAACAAGAACTGCTGGCGCAAAATGCACAACACAAAGACTGGTGCTGTACAGAAGACATGATGAAGACGACCAAAGACGGCAAAGCCATGTACCTCCACTGCCTGCCCGCCGATATCAATGGCGTCAGCTGTGAAGACGGCGAAGTCGAAGCCTCCGTCTTCGACCGTTACCGCGATTCCCTCTATAAGGAAGCCAGCTATAAACCTATGTCATCGCAGCCATGATCATGTTGCCAAATGCCAGAATCCGGCAGCTACCTTAAAAGCCTTGGAAGAAAAAGGCACTGTCCGTAAACTGAAATAAACCTGCAACCGTGAAAGGGGCCGGTCCTCTGGACCGGCCCCTCTTGTCATAGAAGGAGAATCATTATGACTCAAAAAAAGAAGCGCATCGTCATCGCTCTCGGAGGCAACGCTTGGGAAACACCCTCCCTGAACAGATGCAGGCCGTCAAAACGACGGCCAAAGCCATCGTCGACCTCATCCAAGAAGGCTGTGAAGTCATCGTTTCCCACGGAAACGGCCCGCAAGTCGGCATGATCAATCACGCCATGGCCGCCTTGAGCCGAGAAGATGTCAATCAACCCAATACGCCTCTGTCGGTCTGTGTCGCTATGAGCCAGGCTACATCGGCTACGATTTGCAGAATGCTTTACGTGAAGAAATGCACAATCGTGACATTTTTGACATCCCTGTCGCCACCATGGTCACCCAGGTCCGCGTCGATCCCGAAGACCCGGCCTTTAAAAGGCCGACCAAACCCATCGGCCACTTCATGACCAAAGAGCAGGCCGAACACGCAGCCAAAGAATACGGCTATATCGTCAAAGAAGATGCCGGCCGCGGCTGGCGCCGCGTCGTCGCCTCTCCGCAGCCGCGAGAAATCATTGAAATCGGAGCCATAAAAACCCTGGTCGACTCAGGCCAACTGGTCATCGCCTGTGGCGGCGGCGGCATCCCGGTCACCCACCAGGCAATCATCTGAAGGGCGCCAGTGCCGTCATCGACAAAGACTTTGTCAGCGAACTCTTGGCCGAAGACCTCCACGCCGACTACTTGATCATCTTGACGGCCGTCGAAAACGTCGCCATCAATTTTTCCACACCGGAAGAACAGTCCCTCACCGATATCACCCCCGAAGAAGCTCGGACCTATATGGAACAAGGGCACTTTGCCCCCGGCTCGATGCTGCCGAAAGTACAGGCGGCCGTCAAATTCGCCGAATCGCGACCGGGCCGCACCGCTTTAATTACGCTGCTTCAAAAGGCAAAAGAAGGCATCCTTGGAAAAACGGGTACCCGCATTCATCAGCCTTAAAGGAGGTGCCCCATTGTGGAAAAGCTACCTATTTCAAACACACGCAGCGCCTCCCTCTTTGCCATGGACGGCATTCCTCACTTCTTTGAAGCCCTGCCTTAGCCCTGCAGCACGTCGTCGCCATGATTGTCGGCTGCGTCACACCGGCCATCATCGTTGCCGGCGCTGCCGGCCTCTCTCAACCTGACCGGATCATCTTGATTCAGGCCTCCCTCATCGCAGCTGCTATCGGACCATCCTCCAGCTCTATCCCCTGGGAAAGCGCACGGGCATTCACTTCGGAGCCGGCCTTCCGGTCATCTTCGGCGTCAGTTTCGCCTACGTGCCGACCATGCAGTCCCTCGCTGGCGACTACGGCATCGCCGCCATCTTAGGCGCTGAAATTTTCGGCGGAATCTGTGCCATCCTGGTCGGGCTCAGCATCCATCGCATCCGGAAATTCTTTCCGCCCCTCGTGGCCGGGACCGTCGTCTTCACCATCGGCCTTTCCCTCTACCCCATTGCCATCAACTATATGGCCGGCGGACTGGGAACCCCGACGTACGGCAGTTGGCAGAACTGGGTTGTCGCCTTATTCACTCTAATCGTTGTGATATTTTTCACACATTTTACCAGTGGACTCCTGCGCCTGGCATCGATTCTGGTCGGCATCGTAGCCGGATACATACTGGCCCTGGCCATGGGCATGGTCCAATTCGACAACGTCGTAAATGCAGGATATTTTGAAATGCCGCGGGTACTCCACTTCGGACTAGAATTTGATCCCGCCGCCTGCATTGCCATTTCGATCCTGTTCGTCATCAACTCCATCCAGCCATCGGCGATTTTTCGGCAACCACATCGGGAGCCATGAACCGCCAACCAACATCGGATGAACTCCACGGAGCCATCCTCGGCTTAGGTGCCACCAGCATCGTAGGCTCGGTCCTTGGATTTTTGCCGACAGCATCCTTCAGTCAAAACGTCGGCATCGTCACGACGACAAAAGTCATCAACCGGGCGACCTTGGCCCTGGCAGCCATCATCATCCTCATCGCCGGTATCGTTCCCAAGTTTTCCGGCTTGTTGACGACGATTCCCTATGCCGTCCTCGGCGGGGCAACGATTCCTGTCTTCGCATCCATTGCCATGACCGGCATCAAACTGGCTCTCTCTGACGGAGCTACGCCGCGCAACATGGCCATCGTAGGTCTTGCCGTTGCCATGGGTATGGGCTTGTCGGCGGCGCCGGAATCACTTCACCTTTTCCCGGCCTGGGTCACGACCATTTTCGGCAAGGCCCCGGTCGTCCTAGCTCCATCATCGCCATCAGCCTCAACCTCATCCTGCCAAAAAGACACGGTTCCCCTAGTGAGTCGTCATCGGAAGCTGCATCTGACTGATACCGTCCTTTACGTACTTTATGAATTTTTTTACGGCCGGGGCCGCCATGTCCCGACTGGGAATAGCGATGCCAATGGTGATCGTATGAACCGGATCCATTGGTAAGATGGCAACCTTTCCCTGCCACTGTGCCGTCATGAGACGGTTGTTCATACTGACTCCCAAACCGGCTTCTACCATCCGGTAGGTCGTATAATTATCGATGGCCGTATAGCGAACCTTGCAGGAAATATTTTCAGCCTTCAGCAAGAGGGCCGAATCCGTATCCTGCTGGGGCAGCGATTCAATAAAAGATTCGTTGGCCAATTCCTTGAGCGGATAGGCCTTAGCCTTGGCTAAGGGATGATTTTCCGGCAGCCACATGACCATCTCATCTTCACATAAGGGAATCCAATCTCCTGAAAAAGGGCGCTTCGTCGTGATACAACAGTCGAAGCGCCCTTCTTCGAGCCCTTCATACATGGACTTATTGGCACATTCTTCAATATGGACGTGAACAGAAGGATAGGTCTGCTGAAAGGCCTGAATAATCTGGGGCAGCCAATTGGCGGCGACGCTGAAATAAGATCCGATATAGATATCACCGGCCGTCAACCCGCGAAGCTGGGCGCTGTACTGAAGAATCGTTTCTTCATCGCGGATGAGCTGGCGCAAATAAGGCAGTACAGCTGTCCCTTCACGGGTCAGATGGACGCCCTGAGCCGTTCTTCCTAAGAGAGGAAAACCAATTTCCTTTTCAAGAGACGTAACGGCACGCATGACGCCCGACGGTGTATAGCCGAGTCGCTCCGCTGCAGCCGAAAAACTGCCGGCCCTGACGACCTGCAAGAGAAGTCTGCATTTCTCCGTATTCATAAAAATCACCTTTGCTTTTTTATCAATCCATCATATATTTTTTTGCTATTCTCTCTATGCTGTTTATAGCGTATCATAAAAGTAAGAAAAAAGTAAGGAGGTATTTGTATGAAACAGGGAACTGCTGAATTATTGCTGCTTACCGTCATCGTATCCCGAAGTATTTCCTATGTCTTATCCAAAATCGGCCTGAACGGAATGCCTCCGTTAGAACTCTTGTCCATTCGCTTTTTCCTGACCACCGTTATTTTACTTATCCTGTTCCATAAACGCCTGCCTCAGATTACACCGGCCCTCTTCAAATCAGCCGGGCTTTTGGGGACGCTCCTCTTTGGCTGTATGGCCTGTGAATTGATCAGCCTGACAACGGTAGCGTCTTCCACAGTCGCTTTCCTAGAAAACACGTCTGTCGTTTGGGTCCTGCTGCTCATGGCTGTGCTCAACCGCCAATGGCCGGGAAAACAGGTACTATTGGCAACGACGCTGCTCTTTATCGGCATCGCTTGCCTTACCCTCCAAGGAGCCTCTTTCAGCCTGGCTCCCGGTGAAATAATCTGCCTGACAGGAGCCCTCTTTTATACCGTATGGATTTGCCTGACCGCCCGGTTAGCACGCGAGCATGACCCCTTATTATTGGGAATCCTGCAGATGGGATTTCTCGCCATTTACAGTACCATGCAAGCCTTCTGTTTGAAGTGCCCGTCATTCCCACCGATACGACGACCTGGTCGGCCATCATCACCTTAGTCCTTATCTGCTCAGTCTTTGGATTTACCTTCCAGCCCGTAGCTCAAAAATATACCAGTGCCGAAAAAGCCGGCCTGTTTACAGCCCTGAACCCTTTGATTGCATCCGTCCTCGGTGCATTTTTCCTCAATGAAATGTTTACAACGACTCAATTAATCGGAGCAATCTTCATCATCACGGGCATCATCATCGTCCAGTTACCGGACAAGGTGCTCTGCAAACTCCATTCTTACCAGAATTAATCATCTCGCGAAAAAATTCTCCTATCGAAAAGGAGTCCGGCTATATGAAAAAATATTGTCTCCTCTTAATGATACTGATTCTTCCATTGCTGACACCTGCCCCTGCTTCAGCAGCCTCAGCATTCAATATGCAGGAAACTTCCATCTTTTCCGATTTATACGGACAGCGTCGAACGCAAGAAATGATCATAATCAGTCCCGACGATGCCGTCGCTCATTCCTTTTACGGCTTAAAAATCGGCGACAAAAAAAGCGATGTCCTCAGGACCTTGCGACCAGCCTTTACGCTAATGTACGAATTAAAAGCCATTGGTCCGGCCTATTTATTGAGCGATGTCGTCTATCCCGATTACTATCTGACGGTCTCCTTTGACGACCAGGACCGCGTGTCGATGATCGTCTATCAGGAAAATAAAAAAGTCCACATCATGACCGATGGGTTGAATGCCTAGACTTTACGCTCTGGATGGACCTATCAACGATAATCTAAATTTGTCTCCCATATTTTATCTCCTTTTATTCGCTCTGCTCGGTCATTCGCCTAACAGGGCATATATATGAAAGAAGCATCGACATCAGTCGGTGCTTCTTTTTTATCCTGTAATGGAAATGTTGCTATCGTATCAGAAAAGCATCCATTAATTTGGGAACGTCAGTCGCGTCGTCTTCGACATTTGTCTGATAATGCTCGATATGTCTGAGAGCTTCTGAATAGTGGCTCTATGGCTTCCTACCAGATTCCCCCTCCCACTCCGAAGTCAAGCTTCGGAGTAAGTGATTCAGTCTGTTTTATGCGTCGCGTTCGCTCCTTTAAAACAGCTTCTCTACTTAAAAAAGAAGCACTTCATTATCGAAGTGCTTCTCTCTCTATGAATCAGCGGCTTCCTATCCTCCAGGGGCCTCCCCCCAAGTACTTTCGGCGTTTGCGGCCTTAACTGCTGTGTTCGGCATGGGAACAGGTGGATCCCCGCAGCTATCGCCACTGAATTTCATGTTTCAGGATTCGTATCCTGACAACTGCATAAAAATTGTTTCTTGTCTTAACGACTCTGTAGTTCAAGTCCTCGGT
>ENA-OQBJ01001196-OQBJ01001196.1-human-gut-metagenome-genome-assembly--contig:-NODE-1196-length-10764-cov-6.050954_pt1 | contig 10764 bp, 10 predicted proteins | sample MGYA00242743_ERZ504545 | MGnify/ENA primary metagenome ERZ504545 (study PRJEB26092, sample SAMD00036252) | human gut metagenome | host: Homo sapiens | study: EMG produced TPA metagenomics assembly of...
CCGCATCGTATCTCTCATCTTTACGCCGTTCATGGTACCGTTTGTGGCATTCTGCCTGCTTTTTTCTTTACTTATCTGAACATCATGCCCCTGCAGTACAAACTGACAGTCTTAGGGCTGGTGTATTGCTTCACCATCCTGCTACCGATGCTGGGCATCTATCTGTTTCAGAAAATCAACGGCTGGACACTCCACGAACTGGGACACCGCGAAAAGCGCTTTATCCCTTACGGAATGACCATACTGAGCTACATGGCCTGCCTGCTGACGATGTATCGCATACACCTGCCACGCTATATGAGCGGCATCATCGTAGCGACCCTGATTTGCATGGTCATCTGCACAGCCATCAATACACGCTGGAAAATCAGCACCCACATGGCCAGCAGCGGCATGATGGTGGGCGGACTGCTGTCCTACAGCTTCATCTTCCAGTTCAATCCGGTGGAATGGCTCTGCTTCTTCATCCTGCTTGCCGGCATGTTAGGTTCAGCCCGTATCATCGTCAAGCAACATACTTTAAATGAAGTGACAGGCGGGTTTTTCGTCGGTTTATTTTGTGGTATCACGGGAATTTTGTTTATTTGAAAACTGATTATCTTAAACTTTAAATTTATTCAATATGGAATTCCCAACTAACATTAAGTACACCAACGAACACGAATGGATTCGTTTGGAAGGCGACACTGCTATGTAGGTATCACAGACTATGCACAGCAACAGCTGGGCGACATCGTTTTTATCGACGTAACCACGGAAGGTGAAACACTGGATAAAGGCGAAGTATTCGGTACCATCGAGGTAGTGAAAACAGTTTCAGACCTGTTCCTCCCCATCGGAGGCGAGATTCTGGAAGTCAACCCGCAACTGGAAGAACATCCGGAACTGGTAAACCAGGATCCTTACGGCGAAGGCTGGATTATCAAACTGAAACCTACGGATGCCAGCGAACTGGACGATCTGCTGGACGCTGCAGGCTACAAAGAGATTATTAACGAATAACTAAAATAAAAACAACGAATGAAGCCAATTGTAAGTATCATTATGGGCAGTACTTCTGACCTTCCGGTAATGGAAAAGGCCGCCAAGCTGCTCGATGAAATGCAAGTCCCGTTTGAAATGAATGCCCTGTCGGCTCACCGCACTCCTGCTGAAGTAGAGAAGTTTGCGAAAGAAGCTGCCGGACGTGGCATCAAGGTAATCATCGCGGCTGCCGGAATGGCTGCTGCACTGCCGGGAGTAATTGCAGCCAACACCACCCTTCCGGTTATCGGAGTGCCTGTAAAAGGTTCTGTACTCGACGGTGTAGACGCACTCTACTCTATCATCCAGATGCCTCCCGGAATACCTGTGGCTACAGTAGCCATCAACGGTGCCATGAATGCCGCTATCCTGGCCGTACAGATGCTGGCCCTGAGCGATGCAGAACTGGCTCAAAAGTTTGCAGCTTACAAGGAAGGTTTGAAAAACAAAATCGTAAAAGCCAACGAAGAGTTGAAAGAAGTCAAATACGCTTATAAGACAAACTAACTGAATGAATTACTTCAACTATTCTCGCCGACAGGCGAACGAGGTATATGTAGGCGCCACTCCTATGGGTGGCGCTTATCCTATCCGTATACAGAGTATGACGAATACCGTCACCATGGACACTGAAGCTTGTGTAGAACAGGCCAAGCGTATCATTGAGGCGGGAGGAGAATACGTACGTCTCACCACACAAGGAGTACGTGAAGCAGAGAACCTGCAGCATATCAATGCATCTCTGCGTGCCCAGGGATACCAGACTCCTTTAGTGGCCGATGTACATTTCAATCCGAAAGTAGCCGAGGTAGCGGCCTTGTACGCTGAAAAGGTACGTATCAACCCGGGCAACTACGTAGATGCTGCCCGTACCTTCAAGCAACTGGAGTATACGGATGAAGAGTATGCAAAAGAAATCCAGAAGATACGCGACCGTTTCATCCCCTTCCTGAACATCTGTAAGGAAAACCACACAGCCATCCGCATCGGAGTGAACCACGGTTCACTGTCCGACCGCATCATGTCGCGCTACGGAGATACCCCGGAGGGCATGGTAGAATCGTGCATGGAGTTCCTGCGCATCTGTGTGGAACAGAATTTCATGAACGTGGTCATCTCTATCAAGGCTTCCAATACGGTCATCATGGTACTCACCGTTCGCCTGCTGGTAGAACAGATGGAAAAAGAAAACATGGCTTTCCCGCTCCACTTAGGAGTGACAGAAGCCGGCGACGGAGAAGACGGCCGTATCAAATCAGCCTTGGGTATCGGTGCCTTGCTTTGCGACGGACTGGGTGACACCATCCGCGTATCACTGAGTGAAGCGCCCGAAGCAGAAATTCCCGTAGCCCGCAAACTGGTAGATTATGTATTGAAACGCGAAGGGCATCCCTATATTCCAGCTACCGAAGCTCCGGAATTCAACTACACGCACCCCAGCCGAAGAGAAACCGTAGCCGTAGGTAACATCGGAGGCGACCAGCTTCCGGTAGTCATCTCAGCCCGTCTGAACAACGACCTGGAAGTAAGCGAACAGTTTAAGCCCGACTACCTGTACTGCGGCCAACGCTTGCCCGAAAACCGCAGAACGGACATCGGTTACATCGTCGATGCCTGCGCATGGGACGGCAGCGAGCACACCTATCCGGCTTTCAACTACCAGCAGTTGATTGAGCTACATCACCATCCGGCAAAAATGAAGTTCCTCTTTACTTCTTATTTAGGACTGAATGAAGAGGTAATGGCTTGCCTGCGTCTGCATCCGGAAGTGGTCATCGTAGCTCAAAGCAACCACTACAACCGCTTAGGCGAGTTCCGTGCATTGGCACACCAGCTGATGAACCAGGGACTGAAAAACCCGTTGGTATTCTTCCAGCTTTATCAGGAAACCGAAACAGAGGACTTGCAAATCAAGTCGCTGCCGACATGGGTGCCCTGATTATCGACGGTCTGTGCGACGGTATCCTGCTCTACAACCACGGCAACCAAATCAGCAACCTGAAAGTGGACGAAACCGCCTTCGGTATCCTGCAGGCAGGACGTATCCGTACTTCCAAAACCGAATACATCTCTTGTCCGGGTTGCGGACGTACATTGTACGACCTGGAATCGACCATTGCCCGCATCAAGGCTGCTACGGCTCACCTCAAGGGACTGAAAATCGGCATCATGGCTGTATCGTCAACGGTCCGGGTGAGATGGCCGACGCCGACTATGGCTATGTAGGTGCCGGAAGGGGTAAAATCAGCCTGTACAAAAAGAAGGAATGTATTGAAAAGAACATTCCGGAAGAACAGGCCGTGGAAAAACTGATTGAACTGATTAAGCAAACGGAGATTATAGAGACTGATTCTCCCTAGCCGACACATAACAAAACCGTCTGCATGCATCGTGAAGATTTTCTTCAAGACATGCAGACGGTTTTATTTTAGGCAGAATAAAAATAGAATATGTGCTTCCTTTGAAAAATATCCTACTTACTCTCAGGCATCATTACCAGAACTCTATAGTTATTCTGCTTCATTACTTCATTCACATAGCCGGAGATTTCTTTCGGGGTGATGGACTGGATGCCCTGTTCCGCCTTCACACAGACTTCAGAAGGCAGAAGCTCGTTGCCGGCCATCATGGAGCACCAGTAGCTGTTGGTTTGTTCGTCTCCAGTAATTTGCTTCACCATAAACTCCTTCACCTTGTCAAGTTCTTCCACGGGCGTTTCCTTTGCCAGTTTCTCAAACTCGCTGCGGATGATCTCAAGCGCACGGTCTTTCTTTTCAGGCTTCACCTGGAATATGGTCTGATAGACAACAGACACTTCAGACAACCGGTCCTGAGAGCCCTGCGTATATATACTGTAAACAGCTCCCTCTTTCTCACGGACTTCACTCAAAAGACGGGCAGAGATAATCTGTGCCGACATGGAAGCCATCAGCCTGTTCTTGAACGAGTAAGGCATCTTTCCGCTAATGATAACCGCCGCACTACCCTGAGGCACTTCCATCTTCAGGGAAAATTCCTTTTCCTCGTTGCCCGACTTGATTTCAACCGCAGGGCTATGCTTCAATTCCTGTTTCTTTCCCTTCACCGACGGCAAGGTGGCGATGTACTGCTCAACCAGTGCCTTTAATTCCGCTTCATCAAAGTTTCCGCTGAATACGAAGGTAAACTCGGCTGCGTTGGCAAGCTGCTCACGGATGATGGAAAGGATATCCTCACGGTTTGCCTTCTCAATGTCACTCACACCAAACACCTGCTTGTTGGGCGAAGAATAAAGGTATTCCTGCACCTTCTTCTGGAAAACGAAGTTAGGGTTCTGTGCCTGATTCTGAATCAGTCCTTTATAGAGATTCTGCATGGCGGTAAATTCATCCGGTGTTACTGTCAGTCCGGTGAAAGTCATGTAAATCATCTCCATGTAAGTCTTCAGGTCCTTAGGAGTCGTATTTCCCGACAATCTGCGTACATAATCATCCAGACTTACTTTGAGCGAAACCTGCTTGCCGGCCATCAGCTTGGTCAGCTCCGAATTGGTGAAACTGCCCAGACCGTGCTGTTCCAGTACAGCAGGCATAAACATCAAGTCCGCAGCCTTGTCGTTCCCATAAACCGAAGTACCGCCTTTTGCCACGGCCATCATATTGATTTCATCCGCCTTGAAGTCGGTCTTCTTCAATATCACCTTGGCACCGTTTGAAAGAATCCATTCCTTGACCCCGAAATCAGAAAGCACGTTTTCCTTCACCACCTTTCCGGCTGCCGGCAACTCGCTTACCAGAGGTTCATCCTTCACATTGTCCACGTAAGGAGCAATGTTTTCGGCTTCCACCTGAGAAAGCAATGCAAGGATATCTTCATCCTTGGGACAGGACTCACCTTCGCGTGCAGGCATCATACCGAGAACCACCAGATTCTTGTCCGAAACAATCTGCGAAAACACCTGATTGACAGCTTCCACAGGAATCTGGTTCACAATCATGCTCATCATCTGATATTCCGTCTCGATACCCGGTATCGGCTTCTTGTCGATGAAATTACGCACATACGATTCTGCCAGCGTCTTGTTCTCCTGCTGGTTACGGTTGTTGTATGCCTTTTCAAGCTGAGAAAGATATTCTGTGCGGCAACGTGCATATTCAGTGGCAGTAAATCCTCCCCTTTTGGCACGGAGAGCCTCACGATAGACCGCTTTCAGTCCTTCGTCGAAACTGTTACCTTTTGGAAGCATAGCAAATTGGAAAGCCTGTTTCGTCTTTGCCATAATAAACTCACCGTAAAATGCAGAAGCCGCCGCAAACGGAGCATCCGCCTTCTGTCCCTGTTCGTTCAGTCTTACCTGAAGCATCATCTGGGCCATATCGAGCAGATAAGCGGTTGTGACATCCGCCATTGTGCCCTTCAATGAATCGGGCAGGGCATCATACTTGAACATAATCTGAGCCACATATTTATCCTGCTCCTTATCCGAGCCGAAAGCGACAATAGGCTTTTCATTGTCGGCCACCGGGAAATAAACCCTCTCTGCCGGATTTACAGTTCTCAATCTTTGAGAACATTTCCTTGATCTTGCCTTCTATGCGGTCCACATCAATGTCACCCACTACGACTATTCCCTGAAGGTCCGGGCGGTACCACTTTTCATAATAGTCGCGCAAAGCCTGATGCGGAAAATGGTCCACCACTTCCATGGTTCCTATAGGAAGACGGTGTCCGTATCTGCTGTCCGGATAAAGCTCCGGAAGCAGTTTCTCCATTATTCTCATATTCGGGGGCAGCTGGCTTCTCCATTCCTCATGTATAACGGAACGTTCCTCGTCTATCTCCTTACCTTCGAGCAAGAGGCCGTCAGCCCAGTCGGACAGAATCATCAGACATGAATCCTGCACCCCGATACGTTCTGTAGGTACACTGGAGATACGATATACTGTCTCATCTACACTGGTATAGGCATTCAGGTTATAACCGAACTTCACACCTACAGTCTCCAGCCATTTGATCATAGAGCTTCCCGGGAAGTTCCTTGTTCCGTTGAAACACATGTGTTCAAGGAAATGCGCCAATCCGCGCTGGTCGTCCTCTTCCAGGATACTACCCACCTTTTGGGCGATATAGAAGTCCACCTGGTTCTTCGGATATTCATTGTGACGGATATAGTATGTAAGTCCGTTATCCAGTTTACCGATTCTCACTTCCTTGTCCACTGGTACCGGAGGCATCTGCTGTGCCCTGACAGCAACCGGCAAGCAGGCAAATCCTGCAATGGCTACAAAAGCCAGTCTCATTATTCTTCTCATAATTGAAATGTTTTTATGTTATTTTGTTATTCTTATGCTGCAAAGGTAGGCGCAAAGCACAAGAGTTTATGTTACTGTTATGTTATCGCAATGTTAACAAAGAATCCAATAATTATAAAACCTATACTGTAAGATTTATATAGCTCATTATATACAATGAAAAAATCCCTGATATTCAATACTTGTTCATACATAACCAGGGATTTTACGTTTAAACTTTTAAGAGAAGAACTATGATATCATTATTTTGTAAATTTCTCAGTATTCTTAAGAACGTATCCGGAGTTTCTTTCATCCCACTGATATGTATTCTTATCGGTCACTTCCCCTTCAGCATTATAAATGAAGCTTATCTTATAAATACGTTTTAGATACTTGCCTTCACTTACCGAATACGCCTCAATGTTAGTCACTTTCTTTTCATCTGAGGCTACATTATATACTACCTTTGGTGTTGACAAAGATACTGATGCTACTGCTGAAACGATTAATTCTGCTATCATAATAATTAAAATTTTATGTTATACTTAATTCCTTATTTATGATGCAAATGTAAGTGCATTAGAAAAGGATTCAGGTTATCACATTGTTATCGTCTCGTTAATATACTAAAACTCTTTATATATTCTATAACTATCTAATTATCTTTATTTTAGAGATTTTAAAAATAGAAAAAAATTGACTAATAAAACATGCAATTTGCATACAAATAGCATGTTTAGAAGAAAATAGAAACAAATATTTGCAATTATAAAAACGAAACAAAATAAGGCGTTTTCTCTTTTATCTTCCAATGTATTTTCTTTTCTGCGTAAAAAATACAAAAAGCTACAATGCCAACCAAAAAGAAATCTCTTTTTGGTTGGCATTGTCTAAATCATTATATATGTTTTCACTTAATAATGATTATTAGAAAAGTCCTGGTCGATTTTGATTGTGTGTTTAATTTCACCTCTTTCATCTTGTATGTAAATAAAACCCATCCGTTCCTTGTTTGTTCTATTTTCAGACACACTACAGTTGATTCCCCATTTATAGAAATCCAACGAAGCTCCCTTATTGACTTTCTCCATTTTTTCTATACCGTCAATAGTTATCCAGTCTGCACTGGAAATAACAACCGGACGTTTGTTAGCAACTACAGAGCATTCTTTGTTTGTAGTGCTTCGTAACTAAAAGACATACCCCCGGGTAAAAAACCATCATTTAAATAATAGATTTTATTAGGGGTTAATCGGAGTTGATAGACATCCATTGTACATGCAGCATAGAAATTACGACCTAAAAATTTCACACGGGTTTCACGGGTATATCTTTTTCCGGCACTGTACTTTTCGGTAGCAGGTAAATCATCAATAAGCCAATCAAACTCCCGTTGCGGGAGATAAGCCAGAAAGTTTATTCGTAAGCCGTCGATTACTAAAAACTGGTCATAGCATCTAAGATGCAAGAATAAATGATAAAGAGGTGTATATTGTTCGTTATAATAAAGTTCTGACAGATCTGCTTTGTCCGTAAAACCTTGAAAATACCATCCGCTAGAGAGGTTAGTCTTTTCATATAAGGGTGCAGCCGGATTTTTTTCGGGAGGGATATGTAAATAGATATTTTCATCATACAGCTTGCTTGTCACATAAGTATCCCATTTTCCTGGGTAATTGTTTCCATCCGGTGCAGAATGCCATTTTTCTTCAAATGTGATATTATTGGGAAAAATGACTTCTACGATAGAAGAAGTTGTACGAATACTATCGTTTGGTTCTCCATTCATTTCCCCTTTGTGGAAAACGGCTTTGTCTCCATTGGCAAATTGATATTCACCTTCAAACATATAAGCATCGTCATCATAGGCAAGACATAGCAAGCTGTTTATCAGTTCCACAGGATGCCCATTATCTACAAATTTGTCTGTATATACCTTCCCATTGGTATAATGTCTTTCCCGTTCCACATAGGCATAGTAAAGTAATGGCAGATTGTCATGTGCTTCCTCCCATGTATATCCCGTGCGGTAAATTACCGTATCAAGAACCGGAACGTAGGCGGTCTGCCTTACCAGTATGTCTTGCGATATTCCCGTGTCCTTTCCTTTGACGGTGATGGTTGCCTCCCGTCCGACTGAGTCACTCTCATTGGGGGAGATGTCAAAAAACAAGTCCTTTTCCACCAGTCCGCGGGTACGCCCTTGCACCTGCTTTATCCAGTCGGCGGAAACCGTCACCTCCAAATCAAGATTGGTCTGCACCTTGAAATCCAGCGCACCGCCTACGGCATCCACTTCGTATTCATTCTTCGCCACCACAATCGCACCCTTATAGGCCTGATACACCTTCACCGTGTCTGCCAGTGTAGCGTCCGTCTTTCCACGGAATACAACTTCCGTCTGCCTCGGGTCATAACTGCTGTTGGCCGCAATGGTAAGCATATGACTGCGGGTGGTGACGGTACGTGTGTTTCCTCCGTCCGTTATCCAGTCCACGCTGTCGGGTATCAGCACTTCGTATTCCATGGTGCTCGTGATGTCAAGCGTGACGGTCTGTTCTTCCGAACCTGCCACAATCTCCCTTTGCTCAAGCGTGATGAAGTTGGAATAGTCCTGCGTGACGGTAACCGTTTCCGTTTGGCTGCCGCTTCTGATGGTTACTTCGGCGGTTCTTGTCTCTCCGGTGGCGTTCGGTTCTGCGGTGATGGTTATTGTCGCATCCCCTGCAGCACCGCTTGTCGGATGCACTTTCAGCCATGAGGCGGAACGGGTTGCTGTCGTTTCCGTGACGGACACGCTCCATGCCTGAGGAGCGTTGAAAGAAAAGGTAGTGCTGCCTCCGTCTTTCTGTAACGTAGGCTGCGTATCCTCGGTGGAAGGAATGGTGATGGGCATGTCGGATTCCTTGTCATCGCCACATCCCTGCCCGAACAGTAAAAGCGTAATAAGAACTATTGCGCAAGAAGTATTGAACTTGAAACTTTTCATATCTGATCATTAATATTGTAAGCAAAATAATACTATTTTATTACCGCACTCATAGTTACGGCGTTTTTTATCATTCACATATCCGGTAAACGACTTGCAATTATTTCATATTCTTTTCATAAAATATTTCTTCAGCGGCTATATAGAAATTGCGTTCCATAAACCGTGATTTACATTCAAATGTATACTTCAATCCTGCTCCGTGTTCGGATGTGGCTGCTACATTTTCAGAATAAAGATTCCATGTATGTTTAGGAAGATGTTCAAGAAAATCTATCCTTTTGCCGTCAATAACCAAGAACTGGTCGTAAAAACGTGCCTTAAGTGTAGGCTTTACAATCCAAGATTCTCCCCAATATAAAAGTTGCATTTTTTGATGAGTGGTGTCTATGAAGTACCATCCGTTCGGCAAGGTTGTCCTTTCCCATTTATCTCTGATTGCTTCCGCTTCCGGAATATTGAGATTTTCATCGTACCGCTTGCTGACAACATATTTATCCCATTCACCCGGTGCCGCACCCGTATATCCATCATCAAATAACTCCCCTAGCCGTATGTCAGCCAATGTAGGAACTTTTGTACTATGATAAAATACCCATAAACTATCGTTCACGGTTTGCTGATATTTTTCATAAATGACATCAGAGTCTATCCAATCCGGTTTCCCTGGAAAAAAGTCTACCGGATCAATAAATGCAGACGATTCCACTGTATGTCCTAAATCCACAAATCTGTCTGTATAGACTTTCCCATTGGTATAATGTCTTTCCCGTTCCACATGGGCATAGTAAAGTAATGGCAGATTGTCATGTGCTTCCTCCCATGTATATCCCGTGCGGTAAATTACCGTATCAAGAACCGGAACGTAGGCAGTCTGCCTTACCAGAATGTCTTGCGATATTCCCGTGTCCTTTCCTTTGATGGTGATGGTTGCCTCACGTCCGACTGAGTCGCTCTCATTGGGGGAGATGTCAAAAAACAAGTCCTTTTCCACCAGTCCGCGGGTACGCCCTTGCACCTGCTTTATCCAGTCGGCGGAAACCGTCACCTCCAAATCAAGATTGGTCTGCACCTTGAAATCCAGCGCACCGCCTACGGCATCCACTTCGTATTCATTCTTCGCCACCACAATCGCACCCTTATAGGCCTGATACACCTTCACCGTGTCTGCCAGTGTAGCGTCCGTCTTTCCACGGAATACAACTTCCGTCTGCCTCGGGTCATAACTGCTGTTGGCCGCAATGGTAAGCATATGACTGCGGGTGGTGACGGTACGTGTGTTTCCTCCGTCCGTTATCCAGTCCACGCTGTCGGGTATCAGCACTTCGTATTCCATGGTGCTCGTGATGTCAAGCGTGACGGTCTGTTCTTCCGAACCTGCCACAATCTCCCTTTGCTCAAGCGTGATGAAGTTGGAATAGTCCTGCGTGACGGTAACCGTTTCCGTTTGGCTGCCGCTTCTGATGGTTACTTCGGCGG
>ENA-OQBJ01001197-OQBJ01001197.1-human-gut-metagenome-genome-assembly--contig:-NODE-1197-length-10749-cov-1.723216_pt1 | contig 10749 bp, 12 predicted proteins | sample MGYA00242743_ERZ504545 | MGnify/ENA primary metagenome ERZ504545 (study PRJEB26092, sample SAMD00036252) | human gut metagenome | host: Homo sapiens | study: EMG produced TPA metagenomics assembly of...
ATGCTACCGGATGCGGCGATACCTATTCGGCAGGCTATCTCTACAAGCGCCTGCAGGGAGCCAATCCGGTAGAAGCCGGCAAGTTTGCGGCAGCCATGTGTACCATCAAACTGGAGCACAACGGACCATTCAACCGCACCATCGAAGATGTAATGAAAATCATCAGATAACAGACGGGGCAATCCCTACTTTGAAGAGAAAGGCAGTTTCCTACATGCAGGAAACTGCCTTTTTTCTTTGAGTTCACCCTCCTTTTAGCCTCTGAAAATATGTTGTTTAGCAACTTTTTCCATATATGGACCATTATGAACTTGTATAACACCACATTTTTTCATACCTTTGCAGAGTAAATGAAACTGACAGTTCCAGATACACCTAGGAAAAGTAATCATAAAAAACAAAGAAATCATGAAACAGAAGAAGCATCTAGCAATCGTAGGGAGCATGCTACTCGCATTAACAGCATGCTCTGGTGGCAGTTCCGAACTGGACCCGACACCAAAGCTACCCTGCAGCAAAAGTACCTATCAACATCAGCACTTCGATACAAAGCCGTGCTACAGATCTGGCTTTCGAAGCGGGCGACCAGATAGGCCTGTTTGTCGTCAACCATCAAGCCGACGGCTCTGCCGCAACACTCCAAACGACAGGTAACTATATAGACAACACGAAATTCACCTATGATGGAACCTGGAAGGCTGCAACTCCAACCTACTGGAAAGACAACAGCACCCCCGCCGATTTCTACATTTATTATCCATATACAAGTTCTATCAGCAACATAGAGGCGATGCCTTGGACTGTAAATGCAGACCAGAGTACAACCGAGAACTACAAGGCTAGCGAACTTCTGATAGGCAAGACTACAAATGCAACTCCTACAGAAAGCGCCGTGAAGATAGAAGCCAAGCACGTGTTGAGCCTGATGATTATCAAACTCGTGGCAGGAAACGGATTTACAGAGGCTTCGCTTGCTGCAGCCAAGATTAGCATAAAGATCAACCGCTTAAAGACACAGGCTACAGCCAATCTTTCTACAGGTGCCGTAACAGCCAAGGGCGATGATACAGACCTCATTCCGCTCAAGGAAGAAGGCAACAGCTACAAGGCGCTCATCATTCCGCAAGCCGTAGGCGAAGGAAATCTCATTACCGTAAATGTTGACGGCAGAGATTTCAATCTTCCTAAGTCATCCAAGTTTTCCGCTTTCGAGGCTGGCAAGAAGCATAAGTTTACCGTTACGCTCAGCAAGACCAGCAACGGCGTGAATGTAAACATCAGCAAGTGGGAAGACGACGGTATCGACTATGGTGGTACAGCCGAATAAAAAAGTACAGACGATTTTCTATCCTATAAATAATACGAGATGATCTTTCTTCTAGAGAAAAGTCATCTCCCCAAAACGAATTATTTATGAAAAGAGTAAAACATACCTTATTATATCTGCTTGCGGCAGGAGCCATGCTTCTGACAGGCTGTAGCGATGACTTCTTCGGCGACAAGACCGAGCAGCACGACAGCAACCGCATCCAACTCTCGGGCGATATCGACCAGCTTGCCGTAACCCGCGTCAACGACAACGGTTTCTGCAACGGCGACGTGATGGGCGTTTATATCGTAGATTACGAGGGAAACAAGCCTGGAACCTTGAAGGTAAACGGCAACCGTGGCGATAATGTGCGCCACACTTTCGATGAGCTAACTATAAGTGGAACTCCGCTTATGACCTTTTCTGGAAAGACAAGCATACGCATATTGATGTGTATGGTTACTATCCGTTTGCCAACCCTGAGAGCATAGAGGATTATCAGTTTGAAGTACAGAAAGACCAGAGCAAGGCTACCGAGAATGGCGAAATGGGTGGCTACGAAGCGAGCGATTTTCTCTGGGGCAAGGTGTCGGATGTGACTCCTACCACCAGCGTAATCCGTTTGCCTATGGCGCATCGCATGTCTAATGCCCGCGTTACCCTGATTCAGGGTTCCGGTTTTGCCGAGGGCGAATGGGCGAATCTGGAAAAGATTGTTCTGACAGCCAACGTAGCCCGCAAGGCAAGCATCAACCTTTCTACTGGCGAAATCAAGACAGCAGGTGCTGTAGAGAACACCATGACCATCCCATCTCGTACTAACGACGAGTGGCGCACCATCGTGGTTCCTCAAACCGTGGCTGCCGGCACAACCCTCTTCAGCATCACCATCGGCGGCGTACCTTATAAGTTCACTAAGAACGAGGCATTTACCTATGTTTCTGGCAAGATGATGAACTTCGGTATCAAAGTAGATAAGCAGACCGGAAGCGGCGCTTACAAGCTTACTTTGGTAAGCGAAAGCATTACTCCTTGGGAGAATGATTTGGTAAGTCATGATGCTGCAGCGAAGGAATATATTGTCATCAACTCTACTCCTGGAGGTTTGAAGAAAGCCATTACTGCGGCCAATAAGGACTATACCCTGGTTCAAATCTCAAGATTACAGGACAGATTGATTCTCGCGATTTCTATTTCATGAGAGATTCTATGACTTCTTTACAGGCATTAAACCTCAAAGAAGTAAGAATTAAAGGGTATGGACATGTACAAATAGGAGAAGGAGATATTTTAGATGACCAAATTCCATGTAGTGCTTTCTACAGAAATTCACAACTGGGAGGAAATGAAAACCTAACACGACTTGTTTTACCAGACACATTAGTTTCTATCGGAGCAAATGCTTTCTATGGGTGCAAATCTTATCTGGTTCATTGATTATTCCTGAAGGTGTTATAGAAGTTCAAAGAGGTGCCTTTAACGGATGTACCTCCTTAAATGGTACATTATCCCTCCCAAGAACTCTCAAATATTTAGGAACAGCAGGAAATGCTGCAAATAATCAAACGGCAGACGAAGGAACAGATTATTATGGAGGAGTATTTCAAGGATGCTCTAATTTAACAGGAAATCTAGTCATCCCAGATAACGTTGAACTCATTAGAGGTTATTGCTTTGCAGGATGCAAAGGCTTATATGGAGAATTAAAATTACCATCGAAACTTAAAAGATTAAGGAGTATGTGCATTCCAAGGATGCAATAACATTACAGGTTCTTTATCTATTCCTCAAGGTATTAAAAGTATTCCATCTGCGGTATTTCAAGATTGCGGTTTTAATGGAACACTAGAACTACATGATGGCATTATTAATATTTCTAATGATGTTTTTTCAGGATGCCGATTCAAAGGAGAGCTAAAGCTTCCTAAAGATTTGAAGACTGTTTCAAATGGAGCTTTCTACAATAATGATTTCTCCGGCGAATTAATTTTACCAAAACATTTAAGCGCCATAGGTGACAAAGCGTTTGCATACAACTGGCGTCTTATGGGTATCCTTGAATTTCCAGAAGGCCTTGAAAGTATTGGAGCAGGAGCTTTTGCACAATGCAGAAGTATCGAGGGACTTGTTTTTCCTGAAAGCATGGAAACCATCAGATATGAAGCTAGCTATAATGATGAAGGTGGCGCTTTTGCAAATTGTTATGGAATCAACTCTATCGTTTGCAAGGGCACTCTACCTCCATACGTTCAGAATGGAGCTTTCAACGGCGTAGCAAGGATAACTTCACTCTCGAAGTTCCTGAATCTGCCATTTCCCAGTATCAGGCAGCACCAGGCTGGAAAGACTTCAAGCGAATCGCAGCTCATCATGAGCTCGTTTGCCGCCCATCTGTAGCCTGCGCTTTGAGCACGGAGCATAAGCAGAAACTGGTGATTAACGCCGAGGGCGAATGGGAAGTAGCAAGCAAGCCAGACTGGTGTGAGGTTTCTCCTGCCAGCGGCAACAAGAAGACAGAAGTTACTTTGACCATCAAGGGAATGGCTAAGAATGCTGATAGCGTGATGGAAAGGTGGTATTCCGCCTGAAAGACAAAGACTATACCCACGAATGTAGCGTTACCCAATATGGCTATGAATATGGCGAGGACGAATGGATTACCCTGCAGAAGGCTACCAAGGGCAATAATGTGGAATCAATATCGTGCTGCTCGGCGACGGCTTTAACGCAAAGGATATTGCCAGCGGCAAATATCTGAATGATATCAAGCAGGAAGTGGAGTATTTCTTCGGTATCGAGCCTTACAAGACTTACCGTGATTACTTCAACGTCTATACCGCCATTCCGCTTTCTACGGAATCGGGCGTAGGAACCGTGAATACCATCCGCTACAACCGATTCAATACCACCTTTACCGGTGGCGTAGGATTGAAAGCAGATTATGAAGAAGTATTCGATTATGCTCTGGGCGCTCCAACCGTCAACAAGGGCAATCTGAATCAGACCCTGATCATCATGGTTCCTAATTCTACCGATTACGGCGGCATCTGCCAGATGTGGGAAGATGGTTCGGCTATTGCTTTCTGTCCGCAGAGTACCTACGGTTATCCGCTCGATACCCGTGGCGTCATCCAGCATGAGGCAGGCGGACACGGATTCGGAAAGTTGGGCGATGAGTACATTTATCACAACGCCTTCATCGATTTCTGCGACTGCACCTGCTGCGGACACGTTCTTGAATTCAACGGAGCCAAGTCACTTGGTTGGTTTGATAACCTGGAACTTACCGGCAAGATGCATAGCGTAGGCTGGAGTCATCTGATTTTCGACAACCGATATAGCGACATCGTAGACATTTACGAGGGAGGCTACATGCACAATCGAGGCGTATTCCGTTCGGAGCCGAACTCCTGCATGAACAACGATATTCCTTACTACAGCACCATCAGCCGTGAGAGTATCGTGAAGCGCATCAAGGCTTATGCCGGAGAAACCTACAGTTTCGAAGATTTCGTTAAGAACGACAAGCGGGATGCGGGAATCGTAGAGAGCCGTGCTTTCGGCGGCAATGGCGACCAACGCACATCCGGAACCTACCAGCATGCTCCTATCTTCCATAAAGGCAGTCCGCTGAAAATGGCAAAGGTTAGAAAGCATCGCTAAGAGCGAGGGCAAGGTAAATCAGAATATGGACCATTAAAACAAGAAAAAAAATGAAGAAACATATAATAAGATACGCCAGTTTTGCGTTGGCTATATTAGGAATGGTTTCATGTAGCGAGGAGGTGGAAACAGCCTCCCGCTACAAGGATGCCCAATCTACGCCGATGACTTTTGCCGTAAATTATCCCGGCCAGAGCCGTGCCACGGCAACCAATTTCGAGTCAAACGACAAGATAGGTCTCTACGTGGCAGAAAGCAAGGCTCCACTCGAAATAGGCGGCAATCTCGTGAACAACGAAGCGCTCACCTACGATGGCAGCAAATGGGAAGCCGCCCGCACCCTCTATTGGGACGAAGGCACCTACAATGCCTACGCTTACTACCCATACATCCAGGCATAAGCAGCACGACAGACCAGCCTTTCAGCGTAGCCCTCGACCAGAGCACCCCGAAGACGGCAACTGCACCCGGCGGTTACGAGGCAAGCGACCTGCTCTTTGCCACCAGCAAGGACATCCAGGCATCCAACTCCCCTATCAGCCTCAACTTCAAGCACATCATGAGCAAGCTCAAGATACGCCTGATCAAGGCGAAGACTTTGAGGGAGACATGCCTACCCATGCCCAGGTAACCATCCACAGCACGGTACCTACAGCCACCATCGACCTTCAGGCAGGCGTGGCAACCCGTTATGTGAAAGGAACCCAGCAGAGCATCATCGCCCATCAGGAGAGCGACTACATCTACTCGGCCATCATCGTGCCTCAACGCATCGAAAACCGAAGACCACTCATCGAGGTGGTAATGAAAGGTGTAAGTTATCTCTACGAGAGCAGTTTCTGGTTTAAACCCGGAACCGAACATCTTGTCAACTTCATTATTTCTGATAACCCAGACCAGGTGAAGATAGAGATAGGCGGCGAGATTCAGAACTGGGGGAAATAAATAAGAAAGCCTTTCTCCCGAAGGGCTATGAATGATAAGAATACATAGAATTATAAATGAAGAAGACGGTATTGATATTATCCCTTCTAGCATTCCTTCTCGGAGGATGGGTGGCAGCCTTGTGGCTGCTGCCCTCTGCCGTTTATAAAGGCGACTGTCAGGAAATCCGATACGGAGTGAACGAAGGACTGGAACTTGTAGAACAGGACAACGGTGCGAAAGGCAAGCGATACGTGGTAGAAGATGCAGACGGAAACGAGCTGTTTACCATCCCTTTGCGTGGCTGTCTGCTAGACACCCGTTTCCGTAACGGGCAGCTCCGGTTCCGCGAGCAAAACTCTAAGAGAGAGGGATTTATCGACCGCAGGGTATGGTAGTATTCACAGAAGACAATAAAAATGCGGTTCCGGAAGCAACAGGCAGCAGGCGCAGATGCTGATGAACGGAGAGACGGAAGAAGGCACGAAGAGTGCGCTGATTACCAACCGGAAGAACAGGCAAGCAGGCAAGCGAATGCACCAAAAGCAGGAAAGACCAGCCATCTTTCGCAGGTAAATCTCAAGACGATGGCACAGTCGAATCCTTCTACAAGGAAGCCTCGAAAATCATGCAGGGCAAACTCACAGAGACCGATGCCAGACGCCGCCATACCATCCTCAACTACTGCGAACATTTCCGCAGAGCCTATACCACCAAGGATCTAGATTTCCTGAAACAGGTATTTAGCGACAAGGCACTCATCATCGTAGGAAACGTGATAAAACCAGTAGCCAACGACAACAAGTTTCAGGCTGAAGCAAAGGTAACCTACGCCATTCACTCGAAGAAAGACTATATTTCAAGACTGGCGAAGGTATTTACAGCCAACCAGAAGATAGACTTGAAATTCTCGGGATTCCGCATCATGCGCCATCCTACGATGGACGGCATTTACGGCGTCACCCTCCGGCAGCAATACAAGAGCGACCGCTACGCAGACGACGGTTATCTCTTTCTGCTCTGGGATTTCCGCAACCCGTCCATGCCACTCATCCACGTGCGCACCTGGCAACCGGCAGGAACCGTACATAGCGGAGACGATGTAATCAGTATACAAGACTTTAATTTAGAATAATATGATGATACTCTTATTCATATTAAGCCTGTGGTCAGCATCCGTTCAGGCACAAGAGTTTTCGGTAGCAGGTTTTCGCCTGTTGCCCAACGACGTGAGTGCCTTTATCACCCCCGTGCGCGACCTCAACGATGAACTTGCGCCCTGGTGAAGGTAGAAGCGCCCTCCGACTTTGCCTTCTCCACCCCGCTCGGAATCGTATCGCGAAAAGATAAAGTGGGCGAAATCTGGCTCTATCTTCCTAAAGGCTCCAAACTGCTCACCATCAAGCATCCGGAATGGGGCGTGCTCCGCGATTACCGGTTCAGCAAACCGCTGGAAAGCAGAATGACCTACGAGCTGAAACTGAAACTGCCCAAGCCTACTCCTATCATCCAGGAGAAGCACGACACCATCGTAGAGGTAAAGACGGTAATAGATACGATTGCCATCCCACAAGTACGTAAGAAGATGCCACTCGCCCTCTACACGCTCGCCACGCTATCCCTTCATGAAGACGGACCGTCCTATGGTCTCTTCTTCGCCCTGATGCGCCGCCACGGCTTCTTCATCCATGCCAGCAGCAACCTCAAGAGCATAGGCAGCACAGAGGAACCTGCAACAAAGAAGGTTTCACGCCGGGCAGCAGCATCAAACCTTATTATACAGGCAATACACGCCACCAGAACTACACCTTTACCGCTGGAGCCATCCACCACATCACGCATGGCTTCTGTCTCTTCGAAGGTGTAGGCTACGGCAAAGCCGCTACAGCCTGGCAGCAGACCGAGAGCAGCGGAGGCGGATACCTGCTCAACGAAGACCTTACCCACAAAGGCTTCGCAGCCCAGCTGGGTGTGCTCGCCTCGTTCAACAGAGTGAGCATCGCAGCCTCAGCCATCACCATCGCCGGGAAACAATGGCAGGGCAGCATCGGCATAGGTATTAAAATCGGAAAACAAAAGAAGTAAGAAATGAACATAAAAAGCATATTACGCAGCATCAGATTTCTTGCCCTCCTGATAGGAAACATGATGATGGCAGGTTGCAGCAATAGCGATAAGCCTGCCTATCTGGAACCGCACCTGATAACTACAGAGGCGACCCACATCACCCGAACAGAGGCAACCCTCAACGGGTCAGCTACCATAGAGGGAGAAACTGAAATGCCGAAACTCCTGTTCAGATACGGCACTTCGGAGAGCATGAACCTCAATACCAGCGAGGTTCATGCCCAGGGAGCTGACGTCTCGCTGGTTCTGACGGGGCTCAAAGCGGGCACTACCTATTATTATATGCTGCAGGGCAACAACGGGCGAACAACCACAACCAGCAACATGATGAGTTTCACCACCCAGCCCAATATAAGTCCGAAACTATCGTCGGCTACACTCTTGAGTCACGGACCGATGAGCGCATTCGTAAGCTACGAAATAACCGATGATGGTGGCGAGCCGATGACCGAAACCGGATGCTACGTTTATCTGACCGGCGAGCGGAGAACAAGCAGAAATGCATCGTAGAAAACTTTGACGGAAAGAAGGGAAAAATCAAGTTGCGCATCGGAAATCTGGAGCGGAATGCCCACTATGAATTCCAGCCTTTCGCTCGGAATAGGGTAGGAGAAACCATAGGAACCGCCATCAAATATGATACGAGCGACGCCATTACGCTAAACGAAACAGGTGAACTGATCCAGCTGATGGGCAATCATCTTTACGAATATACAGTGACACTAGCCGGAACCTGAACGGCGAAGACCTCAGCTGTATGAGAATGATGATGGGGCGCGACAACGATAACGCAGTCACCCCCGGCAAGCTATCGGATATAGACCTTACCGACGTTCACCTCGCAGCAGGCGGAATGGTAGGTCCTTATCATCACGAAGCTGCAGAAAACCAGATTGTGCAAGGCACATTTGCCGGTTGCGAGAAGCTCACCCACGTAGTTCTCCCAGCCGATGCAACCACCATAGAGAAAGATGCATTTGCCGATTGCACTTCGCTCCGCGAGATAGAGATTCCAGCCTCAGCAGGCAGCATTCTCCCTTCCTGCGGATGCACGGCGCTCGAAGCCCTTATGGTTTCGCCTGCCAACGCTAACTACAAGAGTCAGGACGGCGTGTTGCTGAATGCAGAAGGCAACAGAATCATCTGGTTTCCGATGGGCAAGAAGGGCAAATACACCCTTCCTTCCGCCTTTACCTCCATTGGCGCCTACGCTTCAAGGAATGCAGCATCGAGGCGTTTTATCTGTCAGACAACGTTGAAACATTAGAACAAGGCGCTTCATGGACAGTCAGATAAAGGAAATACATCTTGGGGCAGGCATCAAGCTGATTCCTACAGGCGTTTTCCAAGGCTGCCGGAAACTCACGAAAGTGTATCTGGGAGCCAACACAGAACAAATCAGCAACTACGCCTTCGACGGAAGTCCGCTTACCGACCTTTATGTTTCAGCTTCCATGATTCCTTACTGCGAAGAAAACGCCTTCGCCAACAAGGTAGAAGACTTCTTCGCCACCTGCGTGCTCCACGTGCCTGCAGGCATGAAAAAGAGCTATCAGAACCATAAAATATGGGGTAAATTCACCCATATAGTAGAAGAATAAAAATGTTGAATAATCATATAATTAAAAGATAAATTATGACAACACCCGAAATAGAAGAGCTCAAATCACTCGTAGAACAGAAATACGGCAAGATTCTTGCCACGACAACCGACTTCGAAGAGTTTTCACTCTATCTGGAGAAGAAAGCAAGTGGAACTATTTCGCCATCCACCCTCAAACGACTCTATGGTTATGTGAGCGACAATCACAAGCCACGCATGGTAACCCTCGATGTGCTTTCCCAATATATCGGTCATCGGAACTATATGGAATTTACCCATTGGCTCAAGACAAGCACCAAGTACAACAGTTCCTTCTTCAAGGCAAACCAGCTGGTAAGTAGCGATTTGCAAGAAGGTTCTCTTGTTTCTATCGGTTGGAGTCCCAACCGTCTGCTGCAGCTCCGCTATCTGGGCGACAGTACCTATGAAATAGAGAAATCAGAGAACAGCAAGCTGCAGCCTGGCGACCGCTTCGTAACAGGCTGTTTCATCAAGGAACAGCCCCTCTTCCTGCCCTACATCGAGCGTGACGGCGAGCGTACAGCCTCGTTCGTAGCCGGCAGAAACGGTGGACTTACCGTCATCAGCATCAACGAGAAATAAAATAACAGTAATCAAGAAAAAGAGGAATCCGTGAGCATGGAAGAAACTGAAGAAAAGAAGAAGAAAACGACATCGGGATTTACCGAGGATATCAGCAAGGAGATGAGCAATTCAAACCCCTTGCCTGTGGAGGATGCATTCAGCAATCTCCACCAATGCTACGTGTCTATTTCGGGCCATACACGCATCTTTACAGCCACCAAATACGGCAAGCGTTTCATGTTGAAATGTCTCAAGAACGATTTTCTCTACACCCCTATTTACCGCCAGGCACTCGCCAAGGAGTTTGAAATAGGCCAGCAGCTGGAACATCCCAATATCTGCCGTACCATCGACCTGGAAAAGGTTGACAACCTGGGCACGGTAGTGGTGATGGAATATATTGACGGCGATAATCTGGAGCAGCTCATCAAGAAGAATGCCCTCTCGGCAGAACTCGCCCGCAAGATAGCAGGACAGCTGATGGATGCGCTGGAATACATGCACAACAAACAGATGATTCATCGCGATCTGAAGCCTT
>ENA-OQBJ01001198-OQBJ01001198.1-human-gut-metagenome-genome-assembly--contig:-NODE-1198-length-10745-cov-2.597570_pt1 | contig 10745 bp, 14 predicted proteins | sample MGYA00242743_ERZ504545 | MGnify/ENA primary metagenome ERZ504545 (study PRJEB26092, sample SAMD00036252) | human gut metagenome | host: Homo sapiens | study: EMG produced TPA metagenomics assembly of...
CGAGCACAAGGAACACCAGAATAGCGGAAAAGCCCTTGAGTTTGCATGCGTTGGCAGACCGCAAAATCTGGCCGATGCGATATTGGTGGAAGAACAGCGAAGTTTTCTTCGAAATGGATTCCATCTGCTGGGTGGTTTGTGATATACTTTTCATAGCATGAGCTCCGGTGCTTGGTATGTTTTTGAGCCAACATAATTATACCAAACTGGCAAGACTCATGCTATTTTTCTGTTTACAAAGCCTGGACTTTCAAGGGGTGCAGGGGATTTTTACCTGCGAAGTTTGAGGAAGGAACAAGTTTATAAAGCAATTCTGAAGGCACAGGCTTTCCTGCCAATCCTAGGTCCGGCAGGGAAGGGTATTTCAGACACGCGGGGATCCCCTTGTTTCCTTCCATCCAATTTGGCCAAAAAGGATAAAAGATATGAACTACACAATGAACCCAGGACTCTAAATCAGCTCCACCTATGCAGAAATGACGGGAGACTCATGTATGGCGCGCGCCGTCGTACTTCGGTACAGCAGCGGCCGTAGACCATGCAGACACCGAACTCATTGGGCATAGGGGATGGGAAGGTACCGGGGTTCTTTGTGGTGGGGGACGCGGAGCGGCCGCAGGTTATAGCAGCTGGCAGCTTACCATAATCTGCGGCGAAGCCGCATCCTTTTGACGCAAAGGCGCACCCCTCAGCGCAAGGGGGGCCAATGAACTCTTTGAACCATCTCCTGTTCATGATATAATGTCCATAATCACCAATAGAAAGAAGGTATACCATGCAGAGACTTGTTTCTTATAATTACAACGGCCAGCGCCAGTGGGGCGTGCTGGCTTCTGATGGAGTTTCCATTTATTCCGCTGAGGATCTGGAGGAGACTTATTTCATTCCTCTGGGGGAGACTATGGAGGAGTTTATCGAGTCCGGCGAGGAGGGGCTTTTGAATCTGGCCAGGGCTTTGGAAATGAATGCGAAGGATAAATCCATCGAGCCTCTTTCTCTGAAGGATGTGCGGCTGGAGGTGCCTTTTTATCCCCGGCGCAATATTCTGTGCGTGGGCAAGAATTACCAGGCCCATGTGAAGGAATTTGACCAGAACGCCAATGCGAAGAACCCTGCTGTTCCTATTTTCTTTACGAAGGCCACCACATCTGTCATCGGTCCTGAGGAGGAAATCGACAGTCATCCGGCTGCGACGAAGGAAGTGGATTATGAAGGGGAGCTGGGCGTCATTATCGGCAAGCGGTGCACTAATGTGGCTGCAGAGGATGCCATGAAGTATGTGTATGGCTACACCATTATCAACGATGTAACGGCCCGGGATCTGCAGAAAAAACATGTGCAGTGGTTCAAGGGGAAGAGTCTGGATACTTTCTGCCCCATGGGCCTACGGTGATGGTGGGGGACTGGCCTGTGCCTTTTACTATTTACACGAAGGTGAACGGTCATCTCCGCCAGGAGGGGTCTACCAATGATTTGATTTTCTCCATTCCCCGGCTCATCGAGGTTCTTTCCGACGGCATGACGCTGCTTCCCGGCGATGTGATTGCCACCGGTACGCCCCAGGGAGTAGGTATGGGACAGAATCCGCCGCAGTTCCTGAAAAAGGGAGATGTGGTGGAAATCACCATCGATCCCATCGGCACTCTGAAGAATACAGTGAAATAAGGATTGTAAAAAGACCGGCTGCCCGGTCTTTTTTGATGCGCTTTTATCGGCGGAAATAGAAAAGAAGCGGCAGATATTGTATAATAAAACAAATATCCGTGATTCAAATGAATGGAGGAGATTACTATGGAAGAAAAAAGAGAAGCCGCTAACTTTATTGAAGCGGAAATCAATAAAGACATAGCCAATCATGTCTATGCCAATGGAAGGGTGCTCACCCGTTTCCCGCCGGAACCGAACGGCTATCTTCATATCGGTCATGTCAAGAGTATCTGTCTGAATTTCGGCCTTGGTGAAAAGTATCATGGCGCCACCAATGTTCGTTTCGATGATACGAACCCCACGAAGGAGAATCAGGAGTTTGTGGATTCCATTCTGGAAGATGTAAAGTGGCTGGGATTCAAGTGGAAGGAACCGGTCCATTTCGCTTCCGACTATTTCCCTGAACTCTATGAGTTTGCCTGCAAGCTCATCCGCATGGGGCTGGCTTATGTAGATGATCAGAGCAGTGAGGAAATCCATAATACCCGCGGCGATCTGGAACATCCGGGGAAGGAAAGTCCCTGGAGAAATCGTTCCGTAGAAGAAAACCTGAAGCTTTTCCAGGAAATGAAGGAAGGCAAGTACAAGGATGGAGAAAAGTGCCTCCGTGCCAAGATTGACATGGCTTCTCCAAACCTTGTCATGAGGGACCCTGTTATTTACCGTATCCTTCACGCCACTCACCACAGGACGGGAGACAAATGGTGCATTTATCCACTCTATGATTTTGCGCATCCCCTCTCTGATGCCCTGGAAGGCATTACCCATTCCATCTGTACCCTGGAATTTGAAGAAAGAAGACCTCTTTACAACTGGTGCCTCCAGGCTTTTGACGGTAAGGAAAAGCCGCGGCAGATCGAGTTTGCCCGCCTGAATGTAACCACCATGATAACCAGTAAAAGAAAGCTCCGTAAAATGGTGGAGGCCGGTCTGGTGTCCGGCTGGGATGATCCCCGTATGCCCACCATCTGCGGTATCAGAAGAAGAGGATACACCCCGGAATCCCTCCGTCATTTCTGTGATCTCATCGGCGTGGCCAAGGCAGACAACCTGGTAGATGTTTCCCTTCTGGAATACTGCATCCGGGAAGATCTGAAGCCAAGGCACCCCGCATTATGGCAGTCATCGATCCGGTGAAGGTGGTGCTCACCAACTATCCGGAAGATAAGATCGAATACATGACCCTGGAAAACAATCCCGAAGATGAATCCATGGGTACCCGCCAGGTTCCTTTTGGACGGAATCTGTACATCGAAAGAGAAGATTTCATGGAGCATCCGGTCCATAAATTCTTCCGCATGACCCCGGGCAAGGAAGTCCGCCTCAAAGGGGCTTACATTGTGAAATGTGAAGATGTAGTGAAGGACGGGGAAGGAAATATTACGGAAATCCACTGCACTGTGGACTTTGATACCAGAAGCGGCACACCCGGCGCTGACCGCAAGGTGAAGGGCACTCTTCACTGGGTATGCGCCGACACGGCGGTAGATGTAGAAACAAGGCTCTACGACTACCTCATTTCCCCGGATGACAAGGAAGACGGCAGGGATTTCATGGAAAAGGTGAATACCAACTCCCTTACTGTCATGAAGAGCAAGGCGGAACCGGCCATTAAGGAATACCCTGTAGGCAGCCGCTTCCAGTTCCTCCGGAAAGGCTATTTCATCATTGACCAGGACACCACCAAAGATCATCTGGTGTGCAACCGCATCGTTGGTCTCCGCGATACCTGGGCCAAACTGCAGAAGAAACAGGCAAAGGCGTAATCCATGAAGAGAGCATCTTTGGCGGCCTTCATGGCAGCATTCCTGATCTTTGCCGGCGCCTTGGAGGTTTCTGCAGCGGATAAGCTCAGTCTTTCGGGCATCGGCACCATGGACGTTCCGAAAAACATAACTTTCACCGAAGGCGCCCAGAATGCCCTGCCTTTCATGAAGGACGGCGGCACGAAGCGCTTCTTCATCCGGAAAGGCATGTCTGACAGCCAGTATTACACCATGACCTGGAAGAAGGGCCCTGACTTTTCCTACGGCTGGGCCATGTCCCATGAAGCAGGAATCCCTTTCCTGCAGGACATCGGGGAGTTCAAACACAAGGACGATAAGCCCGAAGCCAGATGGACATTATGGCAGCATGCTGAACCGGCAGCTGACTCAACAGGCGCCGTATTCGAAGGCCCGTCGCCTCTGCAGAAAATCAATGACAGCAGGCACCCCAGGTGGAGGGCTTCGTGAAGGTAAAGACCACGGAGCAGGGTATTACATACAATGAAGCCTATACCATCATTCTCCAGTGCGACGGCTATTTCACAACTCTTGGCATCTTCAACACCGACGGCGACAGGGCAGACATTACGGAAGACGTAAGGAAAATGGTTTCGAAACGAAATTTCCGAAAAAGGTGACGCTCCTGGATCTTTCTAAAAAAGGCACATCCCTGACTGAATGGGATTAATTGTTTTTAGAAATTGACAAGGAGCTCTGGAATCAGTAAGATAGAAGAGTAAGGCATTTTATCAATTAGATATTGATAGGAGGAATTTTAAATGGCAAAAGTTGCAATTGTATATTGGTCCGGTTCCGGTAACACAGAAGCTATGGCTCAGGCTGTAGAAGAAGGTGCAAAGGCTGCAGGCGCAGAAACTACTCTTTCCTTCGTAAGCGACACCACTGCTTCCGATGTAGCTGCTTATGACCACATCATTCTCGGCTGCCCGGCTATGGGAAATGAAGAACTGGAAGAATATGAATTCGAACCGTTCTTCGAAGAACTGCTTCCCCAGCTCAAGGGTAAAGTAGTAGCCATCTTCGGTTCCTATGCATGGAACCAGGGCGACTGGATTGAAAACTGGAAGAAACGTTTTGATGAAGCAGGCATCAAACTGGCTGCTGACCCTGTCAAAGCATACAGCTATCCTGATGACGATGCACTGGAAGCATGCAAGAAACTGGGCGAAACCGTAGCTAAGGCATAATTTCAGAGATAAGAAGAGCGTTCTTTTTTAAGGACGCTTCTTTTTTTAGGGGAAGAAGGCTTTGAAGCCTTAAAACCCTGTTAGTATAAAGGAGGCCATTATGTCAGAAAAAGTGGCTGTGATTTACTATTCCGCCACAGGAAATACGGAAGCCATGGCAGAGGCTGTGGCAGTGGGCGCCAAAAGCACCGGCGCCGAAGTGCTTCTGGCACCGGTTTCCGATGTGGATCCTGTGGAAATCGGAAACACCTACCATCATATCATCCTGGGCTGCAGCGCCTGGGGCGTCGAGGTCATTGAAGAGGCGCAGATGAAACCTTTCTGTAATAAACTGAAGCCCTATTTGAAAGGGAAGATTATGGGGATTTTCGGCTCCTGTGGATGGAGCCGGGGGGCCTGGCTCAATTCCTGGTACAATGAGCTCCATTTCGCCGGTGCGTCTTTCCCGGCCCAGCCTCTTCTGGCTTACGGCTATCCCGATGAGCTGTCGCTTAAGAAGTGCGAGGAACTGGGGAAGAAAGTGGCGGAAACGAAGTAAGGCGCCTTTCCATATTTCATATTGAAGGAGATTATATAGAATGAATTGGGATGAAAAAGTGGCATCCAATATTAAAGCGGTGCCTTTTTCCGGTATTCGTAAATTTTTCGACCTGGCCAGCTCCATGAAGGACGTGATTTCCCTGGGTGTAGGGGAACCGGACTATTCGGCGCCGGATAAGGTGATTGATGCATGCATGGAAAGTTTGAAACGGAAAGAGACCTCCTATACGTCCAACTGGGGGCTTCTCCCGCTGCGCCAGGAAATTGCAAAACTTTTCCATAACCGATACCATGTGGATTATGATCCGGTGGATGAAATCATGGTGACTGTAGGCGTTTCCGAAGCCATCGGCGTCGTCATGACCACCCTCCTCAATCCGGGAGATGAAGTACTTATTCCGGATCCTGCTTACCTGGCTTATCCTGCCTGCGTATCCATCGCCCGGGGCAAACCGGTGCTGGTGCCTACCAGGGCTGAAGATGAATTCAAACTCACTGTGGAAGAACTGGAAAAGAAAGTGACTCCCCGGACCAAGGCTATCCTTATTGGCTACCCCAATAACCCCACCGGCACCGTCATGGACAGAGGGTCTCTGGAAAAAATCGCCGACTTTGCCCAAAAGCATGACCTGGTGGTGATTTCCGATGAAATCTACTGCGATCTTACCTATGAAGCACCCATACCTGCTTTGCATCGCTGCCGGGCATGAAGGAAAGAACACTCACCATGAATGGATTCTCCAAGTCCTATGCCATGACGGGCCTTCGCATCGGCTATATCTGCGGGCCCCGTGAAATCATGGAGCAGATTTACAAAGTCCACCAGTATGAAATCCTCTGCGCCAGCGTCACCAGCCAGTATGGTGCTATCGCAGCTCTCAAGTACTGCGATGACGATGTAAAGGCCATGTATGATGAATACGCCGCCCGCAGGGAAATGGTCTACGAGGGATTGAAGAAAATCGGCCTTTCCGTGTTCAAGCCCAAAGGTGCCTTCTACATTTTCCCCGATATCAGCATCACCGGCATGGATGACGAAGAATTCGCCGACCGCCTGCTGAAGGAAGAAAAGGTAGGGGTAGTGCCGGGGTCCTGCTTCGGTCCTCAGGGAAAGAACCACATTCGTATATCCTACGCTGCCAGCCGGGAAAATCTGGCGGAAGCGCTGAAACGAATCGGTCATTTTGTGGATAAGTATAGAAAGGATTAAAAAAGAGGGGCTGTGAAAAAATGGTTTACATTTTTTTACGGCCCTTTTTGTATACATTCATTTTCACGGGAATTGACCAAATGACAGCCTGCTGCCTGCCTCTACGTCATTTCGCGGGATGCTGCCTGTGGTTATGTGGGTAGGCCCTTCAGGGCTTTCCGGCCCCTTGACAGAAGAGGTTTACACCTTCATAATAAACTAGTACCCTTACGTCCAGGTACTTTTGCATTTTGTTAAGGAGACTGCCCATGAAATATAGGATGAAGGCGGCGCTGCTGGCCATTTGTGTTTCTGCCTGCAGTGCCTTTGGTTTTTCTGTTTATGCCGAGGGGTCCCATGCGGCAGCTGCCGTTTCTGACCAGAAGGCAGGGGCCGGCGTGAATCACTCTGCAGAGAAGAAGCAGGGGGGAGAGGCCCATAGCCTTTTCCCGATTTCCGGAAAGACGCTTTCTGCCTTCGATTTTTCTGTGGGCGGTGTGTCTCTGGGAGATTCCATTTCTTCTCTTTCTTCTCGGGGCAGGGCTGAAAAGGTAATCCATGAGAATACCAGGGATTCTTATATCTTTAAAGATATGACGGTAAAGAGGACAGCGCCTTTTCTTCTTTCCTATTCCCACCGCGTAGATCTGCCGGAGGACTTCAAGTTTCCCGGAAAAGGGATATCGGAAATCGTTGTGTCCGGTGCAGGCGCAAAGACGCCCCGGGGGATCGGCGTGGGCAGCAGCGGGAAGATGTGCTTCGTGCCTATGGCAGGCCCCTTATGGTTCTCTGGGACGGCAGGGGAAAGTCTTTTCATTTCCGCTATGGTTCAGGCCTGCAGGAAATGGATGTGACTCTCACCGGTGACAAGGTGTCTTCCATTCGTCTTGCGTCTCTCACTTCTCCAGTGAAAAGGGGAGATGTTTCCTATGACAGCGGCGAAGGTCCCCTGTACCTGGGAGACCGTGATTTCAAGGTGGCTGGCTATGAGCTGGGAAGTACTTTCCAGGCTCATCCTTTTGAGGAATGGGAGAAGAAGATGGCCAATCCCAAGGAGGAAATCCTTTATTTCCCGGGGTATGCAGTGCGCCTTACGGTGAAGAGTTCCCTGATTTCCGCCCTCTTTCTCACAGATAACCGCATGGTCACTTCCCGGGGTTTGTCTCTGGGGGATGATGTGTCTACGGTGGATCTGCTTTACGGGAAGCCGCACCGGGTGGAAATGAATGTGTCCGGCAGTGAGCCGAAGACGTCTTACATTTATTTTTCCAAAGGGAAAAGTGATGTACTGATTATTAATTTTTCAAAGAATAAGGTGGAAGCATTGTGAATGCCATGAATCCCACGAAGTAATGAACCGTTTGAGGTGTTAGAGTGTACGAATATTTCTGTGCTTTAGTTGTGGGCATTGTAGAAGGGCTTACGGAATATATTCCTGTTTCTTCTACAGGTCATATGATTATTGTGGGCCATATGCTGGGCTTTGAAGGAACCCTGGCAGACCTTTTTGATGTATTTATCCAGCTGGGCGCCATCCTTTCGGTGCTGGTGGTGTATCATGAAAAATTTACCTATATTCTGAATACCCATCACTGGTTCCGCCGGAAAGGGCCTTCTGTATTTAATATCTGCATTGCCATGTTCCCGGCCTGCTCATGGGTCTTCTTTTCCACGGCTTCATCAAGCACCGTCTCTTCAGCCCAACCACCGTTATCATCGGCCTGGTACTGGGCGGCATTTTCATGATTGTGGCGGAAAAGGCAAGAAAGGGAAAAGAATTTGCTGTGACCGATGTGGATAAGATTTCCACGAAACAGTCTTTTATTATCGGCCTCTTCCAATGCCTCTCCCTGTGGCCCGGCTTCTCCCGGAGCGGCAGTACTATTGCAGGCAGTCTTCTTCTGGGCATTTCCCGGAAGGCAGGCGCGACTTTACTTTCATTATGGCAGTACCTCTCATGTTCCTGGCCTGCTTCTATGACCTCCTTAAAGTTATCGGAAGTCTCTCGGTAGGTGACCTGGGCGTGCTGGCGGTGGGCTTTGTCACTGCCTTCGTGGTGGCTTATGCTTCCATCCTCTGGTTCCTGAAATTCCTGAATACTTCCACCTGACGGCTTTGCCATTTACCGTTTCTTTGTGGCAGCTTTTGCCCTGGTTTATTTCTGGTAAAGTTGTGAAATCAAAAGGGGCTGTGAAAAAATGTTCAATCATTTTTTCGCAGCCCCTTTTGTTTTGACAAACAGGCGGCCTGGTATGGGGCGTTGTACATGAAATTCGGGGAAAGGGGAACGGTTGATGCTTCTGGCGGCGGGGGCTGTAAACTCATGCTTCAAAGACGCTGCCGACTACTTGAGCGAGAAGACGGTCAGAGGAAAAGCCAATGCCATGGAGCCGTAGAACTTGAAACTCTTTTTCTTTTCAGAACTTCCAGGCCCCGGTGACCTGTCATTTTTCCCTGTTTTACACGCCCCATCCATGGTATAATAATACGAATCCATTGGAAAAGGCGGTATGCATGAGTATGTTTTCTGCAATGTTAAATTGCCTGGGGCTCGATATGGGATCTTCCCAGGTTCGTATATATCAGAGAGACAAGGTGCTCCTGGAAGAGGCTTCTACGGCGGTGGTGGATAATATCAGCGGCCAGGTGCTTGGTTTTGGCACGGAGCGCTGATTATTTATCATAAGGAGCCGGAGAATTATACGCTGGAGTGGCCGGTGAGGAATGGGGTCATTGCTGATTATGATATGACCAAGTCCATGCTTCGCTTCTTTTTGAACAAGTCTCTCAGGCGGTCTGTTTCAAGACCCACTCTGATGGTGGCTATTCCTGCCGAAATTTCTTCAGTTACCCGGCATGCCCTGGTGGATGCGCTCATTCATGCAGGGGCCCAGGGGGTGTATCTTATCCCTTCGCCGGCAGCTGCTGCTATCGGCGCGGGAAGGGATCTGCAGGTGCCTTCTTCTACGCTGTCCCTGGTCATAGGGAGGGATGTGTCAGATGTGGGCATTTACGGCTGCGGCGGTATTTTGGCGCAGGAAGGGATTTCTTTCGGCGGTCATGATATTGACCTGGCTATCTGCCGTCATATCCAGGACCGCTACAGCATGATGATCGGTCTGGAGCAGGCGGAGAAGCTGAAGAGCGAGATGCTTTCCATGACCGGCACCGGAAGCGACCGTGCTTTCACGGTGCGCGGAAGGCGGCATGCCGACGGTGTGGAAGTGGTGGTAGAGCTTTCAGTGGCTGAAATGAGTTCTGTCATGCAGCGCATTATGGAGCCGGTGCTTCTTCTGATCCGGCGTGTCATGAGCGGGCTACGCCGGAGATGGCTGATGATTTCCTGAAGAACGGCATGCTCCTTTCAGGTGGCGGCGCCTTCTTGATGGACTCCGGGACTGGCTTTCCGAGGGGCTTCATATGCCTGTTGTTATTCCGGCAGATCCGGCCTCGGTGATTGCGAAGGGCTGTTTTGCGGCGTGCATGATGGACAAGGATCATTCCCTGCTCATTGAAAATGGTGATAAATACTTTGGGGGAGCTTGATTTTGATATTCTTCAGTAAGAAAAAGATGTTAAGTATTGTTCTGCTTTTGGCTTTCCTTGGCGGCTGCGGATGGTTCTGGCGTCACAGGAATATATTCCATTCGTGTCCCAGCCTTTGTCCGTAGGAGCTGCTCCTTTTGAGTACGGTGTGTCCCGGGCTGCCTGGCTGGGGGAGAATGGCATCGGTTTGTTCCGTCAGGTGTTTTCGAACTGGAAGGAACTGGATGAGCTCCGTAAGGAAATGAAGTCTTAAGTCTGAGCAGGATCATTACAGTGAAATCCTGGCGGAAAATATCCGCTTAAGGAGTCTTTTGCAGTTCAAGCAGGGCTATACCAGCTACCATATGCTGGGCGCTTCTGTGATTGAAAGGGATTACGGCGGCTGGACCCATACCATGGTCATTGACCGGGGCGAGGACAGCGGTCTGAAGAAATACATGCCTGTCATTGTGCCCTCGGGTATTGTAGGTTTTGTAAGTGAGGTATACCTGAATTCAGCCAGGGTGCAGCTTCTTCTGGATCCACGGACTACAATCGGAGGCATTGTGCAGCGGCCTGCTTCCCGGGTGGTTTCCATGGTGAGCGGCAACAGCGGCAATCCGGGTTACCTTTCCCTGGTATCCCTCCCCAAGGAAGCGGATGTGATTAAGGGGGATATTATCGTTTCATCGGGCTACGGCGGCGTGTACCCCAAGGGTATGGGTCATCGGCACGGTGGAGCAGGTGGATGTGGATGCCGAGGGCGGCACCCAGTCCGCCCAGATCCGGCCGGCAGCCGATTTCTCCCAT
>ENA-OQBJ01001200-OQBJ01001200.1-human-gut-metagenome-genome-assembly--contig:-NODE-1200-length-10738-cov-1.388559_pt1 | contig 10738 bp, 11 predicted proteins | sample MGYA00242743_ERZ504545 | MGnify/ENA primary metagenome ERZ504545 (study PRJEB26092, sample SAMD00036252) | human gut metagenome | host: Homo sapiens | study: EMG produced TPA metagenomics assembly of...
CGAAAAACGGGGAGAGCGGCTGGTCGAGGGCGAAGTCTCGGGCAGGTCGACCGTGAGGTAATAAGCTGCCGGCCCGTCGAGGGGGTGACCAGTTGCGGCGTTCGTATCGCCGAGCGGTCGACCGTCGTTGCGTCCGCGCCGTCATCCTCATTGGCCGTGGCGTCGAGTGCCTGAGTGCATCTATGTTCTTTGGGGCCTCGGTGAGCGAGACCGTCTTGTCGCTCCCGATGCCGTTATCGGCGTCCGCCTCGGTTCCGCAGCTTCGCGCACCACAACGCCCGCATCGATGAGCGTGGCAAAGATCTCGGCAGCCCGGAGCTTGAGCTTCGCCTTCTCCTCCGGGGTCTGCAGGGATGCCTCGATCAGCTCGAGGACGCGGGCCCAGGCGTCACCGCCCTGCTCGACCTCGGCGAGCACCACGGAGTGCGTGATGCGCAGCCTCGGCTTGAGCATCTCCGGTTCACTTTCGATGAGGCGCGTGAAGGTCGCCTCGTTCCAGGTGACAAAGCCCTCCGGCGGCTTCTTCTTCTTGAGCCTCTTCATCTTCTTGGGGTCGCCCATGGCCTTGAGCTCGGCTTTGTGGTTCTCGATCTCGAACTCGGGTGCCTCGGCGATGACGACGCCCTCGGTGTCAAAGCCCGACCGCCCCGCGCGCCCGGCGATTTGGTGGAATTCGCGTGAGCGCAGGCGGCGCTGCTTGCGACCGTCGAATTTGGTGAGGCCGGTGAGCAGGACGGTGTGGATGGGCACGTTGATGCCCACACCCAGGGTGTCGGTGCCGCAGATGACGGGCAGAAGGCCCTGCTGCGCAAGCTTTTCGACGAGCAGGCGGTAGCGCGGCAGCATGCCGGCGTGATGGAGCCCGACGCCACTGGAGATGAGGTGCTTCAAGGTCTTGCCGAACGCCGTGGTGAAGCGCCCGCCCTTGATCGCCTCCTTGATGGCCTCGCGCTGCTCTTTACTGGCGACGCCGTAGCTGGCGAGCGAGCGGGCAGACTGCAGGGCGGCGTCTTGCGAGAAGTGCACGATGTAGAGCGGGGAGTCCCTTGGCGAAGTGCCAGCTCCACAGTGCCCTCGAGCGCGGTTTTGACGTACTCGTAAGAAAGCGGGATGGGTCGCGGGGCGTCGGCGATGAGCTCGAGGTCGCGGCCTGTTGTGCGGTTAAGGGTCTGGCCGATGGCGGTCATGTCGCCCAGGGTCGCACTCATGAGCAGGAATTGCGCGTGGGGCAGCGTGAGCAGGGGAACCTGCCAGGCCCAGCCGCGGTCGGGGTCGGAGAAGAAATGGAACTCGTCCATGGCGACGCAACCGACGTCGGTGTCCTCTCCCTCGCGCAGCGCCTGGTTGGCAAGGATCTCGGCAGTGCAGCAGATGATGGGGGCACCGGTGTTGATATGCGAATCGCCGGTGATCATGCCGACGTTGTCGCGGCCCAGGATATCGACCAGGTAGAAGAACTTCTCGCTGACGAGGGCCTTGATGGGGGCGGTGTAGTATGCACGCTGACCGCTCGCCATTGCCATGAACATCATACCGAGCGCGACGAGCGATTTGCCGGAACCGGTAGGCGTGCCGAGGATGACGTTGCTACCTGCAGCCAGGGCGAACAGCGCGTCCTCCTGATGCGGCCAGAGGTCGATGCCACGTGCGGCAACCCAGTCGATGAAGCGTTCGTAGGCTTTTTCTGACGTGAGCCAAGGTTCGAGTTCGGATCCGGGAGAACAGGTCCGTGCGACAGGGGCGTCGTCGCTGTCGAAGGGACCTTGCCCGTCAGCGTACTCATCGGTTGTGTTGCCGCTGGTGTCCGCAGCCTCGGGCTCCCACCAGCTTGGGGCAAGCGAACCAAGCGACCCGTGGGCGAAGGGGTCGAAGGCGTTTTGAGATTCAAGCTGCTTGGATGCGTCTGGCATGGGCAGGTCCGTTCTATAAGGCATTTTTCCTTCATTATGACGTAAAGATCGGGTTGCGGGATGCGATGGGATTGCGGGAGGGGCCGCGCACGCGCGGCCCCCTCCTCCTGTTGTGATCACAGGGTTTCAAGACGCTTGTGGCGCGCTGGCTCAATTGTCCCGATGCACGACGGGGATGAGAAAGGTGTTGGCACGATGTGAGTTAGACAAACGATGATCGGGCCTGCGCAACATTTGGGTATTTTGACCACTTTCGTAAATCCACATGGACACGTGGGGCGTGGTGAGAAAAGCCTATGCAAATAGCAACTTAAATGCGGTCAGAATATGCATCTTTACGCGCGGCGAGATGGTGACGTCGGTTGCGCAGGTTGTCAATCGCGTAGCTCATGCCGTAGGGGATATATTCTCCGGCGAATAGGTCTTCGGGCAGATAGTCGATGAGGCTCTGCGGAAGTTCGAGTGCAGCCTGGAGTTGTTCCTGTGTGGCGGGTTGCGCTGCGGGCCGTGCATATACAGCGTGGACGGTCGCACCCTGCTCGGTTAGCCGCTGCTCGTACTCGGTGATGGGCTGATCGGGATGGGCGGCGCGGTCGTCGTGCGTGGCGCACGTTACATTCCATCCAATGGTCTTGAACTGCGGAAGAGAGAACTCATACAACGGCAGGCTATCGGTGCGCAGCGCGAGAATGCCGTCGGCTTTAAGCAGCGGTCGGTATCCATCGAGGTGCTCGGCGGTCGTTACGCGCAGGCGGGCGTTGCGTCGTTTAGGATGCGGCGTGGGAAAGTTGATCGAGATGCTCGAGAGTTCGCCCGGGGCGAAGATGCGGTCGAGCCTGGCGGCGTCTCCGGGAATCACGAGGCATTTTTGAGCCCACGATCGAGAACGAGCTGCGCGCATGCACCACGCACACGGGTTCGCTGTCCATGCCGATAAAGAGCGTGTCCGGATGACGGGCGGCCATGGCGGCGATATAGGCTCCTTTTCCGCATCCAAGATCGAGATGCACCCGCTCAAAGCGCTCGGTGCCATGCTCGGTGAGCGGATGGCACGCTTCGGCCCAGCGCCCCCGATACGCTGCGGCACCAGTCTCGATGGCGTTGGCTGCGCGCTCGATGCGCTGGTCGAGGACGAAGTTTTTGGGCATACGTGCATGCATGGCGGAAAGGTCTCCTGGATATCGCGGCGCGCTGCACGGTGGAATGTGGCGCGGCGGCGGATGGCGGTCGTTGGCGTCCGATATGGCGGCTGCATGTTCGCGGCTGCCACTGGAGTGGCGCGCGCCATGCGTCTGAATGGGCGTCGTGCTCGAGTTCTCAATCAAGGCGTTCGAGCACGAGATACCGATTGAGGGTACCAGACGCGCCGTCCGAGGAGTAGCGCGCGACCTCCCGTACCTTGGTGCCCACAGATGCTACAAGCTCGTCGATCTCGCATTCGTCAAAGTGGTGACAGTAGCGCAGCGGAGAGGGGTCGGATTGCCATCCAAGGAAGTGGTCATTTGGCTCAAGCTGCGATATGTCGATATCCATGGCAAGCGCCTCGTCTGCTTCAGAGCCTTGGCAGCAAGGCGCGTGTCGTTCATGAACTGCCAAAACGACAGGACGATCAGGCCGCCCACGCGTGCGTGTTCGATGAGTGCCTCGAACACGCGATGTCTGAGGTATGCGCTGGGCACATGGTGCATGAAGCCAAAGGAGACCGACAGGTCGCAGAGGGGGCATTCCGGGATTTTCGCGTTGCTCGAGACGAGGGTATCCAGGATGTCGCATTGGCGGAAGCGGCATGCGATGCGGTCGTTCTGACCATGCTCTGCCAGGGCGGCGCAGTTGTCCACCGCGTGAAACTCAAAGTCGATGCTGGGAAACGCGGTGGAGAGGAAATGCTCAAACCGCAGGTTGCCGCTTGCCATATCGAACACGAGGCGCGTCTGAGGCGCCGTCGCACCCACCAGCCATGCTCGCGCAATATGCTTCCGAGCCGCTTCCAACCTTCCCATGGTGCCGACCTCGTGGCGGAAAGGATGGCTGCGTTATCCCGGTAAAAGCGGTTGTTGAGCGCGATGAGCGCCTGCGCGGTCGTGGTGTCCATGGGCCTCCTGGATTCCGTGAGTCGGTGCCGCGTCGAGTGGCTGCGTGTCTTTAGGGCGAGCGCATGCACCGTGAGGTTTCCCTATTGTAAGCTCCCACGTCCGCCGGAAGCGGTGCGCGGACGTCATATACAATGGACGCCATGGAACAGATTATCATGGACATATTGGCGGAGCTCCGGTCCGGACGCGCGGTCGACGATCGCGTGCTACTCAAGCTGAGTCATGCCGCCGCACGCCGGAGCATGCGACAAGCGCATGTTTGCCAAGCGTCGGCTTTTGCCGTTCTACCAGAGTGTTAAGCGCAACGATCAAAAGCGCTGGGAGGCGTGGGGCGTTACGCCCGAACTCGAAGAGCGCTTGCTCGCCGTGCTGCGCATGAAGCCTCGTCGCAGCGCCTCGGGTGTCGCAACGATCACGGTCATCACCAAGCCATGGCCCTGTGGTGGCGACTGCCTCTTTTGCCCCAATGACCTGCGCATGCCCAAGAGCTACCTGCACAACGAGCCGGCATGCGAACGCGCCGAGCAAAACTGGTTCGACCCGTATCTGCAGGTTACCTCCCGTCTGACGGCGTTGACGCAGATGGGACATGCTACAGACAAGATCGAGCTGATCGTTCTCGGCGGGACCTGGAGCGATTATCCACGGGAATACCAGGTCTGGTTCATCTCGGAACTGTTCCGCGCGCTCAACGAGTTTGACGAGGAGTCAGCGGCTTCCGACATCGCCGAGCGTCGGAGCTGGTACCGCAGCGCGGGGTTTCCGCAGAATGCGGAGCAGTTCGCGTTATTTGCGGAGGGTGCGCAGGAGGAGATCGCCGAAGGGGCCCTCTCCTACAACCACGCATTTCGGCTGCTGTACGGCAACAGCGAGCCGTGGCGTTTGGCCAGTCGCGCCCAGACGGCCACGTTCGATGAGCTCGAGCTGCGGCAACGCGAAAACGAGGGCGCACGTCATCGTGTGGTGGGCCTTGTAGTCGAGACGCGCCCCGATGCGATCACGCCCGCAGCCTCATGCTGATTCGCCGCCTGGGTTGCACCAAGGTGCAAATGGGCATCCAGACGCTTGACCAGGAGATCCTTGACTTGAATGAGCGCGGCATCTCGATTGAGCGCATAGGGCGGGCATTTGAGTTGCTGCGCATCTTTGGCTTCAAGATCCACGCGCATGCCATGGCGAACCTGTTGGGGTCGACGCCCGAGCGCGATAAGGCCGACTACGACCGCCTGGTGCGGAGCGCACCGTTCCAGCCCGACGAAATCAAGCTCTACCCTTGTGCCCTCATCGACGGCTCCCGGCTCACCGAGCGCTATGAACTTGGCTTATGGCGCCCCTACACCGAGGGGGAACTGCTCGACGTGTTGGCGAGCGATGTCGCCGTCACGCCGCCGTTCTGCCGTATCTCCCGCATGATCAGGGATTTCTCGTCGCACGATATCGTGGCGGGCAACAAGAAGCCCAATTTGCGCCAACTCGTCGAGCGGAGCCTGCGCGACATGGGCAGTTCGGACGGCGTCCAGGAGATCGATTTCGAGAGATCGGAACGAACGACATCGATCTGGGCGACCTGGTCCTCGATGTCGTCGGGTACGAGACGAGCAACACGCACGAACGCTTTTTGCAGTGGATCTTGCCCGACAACCGCATCGCCGGCTTCCTGCGCCTGTCTTTGCCGAGTGCCGCGTATGTGCAGCGTCTCGCGGATGAGGCGGGGAGCGAGGGCCTTCCCGTCCGCGCGGGCGAGGCCATGATTCGGGAAGTGCACGTGTATGGCATCGCTACGCAGCTTGGTGAGGATGGCACGTCAGCCCAGCATCTTGGGTTGGGGAGCGGCTCATCGAGCGCGCCTGTGACATCGCGCGCGAGGCGGGATACGAAAGCATTAACGTGATCAGCGCCGTGGGCACGCGCACGTATTATCGTCGCCTTGGGTTTAAGGACCACGGGCTTTATCAGCAAAGGAAGCTTTGATGGAAAAGAGGGGAAACACGGCCGCCGGTATTGCCGCGGGCGTGGCGTTTGGCGCCGTGGCCGTTGGCGCGGCGGCGATAGCCGTTGGATCGAAATGCCTTCAGGTCGCCCGCACGCACGCTGGATTGGCGCGCGTGAAGATGGTGCGCGGCGCCCAGGGAGAGCTCGTGCGCGTGTTGCAGCAGGGTGGGGTGTATCAAAGTGCCACCTATCTCGGTCGCCGCAGGTTCGAGCCCGTGTTCGAGTATATCCGCGCCTTCGATGCGATGTTTGAGGCGGAGGATTCCATGCGCGGCATCGTTGGCCATGGCATCGAACGAGTGCTCATGCTCGGAGGTGGTGGATACTCTTATCCCAAGCATGCGCTCGCCACCCATCGTTTGCTTGCCATGGACGTCGTCGAGCTTGACGCGTCGGTGACCCTGCTTGCTCGTCGATGGTTTTACCTGGACGAACTTGAGCGCATGGCGGGAGACCGTCTGAGTCTCATCACCGCGGACGCTCGGTCGTATATGGGCGAGGCTCTTGCGGCGGGCATGCGGTACGACGTGGTCGTGAAACGACTGCTTTGCCGGGTCGGAGCCAGTTCGGTCGCTCGCCACCGTGGAAGCCTCTGCCAGGCAAAGGTGTGTCTCAACGAGGGCGGCCTGTACGTGGCCAACGTGGTATCGACCACGGGGGCGAGAACATAGACTTCCTGCGCAACGTCGTTCGCACGGCTTCGGCGGTGTTCAAACGCGTCTGGGTCGTGCCCTGCGTGGATGAGGCCTTTGCGGGAGAAGATAACTACCTGGTGATCGCGAGCGACGTCGACGCTTACGATTTCGAGGGTGCGGTTCCCTTTGCTGCCGACTTCCTCGGTGAGGTGCTGCGCGACTAGCCGTACTGCGCGCTTCGCCATGCGTCGCGCCAGCCGAGCACGCGTTGCTTCATGCCCTCGATGTCGAGGACGCCCTCGGCGAAACCCTTGCGAACGAGCTCTTGCGGTAGGAATTCGTCGTACTTGTCGAAATACGGAACTTCGCCTGGGTACACGAGGTCAATGGGGTCGAATTCTGCTTCCGCCTCGGCGGCGACCGCTTCGAAAAACGTTTCGGGGTCCGCCTTCATCCTGAACTGCATGAAGTAAGGGCGCGAGGGATCGAGCCCCTTGAGCCCTAGCTCTCGCGCGCATTTGATCTTGAGCAGCCGCTCGAGCGCCAGGAAAGCGTAACTTCCGAGCCAGGGGAACAACGCCCAGGTGTCTCCACCCAGATTGATGAGGGGGCTTGAGGCGCGCCCGGTGATGCCCGCGTTGGATGCCACGTGTCGTGCCTGTGCCAGTCGAGCCCGCGCGTTCTCCATGATGTAGGGATAGACGTCACGCTCCGCGAGCACGTGCCTCATGCGTTCCAGGACATACGTGTCGATATCGCCCGCGCAATCGCCAAAGTACGCTGGAACGCGGCCTTTGATCTGCGTGCAGTACACGAGGTGACGCTTCCAGTCGACCTCCTCGACCAGCCAGCAGTGCCCGGCGATGGCGATGCGCTCGCCAGCGGGTGGCGGATTCACAATCGTGCCGAGTTCCGCCGACTCGCATCTCACCGTGAACTCCTCGTTTTCCTGGAACACCGCGTAGAACTTGAATGAGTTGGTGAGCCGTTCACCGGCGAGGCCCACAATCAAGCCGCCGTTTTCGGTCGCCTCGATATGGTCGGTTTCCAAAAGATGCCGCAAGAGGCAACGGAGGTCGTCGGCATCGACGCGATGGAAGTATGAGAGCGTCAACACGCGTGCGGCGAGCTCGGCGGGAGTGAGTTCCCCGCAGCTGGCGAGCGTGCTCATGACCTGATGGTAGAGCAGGCTGTACGGAAGGCGATCAAGCGCGGGTGGTTCGACCCAGTGCTCCTCGCGGTAGAGCTGCACGAGCGCGATGCCTGCAAGAGCTTCCAAGGGATGGTTTCGGGCAGCATGGAGCGGGGTTCGGGTTGCTCTTCGCGCATCACGAAGTGCATCTCGGGTGGAAGGTCGCGGCGTCCGGTGCGCCCATGCGCTGCAGGAAGCTCGAGACGGTAAAGGGGGCATCGATTTGGAACGCGCGCTCGAGGCGTCCGATGTCGATGCCCAGCTCGAGCGTCGCGGTGGTGACGGTGTCTGCGCCTGCTCTTCGTCGCGCATGAGCTCCTCCGCCGATTCACGATACGCCGCCGAGAGATTACCGTGGTGGATGAGGAAGCGGTCGGGTTCGTGATTGGCCTCGCAATATGCACGCAGATTGGCGCAGACGGACTCCGCCTCCTCTCGCGAGTTTACGAACACCAGGCATTTGCTGCCGCGGGTCCGCTCGAAGATGTATCCAAGACCCGGGTCGCATCTTGCGGCGCCAAATCGGTCCGCGCGGCGAGTTCGGTTGCGGTTGGTGCGTCGATGCGGACATCATCGGGCGCGGGAAGCTGCGCCGCGCACCGTCGTCGATTACGTCCGCCTCCTGCGCCCGTGCGCCGTCTAGGGCACGCTCCGCCGCCTGCGGTCCGCCAATGTAGAAATGCTCCATGGATAGACGCCACGTCTTGCGCGTCTCCTCAAAGCGGGGGATGGACACATCCACGACCCGTTCCGCTGGAGAGGAATGCCCCCGTGCGTTCGGGGTCACCGATGGTGGCGGAAAGTCCGATGCGGCGCGGATTCACGCCCGCCATGCGCGAGAGGCGTTCGATGAGGCAGAGGGCCTGCCCGCCGCGATCGCCGCGCAGCAGTGAATGCACCTCATCGATGACCACGTAGCGAAGGTCTCCAAAAAGCCGCCCAATCGCCGCGTGCTTGTGGAGCAAGAGGGCCTCGAGCGACTCGGGCGTGATTTGCAGGATGCCGCTCGGGTGTTTGAGCAGCTTCGCCTTGTGCGAAGCGGCAACATCGCCATGCCAGTGCCAGACGGGATATCGGCCTCTTCGCGAGAGTCGTTCAGGCGGTAGAACTGGTCGTTGATAAGAGCTTTGAGCGGGCCGATGTAGAGCGCCCCGACCGTTGCGGGCGGGTTCTCCCAAAACTCGGTGAGTATGGGGAAGAAGGCGGCTTCGGTCTTGCCCGAGGCGGTCGAGGCGGTGAGCAGCACGTTCTCATCTGTGTTGAAGATGGCATCTGCTGCGGCGACTTGGATCGACCGGAGGTTCTCCCAGCTATGCGAGTAGATGAAGTCCTGTACAAACGGCGCGTATCGATCGAATGTGTTCAAGCTGCCTCCCGGACTAGATGGTGAATTCCGCGAAGGGGGTCGTGTTGCTCGGCGCGCTGGCGTCCGCGACGCCGACGGTGCCAGATGCCATCAACTCATGAAGATCGGTATTAGGGTTTTGGCACATGATGTCTAGCAGCTCGATGAAATCGCGAATCACCTCGCGCGGGGTGAGGTGCGTCTCTGCGCCCACACGCCCGAACTCGATGGTGAGGAACTCCACTAAGTCCGCATCGCGAAGCGTGCACGTATATCCAAAATAGCCGGCGTGTATCTGCGCAATCTTCTCGATGAGCACGAGTAGCTCCTCGTAGGTGAGGGGCTGCAGGCGAATGATGGGCGCCAACATGTCGCGCATTCCCTCGCGTGCGAAGCGGCCTTGGGTAAGGCGGCTTCGCAATGCCTCGTAGGAGAAGACGCCCCGTCTGCGGTCTTCGATGGACGTGGGGGTGCCTCCCATGATGATGCCCAGGTGATGAGCTTTGCCCTGCAGGGTATCGTTGTACATCTGCAGGATCTTCTCGTAGTTGTACTGGCGCGTGACGGCATTTGGGATCTTATAGAGGTTGACCAGCTCGTCGATGAGGACGAGCAGACCTTTGTAGCCCGCCCCCGTGAGGAAGCGCGCCAGCAGCTTGACGTAGTCGTACCAGGTGTCGTCGTCGATGATCGCGGTGACCCCCAGCTCGGAGCGCGCCTCCGTCTTGGTGCGGTATTCGCCGCGCAACCATTTGACGGCGAGTGCCTTGGTCTCCTCGTCTCCCGTGGATACGGCGTTGCGGTAGATGCCCAGCACGCGGCTGAACTCATATCCGTGGACCATCTCCTCGATGGCGGCGAATTGGGCGCGTATCGAAGTGCCGGCAGGCGTGCTACCTGCGACATGTCCGTTTGACACATCCCCTTTTGACATGTCTTCCCTCGAAGCGTCTTCCGCCTCGAGATTCTGCACCCAGCGGTCGAGGATCAGGTTGAGTGCACCGCCCTCGGGACGGGTCTTGGTCGAGAGGTTGCGCACCAGTTCGCGGTAGGTCGCCAAACCCTGGCCCTGGCCGCCTTGCAGTCGGCGCTCTGGGGAGAGATCCGCATCTGCCACAACAAAGCCCTCGCCCATGGCGTGCGTGCGGATAGTCTGCAACAGGAAGCTCTTTCCCGCTCCATACCGGCCAACGAGGAAGCGGAAGCTTGCTCCGCCGTCGGAGATGAGCGAGAGGTCGGTGAGCAAGGCTTGAATTTCGAACTCGCGCCCCACGGTGATGTAGGGCAGGCCTATGCGCGGCACGACGCCGCCTTTGAGCGAGTTAAGGATGACGGCGGCCACGCGTTTGGGGACGCGGGGCGCGGTGGTGATCTGGTCAGTCATGGGCAAGGAATTCCTCCACGTCTTCGCGATAATCCTCGATGAGCTCGGGGCCGGATGCCCGTATTCGATCGTGGTGTCGCCCATCAGGTCGAACAAGGCATCGTTGATGGCGTCCACGGCCATGTCCTCGGATGTCCCCAGCACCTGGAGTGCATCGCGCGCACCTGGGGCGTCACCCTCCGCAAGG
>ENA-OQBJ01001202-OQBJ01001202.1-human-gut-metagenome-genome-assembly--contig:-NODE-1202-length-10705-cov-2.694082_pt1 | contig 10705 bp, 10 predicted proteins | sample MGYA00242743_ERZ504545 | MGnify/ENA primary metagenome ERZ504545 (study PRJEB26092, sample SAMD00036252) | human gut metagenome | host: Homo sapiens | study: EMG produced TPA metagenomics assembly of...
GGACCGTCCAGGCCGTGGCACCCATTTCCCAAAGTTGTCGTGCTTGTTGCCGTTGATGATGTGGTCGGCCGGGAGGAACTTCTCCCAATAAGAAGCCGCTTCGTTGTCGCGTTCAAGTCCTTCTTCGGGTGAACCTTCGAAGACGGTGGCATATAGGTTGGACTTGTCGATCTTCAACACGTCTACCAGATATTCCCAAGCCCATTCGATGGCTTCTTTCTTGAAGTAATCGCCGAAGCTCCAGTTGCCGAGCATTTCGAACATGGTATGGTGGTAAGTGTCATGGCCTACTTCTTCCAAATCGTTGTGCTTTCCGCTGACACGGAGGCATTTCTGCGAATCGGTGCAACGTTTGCTCGTGGCGGGACGGTTGCCCAGGATGATGTCTTTGAACTGGTTCATGCCCGCATTGGTAAACATCAGCGTCGGGTCGTCTTTGATGACCATCGGTGCTGAAGGCACAATCTGATGTCCTTTCGACTCAAAGAATTTTACAAATGAGTCGCGGATTTCGTTTGCTGTCAACATAATGCTTATAATGTCTTGTAGTTAATATTCTCAAAATTGATTTGCAAAGATAATCGGTTTTATTATTTTTGTCCGTATGTTTGATGCAAAAACTTGACATGTTGCATCTTAAAATTTTTCAAAATTAGATTTGAATGCGTAAAGTCTATTATATTTATAATCCGAAAACGCGTACATACGACCGTATTTATCCCACTATGCGCCAGCGGGCGATGAGCTATTTGCGGCGTCTGTTTGTGGGTATGGGACTGGGTGCAGGATGTTTTATCATCCTGTTGCTGATTTTCGGTTCTCCTTCGGAAAAGGACCTGCGTGTGGAAAATTCGCGCTTACTTTCACAATATCATATTTTATCTACCGTCTGGACGAGGCTCTTGGTGTGATGCAGCAGCTTCAGCAGCGTGATGATAATCTGTACCGGGTGATTATGCAGGCAGATCCCGTGGCGGATGCCTTGCGTTCGGCTAGTTATGGTAAAACGAACCGTTACGAGGATTTGATGGATATGGCAAATACCAAGCTGGTAGTGAATACTACTCAGAAGATGGACTTGCTTTCACGTCAGATTTATATGCAGTCGAAATCGTTTGACGAGGTGGTAGAGTTGTGTAAGAAACAGGATGATATGCTGGCATGTATTCCTGCAATCCAGCCGGTGGCCAACAAGGATTTGAAGCAGACGGCTTCGGGATATGGAAATCGTATCGACCCTATTTATAAGACTGTTAAATTTCATGCGGGCATGGACTTTTCGGCAAACGTGGGTACACCGGTGTATGCCACTGGAAACGGTACGGTACAGAAAGCAGGCTGGGAAGGATTGTATGGCAATTGTATTGTCATTAATCATGGTTTCGGTTATGTCACCCGATATGCCCACTTGAGTAAAATTGATGTGAAGGTAGGGCAGAAAGTAGTGCGTGGAGAAACTATTGGCAAGGTAGGAAGTACGGGAAAGAGTACTGGACCGCATTTACACTACGAAGTGCATCTGAAAGGGCAGATTATGAATCCGGTGAACTATTACTTCATGGATTTGGATGCGGATGATTACGACAAGATGATCCAGATTGCTGCCAACCACGGTAAGGTATTCGATTAATATTACAGACTAAACAGAAAGGACATGGCTTTGAAGAGCGATAAAAATTTGAAATTATATTATTCTATTCGTGAAGTGGCGGAAATGTTTGATGTAAACGAATCGCTTTTGCGCTATTGGGAGAAGGAGTTTCCTATAATTGCTCCCAAGAAGGCGGGAGGAAATATCCGGCAGTATACGAAAGAGGATATTGAAAATATTCGCCTGGTATATCATCTTGTAAAAGAAAAGAAAATGACTCTTGCCGGAGCCAGACAGCGTTTGAAGCAGAATAAAGAAAGCATTCGTGATACGGCCGAAATCATCGACCGCTTGCGGCGTATCAAAGAAGATTTGCTCAGTATGCGTAAGGAGCTGGATTATCTCACCTGATGCTTGCAGGTGTGAATTGTTTGGCTGGTGACTTAATTCTAGGTCTTTTTAAGCGATCATCAGACTTTTTCCGGACGTCGTATATGTGAGGAAACAACGAAAAACAACAATAAAATGGCATATGAAGTGATTATGATCTATCATCTTCATATGCCATTGTATTTTTTAGGGATATTTACTGAATATCTTTATTTCGTCTTAATGGTTTTTAATCTGTTATTGCCATCATCAGAAAGATACGTTTTTTTAGTCGGCAATTGTATCTTCAAAGTTTTCGATACGGGTTACTTTCTTGATGTGATCTATCTTTTTGAGGTTTGTACAGATGGTGTTCACATCATCTACATCGTGTACGTAAAGCTGAATGCGACCTTCGAAAATACCATCATTCGATTCAATATTCAATTTATGAATATTTACATTCAACTGTTGAGATATAACTTGTGTAACCTGATTGAGGACTCCTATGCCGTCTATACCTTTAATGTATACATTGACCGGGAAGTTTAATGCTTTGCCTGTTTCCCATTCTACAGCAAGCAGTCGGTTACCGAAACTGGTCTTCAGCTGAGCTGCAATCGGGCACTGACGTTTATGAATGACAATACGGTTGTTATCGTCAATGTAACCAAGTACATCATCCCCTGGAATCGGTTTACAGCAATCAGCCAGAATGTAATTTTTCTGAATGGCATCAGGAGTCAGTCTTGATGATTTTCTTTTTGTCTATATTCAGTGCAGGCTGTTCAGTTTGTTTCTCTTCCTGCTTGTTTTTACTGGTTCCTCCGAATGCAAAGCTGATATATTTCTTCCAGTTGGTAGGTGATGGCTTTTCCTTCAACTCGTTTTTGTCTGCTTCACCTAATGAGAATATTCCCTGACCGATATTTAAGGTCAGTTCATCGTAATTCTTTACGTGATGCAGGTTGCAGAGCTTCTTGATATTCTCATCATTTGACGGCAGGTTTTCCTGATGGAAGAAATCGGTAAGCATATCTTCACCTTTCTGCTGCATTTCTTTCTTTTCACGCTTCAGAATAGCTTGTATCTTAGCCTTGGCTTTTGCTGTGGTGGCAAAGTTTATCCACGAAGGCTGTACCTTTTGTGATTTGGAAGTAAGTATTTCTACCTGATCACCACTTTGTAGCTTGTGGCTTAGTGGAACCAGTTTATGGTTTACCTTAGCTCCGATACAGTGACTGCCCAGGAATGTATGGATAGAGAAAGCAAAATCGAGTGCCGTACAGTTTTGCGGCATAGTCTTGATTTCTCCTTTGGGGGTGAAGACAAAAATTTCGGATGCAAACAGGTTCAGTTTGATGGTATCAAGGAAATCGAGCGCATCAGGTTGTGGATCGTCCAGAATTTCCTTAATGGTTTTCAGCCACTTGCTCAGTTCTCCTTCATCTTCACTGCCTCCACCTTCCTTGTATTTCCAGTGAGCTGCAAATCCTTGCTCGGCAACGTCGTTCATGCGTTCACTTCTGATTTGCACTTCAATCCATTGCCCTTTGTTACTCATCAGTGTCACGTGCAGTGCTTGATAGCCATTAGCTTTCGGATGGCTTACCCAGTCGCGCAGACGGTCGGGGTGGGGCTTGTATATTTTCGAGATAGCTACATAGATATCGAAACAGTCGTTCAGTTCCTCTTCTTCGTTTCTTGGAGTAAAGATGATGCGCACAGCAAGGATATCGTAGATTTCTTCGAACGTGATATGCTTGGTCTGCATCTTGTTCCAGATGGAATAAGGAGATTTTACACGTGCCAGAATGCGATAAGGTATTTTCATCTTATCCAGTTGTGCACGGATAGGAGCTGTAAACTCGGTAAAGACGCTTTCGCGCTCTGCCTGAGTAGCTTGCAGCTTGTCTTGTATCTCTTTATAAGTTTCCGGATGTTCGTATTTGAAACTCAGGTCTTCCAGTTCTGTTTTTATGCGGTTCAGACCTAGTCTGTTGGCAAGAGGAGCATAGATGTAAAGGGTTTCTCCCGCAATCTTATATTGTTTGCTGGGAAGCATGGAACCGAGGGTACGCATGTTATGCAGACGGTCGGCTATTTTTATCAGAATGACTCGGATGTCGTCATTCATTGTAAGCAGGAGCTTTTTGAAATTTTCAGCCTGAGCCGAAGCGCGGTCGCCGAAAAATGCCTCCGGATATTTTTGTCAGTCCGTCTACAATCTGTGCAATTTTAGGTCCGAACAGATTTTCTATATCTTCCACCGTATAGTCGGTATCCTCTACTACATCATGCAGCAAAGCCGAACAGATGGAGGTAGACCCCAGTCCGATTTCTACACACGCAATGCGTGCTACCGCAATAGGGTGCAGTATATAAGGTTCGCCCGAACGGCGTCGTACACCTTTATGTGCTTGCTTGGCAAAATTAAATGCTTTGGTGATTATTTCTACTTTTTTGCGGTGCTTGCTTTCCAGGTATCGATCTAAAAGTTCTTGAAAGGCATCATTTATTTGCTTTTCATCTGCTTGCTCTTGTGTAAGTTTTTCATCCGTCATTGTATTACTCCCTTAATCTATATTGCAAAAATAAAGAAAATAAAGAATTTAACAAGTAGAATGGAGTTTTTTCTTACAAAGCTATGGAAAAGGAAGATAGAAAAATGAAAAACCATCCTGACAAATCTTGGGATTGTGGGATGGTTTTATGATATTTCGGTGTAAAAATATGATACTTATCGGATGCGGAGTGATCTTCCGGCACGTATGTTACTGCCTTTGATTCCGTTCAATCTGCGTAACTGCGATACGCTTACTCCATATTTGGCTGCAATGCCTCCCAAAGTTTCTCCGTTTCTGATTCTGTGATAAACGGCTTTTCCTGATTTGGCAGACGATTTAATATCGGCTACTTCTACTTTGCTGCGTCGTGTCTGATAAACCTCTGGTTTATAGTTATAGATGCTGTCTTCGTTTTCGAGGAAACAGCTCATCATCTTGTTGGACAGGCGAAGCGCATAAGGCTTCTCATTTCCAGGAATGATATCTTTTTTAAACTCCGGATTCAAGGCACGAAGTTCATCGATGTTTGAGTTGCATACGGCGGCTATCTGCTGGAGGTTGAGCGGACGAGATATGTGTATAGTGTCTGTTCCTTCCGGCATTCTCATTTCCAGCGGGCTGATGTTATGCTCACAGTAATAGGTCATGATATAGTTTGCAGCGATAAATGCCGGCACATATCCACGAGTTTCCTGAGGCAGATAATTGTATAGCTTCCAGAAGTCCTTTTCTCCTCCCGAACGTCGGATAGCTTTGTTTATTGTGCCCGGACCGCAATTGTAAGCCGCAAGTACCAGATTCCAGTCGTGATAGATATCGTATAAGTCTTTCAGATAACGTGCTGCGGCACGAGTAGATTTGATCGGGTCACGACGTTCGTCTATCAGACTGGTTACTTGCAGTCCGTAAATTTTACCTGTAGCCAGCATGAACTGCCATAAGCCTACGGCTCCCTGACGGGAAGTTGCCATCGGGTTTAAGGCCGATTCGATGACAGGAAGATATTTTAACTCCAGCGGCAGGTCGTACAAGTCGAGTGCTTCTTCGAAGATGGGCATGTAGAAATTATTAGCACTCAGCATGAATGCAACCTTCTGTCGTAAGCGGGTAGCATACATGTCGATAAATTTGCGCACCACTTCGTTATACGGCATTTCGATGATGGCCGGAATACGTTGCAGACGATCCATGTAGATAGAGTCGCTTACTTCCGGATTGGTAGAAGTCGCAGTACAGTTTTCTCCCAGATTGATATAATTTTTCGAAATCCAGTCCAGATATAAACTGTCTGTTTCAGAAAGCATACCTTCGGGCAAATCGGCAGCTGCTCCACACCTGAACTGGAGCGGACGACAATACTCTTTTCCGTTTGTTGGGCAAAGAGGGGCGAAAAGCTAAGGAAGGCGAGTATGCCAATACATAGTTTTTTCATAATTTAAAATCTAATACTGCATTGCAAGCCTATTCCTTGAGGAAGCTTGCGGTATGCATCGTTAAATATTGCAGGTTCCAGTGTCATTCCCAAATCGTTCGATATATCGAAGTTCGATAGCTCAGCGTCGACATATGCGTCGATTACCGACAACAGATAAACTCCGATGAAAGCAATTATACTTAAATCTCGCTGACGACGGAAGACATCTTTTCGTTTACGGAACAACTCTTGATAATAATCGAGTCTGTTTTGTACATCTTCTTTGGTATATCCGGCTGGCAGGAAATCCATATAACTGTCGTTATTCGGATTGTCACTCATGATGTCCTGATATGCCTGTGTATAATCCTTATACATTTTGCTGTTCCAGGTCAATGCATAAGTACATCCCACGAAACCTCCATAAACGATAGGCAGTTTCCAATACTTCCGGTTGTATATCTGACCTGCTCCGGGTATGGCAAGCGACAGCCAGATAGAATTATTGGGAGTGGGAAGCCATTTCTTTTTCTCCTTTATGGTTACAGGTTTCCGGCTTTGCAAAGAGTCACTCTGACGCATAAGTCTGGCCGTATCTACCGGAGCTTCCAGTTCCTCGATGCGCTTTTGACGTATATTCAGCGTATCGAGTAAAGCAAGGCTGTCGGCCACGTTTTGCGCGCGTATCGAATCGGCATTCAGTAAGCCTTTCCGGTGCTTGAGTGCACGTTGTGCATATCCTTCCGTACTTCCTCCCCATGCGAAACAGAGCATCAGTACGATATACAATACATATGTAAACGATCGTTCTCTCAAAACTTGTCCTTTTTATTCTTTTGGTTTCAATGAGTCCAGTATCTCCATGATTCTTTCCAGATCAGCTTCGTTGCTGAACGGGATACTGATTTTACCTTTTCCTTTGTTGCTGCACGAAAGCTGCACCTTTGTACCGAAGAAGGTACACAGATGATTTTGCAACATCGTATATTCTTCAGACAGTTTGGCGCCTTTGGGAGCAATCTTCTTGCCTCCCGACTCTACGCTTCGCCGGCTGAAAGGGCTTTTACTATTTCTTCTACCTTGCGGACTGAATACCCTTGGGTGATTATTTCGTTGAAAATACGTATCTGTGTCTTCGGGTCATCCAGCGCAAGCAAGGCACGTGCGTGCCCCATATCTATTTCTTTATTTTTCAGTGCAACCTGTATCGGAGCAGGAAGTTTAAGCAGTCGCAGGTAATTGGCGATGGTAGTACGCTTCTTGCCTACACGTTCGCTCAGACGTTCCTGAGTCAGTTCATATTGTTCGATCAGATGCTGGTAGGCGAGAGCTATTTCCAGCGAGTTCAAGTCCTCGCGCTGGATATTCTCTATCAGAGCCATTTCCATTACATTCTCATCGTCGGCAGTACGGATGTAAGCAGGAATAGTCTTCAGCCCTGCCTGTATAGAAGCACGGTAACGTCTTTCTCCTGCTATGATCTGATATGAATCCTCATTCAGCTTGCGTAAAGTGATAGGTTGTATGATGCCGATTTCAGCTATTGAGTCGGCAAGCTCTTGCAGGGCAATCGGATCAAACTCGCGGCGCGGCTGGTTCGGGTTTACCGAGATTTTACTCAGTTCCACTTCGTTGATGGAAGAAGAGCCCGAAGTCTTAACCTCGTCGTTTGTAGAAATCAGCGCGTCGAGTCCTCTGCCCAGTGCAAATTTTTTCTGTACGGCCATATTTGTTTATTCTTTCAGCTTTCTATGCTTCTTAATTTTTGTTTATAATTTCGTTTGCCAAAGCCAGGTGGTTTTTTGCTCCTGTAGAATCCGCATCGTACAAGATAGCAGGTATTCCGTGGCTGGGAGCCTCACTCAGTTTGACGTTTCGCTGGATAATGGTTTTGAATACCAGTTCCTGGAAATGACGTTTCACTTCGTCGTATATCTGGTTTGCCAGACGCAGACGTGAGTCGAACATTGTAAGCAGGAAACCCTCTATTTCCAGCGAAGGGTTCAGTTTTGTCTTGATTATCTTGATGGTGTTCAGCAGCTTGCTGATACCTTCCAGTGCAAAATATTCGCATTGTACCGGAATGATGACCGAATCGGCAGCTGTCAGTGCGTTGATGGTAATCAGCCCCAGCGACGGTGAACAGTCTATCAGAATATAATCGTATTCACTTTTCATCGGCTCTAATGCCTTTTTCATAATCTTCTCACGGTTTTCCAGGTTCAGCATTTCGATTTCTGCTCCCACGAGGTCGATGTGAGAAGGAATAATATCCAATCCGTCAATATCGGTCGTGTAAATAGCTTCCCGTATATCGGTCTGATTGATAAGACATTCATAAATAGAACAATCTATTTCTTTTAAATCTACTCCCAGACCGGATGAAGCATTCGCCTGCGGATCGGCATCGACTACCAGCACTTTCTTCTCGAGAGTTGCTAATGATGCAGCCAGATTAATGGTTGTAGTAGTCTTACCTACGCCACCTTTTTGGTTGGCTAAAGCAATAATTTTTCCCATATTAATCAGTTTATCTGATTGCGAAGTAACAAATAATCGTCGAAACTATGTATCAGCAAATGTCTACATTTCTTGAAAATGTTGATAACTTACGGCTTTTGTTAATAACTTCGGCGAGGCAAAGATAACGATTTATCTGTAATTATTCGTCGTGGTTTGGGAAGATTAATATTTGTTGTAACTTTACCGGCGATTATTAATGGAGAAATATATGACAAACGAAAGACCTCTTTTATTGCTGTCGAATGATGATGCGTGAATGCCAAAGGAATACAAGAACTTATCGCTGCGTTACGCACTGTTGCCGACCTCATTGTTGTTGCGCCCGACGGGCCGCGTTCGGGTTCATCGGGAGCCATTACTTCCGAGCATCCGCTTCGCTGTACAAAGATGCGTCAGGAGCCGGGACTCATTGTATATAAGTGTTCGGGAAGTCCTGTCGACTGTGTCAAACTTGCTTTGCACGCTTTGGTTCCCCGTAAGCCCGATATGGTGATAGGAGGTATTAATCATGGCGACAACTCGTCGGTCAATGTACACTACTCTGGTACGATGGGAGTGGTGATAGAAGGATGCCTGAAAGGAATCCCCTCGGTAGGATTTTCGCTTTGCAATCATAGTGCGGATGCTGATTTTTCTGCAACGCTGCCTTATGTGCGCCGCATTGTAGAAGAGGTACTTGCAAAGGGACTTCCCGTAGGTAAGTGTCTGAATGTGAATTTCCCTGATACAAACGAACTGAAAGGTGTGCGTATCTGCCGTCAGACTGATGGGGTATGGACCAATGAATTTGTTAAGGCAGATCATCCGCGTGGCGGATATTATTACTGGCTGACAGGTGAGTATCAGAATAACGAGCCTGATGCTGAAGATACCGATCACTGGGCGTTGGAAAACGGTTACGTGGCTATTACTCCTACGCAAATTGATGTGACGGCATATTCGCTGATGGAAGACTTGAAACACTGGAACTGGAACGTATGAAATATTATCTGATAGTAGGAGAGGCATCGGGCGACTTGCATGCATCGAACCTGATGCGTGCCTTGCAGCACGAAGATCCGCAGGCTGAATTTCGCTTTTTCGGAGGCGATCTGATGAAGGCGGTGGGAGGTACTTGCGTAAAGCATTACCGTGAATTGGCATATATGGGTTTTATTCCCGTACTGCTTCACTTGCGTACTATTTTCCGTAACATGGACTACTGCAAGAAGGATGTTGAAGCGTGGCAGCCGGATGTGCTGATCCTCGTTGATTATCCGGGATTTAACCTGAAGATAGCCGAATATATCAAACAGCATACGCAGATACCTGTCTACTATTATATTTCGCCTAAGATTTGGGCTTGGAAGGAATATCGCATCAAAAATATCAAGCGCGATGTAGATGAACTGTTTTCTATCCTGCCTTTCGAGGTCGATTTTTTCAAAAAACATCAGTATCCGGTGCATTATGTGGGCAATCCTTGTGTCGATGCTGTGGATGATTTCCGGAAGAATGGTCAGGAAACGTTCAGTGAATTTATTGCTGCCAATGGGTTGGAAAACAGACCGATCATAGCCTTACTTGCAGGAAGTCGCCGGCAGGAAATCAAAGATAATCTGTCGCGTATGATTGAGGCAGCACGCAGTTTTCCGCAGTATCAGTTTGTGGTGGCGGGAGCTCCTGGTATTGAGCCTGATTTCTACAAACAATATATCGACAGCAGTACGAAGATTGTGTTCGGGCAGACTTACCGTTTGTTGCAGCAGGCTGAGGCTGCACTGGTTACTTCGGGAACAGCTACGCTCGAAACGGCTTTGTTCCGTGTACCTCAGGTAGTATGTTACTATACGGCAGCAGGCAAGTTGGTTTCTTTCCTTCGCAGGCATATCTTGAAGGTGAAATACATTTCATTGGTAAATCTGATAGCCGACCGTGAAGTGGTAACTGAACTGGTTGCCGACGGTATGACGGTTGCCAATATAAAAAAGGAGTTGGCTAAGATTGTACCGGGAGGAAGCGGACGTCCGCTTATGCTTTCAGAATACGACCGGCTGATAGCAATTTTAGGAGAACCCGGAGCATCGGAACGTGCTGCATCTCAGATTACAGCTTTGTTAAAGTCGAATCACAAAGCCTGATACCATTGACTTCTGTTTTTACATGGAGACTTTGTTGAAAGAAGAGCAAAAGTGTAGAAAACTTCTTGATGTTTTTTTATTTTTGTACGAATTTCAGACATAATAAGCCCTTCATTTCTTC
>ENA-OQBJ01001203-OQBJ01001203.1-human-gut-metagenome-genome-assembly--contig:-NODE-1203-length-10698-cov-1.656702_pt1 | contig 10698 bp, 14 predicted proteins | sample MGYA00242743_ERZ504545 | MGnify/ENA primary metagenome ERZ504545 (study PRJEB26092, sample SAMD00036252) | human gut metagenome | host: Homo sapiens | study: EMG produced TPA metagenomics assembly of...
TAGACATTGCTTTGCTGGTTGGCCTGCGCCTGCTTTCTCAGATTATCAGCCTGTCTTTTCTGGCTCTCCTCATACTGCCTTCTCACTTTTTCCTTATATATTCTCGCCTCATCCAGCGCCTGATTCACCGTCTGGTTAATTGTCTGGTTCAGGCGATCATAATTCATCGACTCCACAGCGTTTTGCACCGTCTCTTGGATCTGTCTTCCAAGATTTGAAAAATCATTATCATACATATATCCGTCATATCCTTCCTGAATCATTCTTTCGCTTTTCCGGCAAAGCACACCGGCTTTGCGGAGCAAACATTCCTCTACTTTTCAATCACCGTCTCAATCCTCTTTTTCAGAATCTCCTCACCGATGATCCCAGCCATCCTCATAACTTCATTTCCTTGTTTCATTATAACAAATGTCGGTACAATTTGGATACTATAATCTTTTGCAATTTCAGTTTCTTTTTCAATGTCTATTCTGACGACTTCCAGCTGTTCCTTATAGACCTCTTCTATCTCATCCACAACCGGCATCATCATATTACATTTCGAACACCAGTGCGCAAACAGAACAATCAGTGTAACCTGCATATGCCACCCTCCCGGACACTAGTGTACAGCTCGCCCTTATGGTTTACATCTTGCATTCAAGATGTCGCAGACCTCTTCAAACGAGCGTCTAATGCATTTTAGCTTACATGTCAGTTTCCTGTTATCATAGCAAAACTGACAAAACGAATGTTTCCACTTTCCTTTCCCCATAAGGTTCTCCTGTTCTATACACATACTTCTATATAGAATATGCCGAAAGCTTCGAACTATTTCCTCGCTGCGATCAACTTATGGATCGGATTGCCAAGCTTGAGAACTTCTGCTCGTTATTCTGTCATAATATTCCCCACATTCATCTTTTCATCGTGATGCAGGTCATATGTATGTGCCAGCAATTTCCATCCTGCTTCCGCCACCTGTTCCAAAGAGAACTCAAACAACTGGCTGTTATCTGTCTTAAATTCCACAACACCGTCTTGTGCCAGCACCTTGTCAATACCGTCCAAAAATCGAGTAGACGTAAGCCTTCTCCCGGCATGTCTTGCCTTCGGCCAAGGATCCGAAAAATTCAGGTAGATCTTTGCCACTTCGCCTTCTCCAAACACATCCGGCAGCGTGAAAGCATCCATACAGATAAAACGAATATTTTTCATATCACAAAATTCTTCTGTGTCGTATTTTTCCAATGCCCTCAGCAAAACACTCGAATAGCGCTCGATTCCAATATAGTTTATCTGCGGATTCTGCTTGGCAAGATTCAAGAGAAACTGCCCTTTCCCCATTCCAATCTCAATGTGAATCGGTTCTCATTTCCAAAGACCGTATGCCACTTCCCTTTTTTGTTCTATCTCATTCTTTATTGCAACCGGATGGTTCTGAATCACATCATCTGCACCCGGAATATTTCTAAGTCTCATACTCCTGCACCTCATTCTTTTTTTCTCAGTATATCTCGTCGGAGATATATCGTCAATTTATAGTTGCATTATTTTCGCAAAACCCTTTTTTTTATTTCTTCTACTGTGTTACATTATTCATATCAGCTTGCACAAAAGGAGGGTTCACAATGAATTCTATTATCAGCAAATTGTCAGAAATTGAGACAGCCGCTACAGCCATTGTAAAGCATGCCGAATCAGAAAAAGACAGGCTCGATCAAAAGATGCAAAAAGACCAACAAAGATTCGACGAAGATCTGGCTGCAAGCACAAAAGAAAAACTGGATGCAATCCAGCAAAATCTGACTTCTAAAATGAATACGCAGCTACAGCAGCTGCAGTCAGAAAGTGAGCGAACCATTCATTCACTCACAAGGGAATACGAAATCAAGCATGAGCAATACGCTCACGAAATATTGAAACGCATTACAGAGGTATAATTATGGGAAATCTACTATCATATAGTGGAATCGTAACAAAGATACATGCAATGCAGGCCAAGCTTTTAACAGATGACCACTTCCGGGAAATTGCACAATTGTGCAACGTTGCCGAGGTGGTCACTTATTTGAAGAAACTTCCCGCGTACGCAAAAGCCTTTGAAACTGTAGATGAGAATACACTTCACCGTGGAGATGTCGAGAAAATCCTCATCCAGTCCCTTTACAACGATTACTCCAAACTGTATCGTTTCTCGGGTCTGGAACACCAACGATTTTAAGACTGTATCTCAAGCGCTATGAAGTTGATTTGATCAACTACTGTCTGCGAATTGTCTACAACCATTATGAGGAACCGTTTGATCTGAATCACAAAAAGCCGTTTTTTGACCGCTACTCTCAGATTTCAATCGACCGTCTGATTACTTCCAAGACCATGGAAGAATTAGTAGACAATCTGCAAGGCACAGAATATTACGCTCCACTGAAAATTTTACAGGAATCCGGGCAGCCCGTCGATCTGTTTGATTACGACCTCGCCCTCAACTTATATGAATTTACCTCCGTCTGGAAAGCGCGCAAAAAAACGCTCAAAGGATTGGAACTTAAGATTTTTACCCGCGACTGCGGAACGAAGATCGATTTGATTAATTTACAATGGATTTACCGTGCAAAAAAATACTATAACATGGATTCCATTCAGATTTACGCTTTTATCATTCCGGTTTATTTTCACATCAAACTTCCTGAGATAAAAACGTTGATCGAAAGCGAGTCATTGGACGAGTTCATGGAACTGCTCCGAAAGACTTATTACGGCAGACGGCAGCCCTTAGATCATGCATTTACCATTGAAAAGATGTATACGGACTGCCTGTCACGCCTTTACTCCACCGACCGCAGAGAACATCCGTATTCCATTGCTTCCATCAACTCCTATCTTTCCAAAAAGAAGAGGAGCTAAGGAAGCTTACAACGGCATTGGAATGTATTCGCTATGGTCTGTCCGCTGGAGAAACATTAAAATATATAGGGGGTGTGAGACCACAATGATTGTAAAAATGAAATTTTTAAGTATCACCGGACCGAAAAATGACATTGACCGGGTAACGGATCTGTATTTCTCAAAATATGAGATTCAATTGGAAAATGCTCTTTCGGAATTAAAAACGGTCGATAACCTTCAGCCGTTTATCGAGATCAATCCATATAAAGATGCACTGGAAAAGGCGAATCAGTTCGTCGGATATCTGTCTGACAAAGAATCTCTTCCGGAAGTTCCGCTTTCGATGGAGGAGCTGTTCCAGACAATCCGTACAGCAAACAACAACTATATGGATCTCAAAGAAAAAGAACAGAACCTGAAAGAGGAACAAGAAGCACTGCGAGACAAACTCAAAGTGATCGAACCGTTTTCAGGTCTCGAATGCAACATCCACGACGTGATGCAGTATCACTTTATCAAATTCCGTTTTGGGCGTGTTGCACTGAACTATTATCACAAAGTAGAAAAATATGTAAGCGAGGATCTTAATGTAATCTTTTTAGAGGGCGGAAGAGATACAAGCTACGTATACGGCGTATACTTCTCCTCCCGCTCCGATTCCGAACGCATCGACGCTATTTTAAAATCACTGCATTTTGAGCGTATTTTCCTGCCGGATGAGTATGATACCACGCCGACTGATGCGTGCCGCACACTGGAAAAAAGTATTCATTCGATTGAGAAAAAAATCCGGCATATCGACAAAGAGATTGCTGAGATTCTCTCAAAAGACAGCGCAAAACTTGTCTCGGCACAAAAACGTCTGCAGGTACTCGCCAAGAACTTTGATGTGCGAAAGCTTGCTGCCTGTGTGGAAGACAAACACGATAACTTCTTTATATTATGCGGATGGATGTCCGAGGCTGACATCAGTTCCTTCCTCGAAGACGTCAAGCACGATCCGAACCTGTTTGTAGTGGTGGAAGATGACCACGAGACCTATTTCGGGGAGCCTCCGACAAAGTTGAAGAACCCGAAGATCTTCAAGCCATTTGAGATGTTTATCCGTATGTACGGACTTCCGGCACACAATGAGATGGATCCGACGATTTTTCTCGCGCTGACTTACACCTTTATCTTCGGCGCCATGTTCGGAGATGTTGGCCAGGGACTCTGTCTCGCAATCGGGGGCGGACTGCTCTACAAATTCAAAAAAATTGATCTTGCGGGGGTCATCTCGCTTGCCGGTATCTTTTCCACCTTTTTCGGCTTTATGTTCGGAAGTGTATTTGGATTTGAAAATATCATCGAGGCAAAATGGCTGCATCCGATTTCAGCTATGACGAGCCTTCCGTTTGTCGGTCAACTGAACACCGTATTTATCGTTGCAATCGCATTTGGAATGGGAATCATTCTCCTGTCCATGATTTTCCAGATTATCAACTCCCTGCGGGCGCATGATTTAGAAAACGCATGGTTCTCACCGAACGGGGTCGCCGGACTGATTTTCTATGGCTCTGTCGTATTGGCGATTGTCTTGTTTATGACAGGTCACAAGATGCCTGCTAACATTTTGCTCGCCGTGCTTTTCGGTGTCCCGGTTCTGATGATGGTCTTCAAGGAACCGCTCGCAAAAAAACTTGAAAAGCGCACCGGAAAAACAGAAGGCGGAAAAGTCATGTTTTTTGTACAGGCATTCTTCGAATTATTCGAAACAATGCTCAGTTACTTTTCCAACACACTTTCTTTTGTGCGTATCGGCGCTTTTGCTGTCAGCCATGCAGCGATGATGGAAGTTGTACTTATGCTTGGCGGCGCCACACAAAACAGCAGTCCAAATTGGATCGTCATTGTAGCCGGCAACATATTTGTCTGCCTGATGGAAGGGCTTGTTGTCGGAATCCAGGTGTTAAGACTGGAATATTATGAAATGTTCAGCCGCTTTTATAAAGGAAGCGGACGCGAATTCAAACCATATAATCAGAAAAATGTATAAACTCAGGAGGTTTTCATTATGACTTTAACAGTAAAATTAACTCTTATCGTAACTTTAATCTTAAGCATCATTCTTCCTTTCGGATACTATCTGATCGGTGAAAAAAACAAAAAGCGCTACAAAAAGGCAATCGGCGTCAATATCTTCTTTTACTTTGGCGCTTTTGTAATTGCAGGCATTATGATGTTTGGCGGTTCTGCGCAGGCTGCTGATGCAGCTACAACTGCTGCTTCTACCGCCACAGGACTTGGGTATATCGCCGCCGCTCTCGTTACCGGTTTAGCATGTATCGGTGGTGGTATCGCTGTTGCCAGTGCTGCAAGCGCTGCTCTTGGAGCAGTCAGCGAAGACTCCAGCATTTTGGGTAAATCCTTAATTTTCGCAGGTCTTGCAGAAGGTGTTTGTCTCTACGGACTGATCATCTCCTTCATGATCTTAGGTAAATTGTAATTATGAAGATGTTTTTGATCAGTGATAATGTCGATACGTACACAGGAATGCGACTCGCAGGCGTAGACGGTGTTGTTGTACACGAACGAAGCGAGCTTCACGACGCCCTGCAGAAAGTTATGGATGACAAATCCATCGGTATCGTTTTGCTCACCGAAAAATTCGGGCGGAATTTCCCGATCTTATCGATGAGATCAAGCTCAAACGAAAACTACCGCTGCTTGTCGAAATTCCTGACCGTCACGGAACCGGCCGTAAAAAAGACTTTATCACATCTTATGTAAATGAAGCCATCGGCTTGAAACTATAGTAAAAGAAGGTGAAATCTTGACAATCGAAGAAAAATTAAAGTATCTGCAGGATGCTTCCATGGAAGATGCCAGAGCAATGGGCAACGAGATTATAAGTGAACATCAGGAGGCTTTAGACAGATACTAAAAGAGCATAAAAAGACTGCCATCCGTCAGGCGGAACTCACCTTAAAGACAGAGACCGCCAACGCCAGACAATCTTTAAATAAAGCCATGGCAAGAGCACAGATCGAACTCAAACGCGAACAGGGAAAATGCCAGACAGACTTAAAAAACCGCTTGTTCAAACGTGTTCTTGTACTTGTAAAAGAATATATGAAGACAGATGACTACAAAAAAATTCTGGAAAAACGTATTCAAAAATCACTGGATTTTGCAGATGGTGAAGAAATTCTGATCTACATCAATCCAAGTGATGCGCATTTGAAAGATGATTTAGAAGCAAAAACCGGTTCCTCCCTCACCGTAAGCCGAGAGGATTTTATCGGTGGGACACGTGCCGTCATGCAAAAACGACGTATTCTGATCGACTACTCGTTTAAATCAGCACTCTCGGAAGAATACGACAATTTCTTGTTTTTAGGAGGTGACAACTATGTTTAGAACCGGAACAATTTATGGAGTAAACGGTCCTGTCATCTATCTGAAAGGAAATACCGGATTTAAAATGTCAGAGATGGTCTATGTAGGGAAAGAAAGATTAGTCGGCGAAGTTATCGCGCTTGATAAAGATAAGACAACCATTCAGGTCTTTGAGGAGACGACCGGGTTACGTCCGGGAGAGACTGTTGAGGCTACTGGAGATGCCATCTCCGTAACCCTCGCCCCGGGAATTCTCAATAATATATTTGACGGTATTGAACGTCCACTGGAACGCATCGCCGAAAATTCCGGTGCATTTATCAGCCGTGGTGTGAGTGTAGATTCGCTGGATAAAGAAAAAAAATGGAAGACACATCTGACGGTCTCTATCGGAGATTCCGTTCACGGAGGTGATATCATTGCCGAAGTGCCTGAGACAACGGCCATCGTGCACAAATGCATGGTACCTCCACATATCAGCGGGATTATCACTAAAGTCATGCCGGATGGAGAGTACACAATTGATGAACCGCTCGTAACAGTCGAGCTAAGCTCCGGCGAGACGATCGACCTGACCATGACTCAGAAATGGCCGATTCGTGTGCCCCGCCCAACGCACCACCGTTTTCCTGCGTCCGTTCCGCTCATCACCGGACAGCGTATTCTTGATACGATGTTTCCGATCGCAAAAGGCGGCACCGCCTGTGTTCCTGGTGGATTTGGAACCGGAAAGACAATGACACAGCACCAGATCGCAAAATGGTCCGATGCCGACATCATCATCTACATTGGCTGTGGAGAACGTGGAAATGAGATGACACAGGTACTGGAAGAATTTACAAAACTGGTGGATCCTAAATCCGGCAATCCTCTGATGGACCGAACTACTTTGATCGCCAATACTTCCAACATGCCGGTGGCGGCTCGTGAAGCGAGCATCTACACCGGGCTTACACTTGCAGAATACTACCGTGATATGGGATATGACGTGGCAATCATGGCAGACTCCACATCGCGTTGGGCAGAAGCACTTCGAGAGCTCTCAGGACGTCTTGAAGAAATGCCTGCGGAAGAAGGTTTCCCTGCTTATCTGGCATCACGCTTATCTGCGTTTTACGAGCGTGCGGGCATGATGCACAACTTAAACGGAACTGACGGCTCTGTATCTATTATCGGAGCTGTATCACCACAGGGCGGCGACTTCTCTGAGCCGGTTACACAGAATACCAAACGTTTTGTCAGATGTTTCTGGGGGCTTGATAAGAGCCTTGCGTATGCGAGACATTTTCCGGCAATCCACTGGCTGACAAGCTACAGTGAATATCTGCTCGATCTCGCCCCATGGTATAACGAACACGTTTCGCCAAAGTTTGTCGACTACCGCAATCAGCTGATGGCTCTTTTGAATCAAGAGAGCAGCCTGATGGAAATCGTAAAATTAATCGGAAGCGATGTGCTGCCGGACGACCAGAAACTCGTTTTGGAAATCGCCAAAGTCATCCGACTTGGATTCCTTCAGCAAAACGCATTTCATGCAGACGACACTTGTGTCTCATTAGAAAAGCAGTTCAAGATGATGGAAGTTATCTTGTATTTATATCAGAAATCAAAAGCACTCATCACACTGAACATGCCGATTTCTGTTCTGAAAGAAGAAGATATTTTCGAAAAGGTCATTGCGATCAAATACGATGTGCCAAATGACAAAACTCGAACTATTTGATGAATATATGAAAAAAAAATCGATGCATTCTATGACCGGATTATGGAAAAAGAACGCATAAAGGAGGAGGATTTGTATGGCAATTGAATATTTAGGTTTAAGCAGCATCAACGGTCCTCTGATCGTGCTGGAGGGTGTACAGGATGCGTTCTTTGATGAGATCGTAGAATTTGTAGTAAACGGAAACGAGCGTAAGTTAGGTCGCATCATTGAGATTTACGAGGATAAAGCAGTTATTCAGGTATTTGAAGGGACTGAAAATATGTCTCTGCTCAACACCCACACAAAACTCACCGGACATCCGATGGAGATCGCCCTCTCACCGGATATGCTCGGAAGAACATTTAACGGAATCGGGCAGCCGATTGACGATCTCGGTCCGATTACCTCAACGTTGACAAGAGATATCAACGGACTTCCGCTTAACCCGGTAAAACGTGAATATCCTAGAAACTATATCCGCACCGGTATCTCTGCAATCGACGGTCTGACCACACTGATTCGAGGACAGAAGCTTCCGATTTTTTCCGGAAACGGTCTTCCACACGACCAGCTTGCCGCTCAAATTGTAAAACAGGCTTCTCTCGGAGATGATTCCGATGAAGAATTTGCTATTGTATTTGCTGCGATGGGTGTCAAACATGACGTTGCGGAATTTTTCCAGCGCACCTTTGAAGAAAGCGGTGTATCCGACCACGTAGTCATGTTCCTGAATCTGGCAAACGATCCGGTCGTGGAGCGTCTTATCACACCAAAAGTAGCGCTCACCGTCGCAGAATATCTGGCATTTGAGCAGAACAAACATATCCTTGTCATTCTCACAGATATGACATCCTTTGCGGAGGCGATGCGTGAAGTATCCTCCTCCAAAGGCGAGATTCCAAGCCGAAAAGGATTCCCGGGATATCTTTATAGTGAACTTGCGACAATCTATGAACGCGCAGGAATTGTCGCAGGCGTCAATGGCTCCGTGACACAGCTGCCGATTCTGACAATGCCAAACGACGATATCACACACCCGATTCCTGACTTGACAGGATATATTACCGAAGGACAGATTGTACTCGACCGTGCACTCCATGGACAGTCCATCTACCCGCCAATCAATATTTTACCGTCCCTTTCCCGTCTGATGAAAGACGGTATCGGAGAGGGATACACTCGCGCGGACCATCAAGATCTTGCCAACCAGCTCTTTTCATCCTACGCCAAAGTAGGAGAAGCGAGAAACCTTGCCTCTGTCATCGGTGAAGATGAACTCTCCCCGATCGACAAAAAATACCTTGCCTTCGGAAAGGAATTCGAAGAACGCTATATCGGTCAGGGGCTGGAGGAAAACCGTACAATCGAAGAGACACTTGACCTTGGATGGGAACTTTTAAAAATGCTTCCAAGAGAAGAATTAGATCGTATTGACACAAAGATTTTGGAACAATTTTATGATAATCGTTCAGACTCATAGAAAGGGGGCGTTCTTATGGATCCTCGCACATTTCCCACAAAAGGAAATCTGATTCTTGCAAAGATTCTCTGGCTCTTGCCAATCAGGGGTACGAACTTATGGATAAGAAAAGAAACATTCTGATCCGCGAACTGATGGAACTGATCGATCAGGCAAAGGACATTCAGGAACAGATTGATTCCACCTTCACACATGCATATAAATGCCTGCAGCACGCCAATATTGAACACGGTATCAGTCTCGTATCCCAACTTGCCTATACCGTCCCGATTGAGGATTCTATCAAGATTAAAAGCCGAAGCATTATGGGAACGGAAATTCCACTTGTGGATTACACTCCGGATGAGAATCAGCGACTTACTCTTTCAGTACAACTGATGAGTCAATCGACCGTGCACGCGAAGCATTTCGCAAAGTAAAAGAGCTTACGATCAAATTATCCATGATTGAGAATGCAGCCTACCGGCTTGCGACCAATATTAAAAAAACACAAAAGCGTGCAAACGCTCTGAAAAATATTACAATTCCGACCTATACCACTTTAGTATCTTCCATTTCCAATGCTTTGGAGGAAAAAGAACGTGAAGAATTCACACGATTAAAAGTGATAAAACAGCGGAAAATATAATGGAATACACTATTCTATTCAAAAATGGAGTGAACTTTCTATTCACAAAGTTCACTCCATTTGCATGTTCCGCATATTTCTTTTCGCTTCCCCGGAAGTAAGATTTGTTCTGATACCAGCTTAGAAAAAGTATCCCAAGTCAAAACTACACCTTCTTCCAGACCGCAAAACGAAAGTACTTTCTGATCATATGCCCGAACAAGATCCGGCGTATTACAGCTTCCATTTTCTAAATTGGGGCATTTCTCGCAGATAACATCTGCGCACGTAACAATTTGCAAAGAAGGATTCTCTTGCATCTGTTCTAAAATCTTTCCCATATGCGCCACAAACAAATCACTATATCCTTCTCCTTGAAAAAATGCAAGGCACATTCCATGATGTGCCCGCAATAAAATCGGTTGCTTTTCCATAATCTCTCACTTTTTCAACTTAAAACTCAAACACTGCAACACCATATGGCGGTAAATCATAAGCAAATGAAAATGGTCTTCCGTCACATTCTTTTTTCACACTCTTATAAATCTCAGGACGTACTTTTCCCTCTCCACCATATTTCTTTTCATCACTGTCCAAAATCAGCTTATACTGCTTTCTCCTTGGAACGCCAACACGATATTCCGTTCTTTCCATCGG
>ENA-OQBJ01001204-OQBJ01001204.1-human-gut-metagenome-genome-assembly--contig:-NODE-1204-length-10682-cov-3.418096_pt1 | contig 10682 bp, 18 predicted proteins | sample MGYA00242743_ERZ504545 | MGnify/ENA primary metagenome ERZ504545 (study PRJEB26092, sample SAMD00036252) | human gut metagenome | host: Homo sapiens | study: EMG produced TPA metagenomics assembly of...
TTATTTATTTTTAAGGAGGTGAAGCACATGCTGGATCGTGTTTTACGTTTTTTCATCACACTCTTCCTGGCCATTGCTGGAGGAGCGCTCTTGGATCTTGCCAGCCCGTTGCTCACACTGTATATCAGTACGGAAGTCTTGAAGATGGACATGGGAGCCATCAAGATCACCATGGCTAGTCTGCTTTGTATCCTGCTGGGAGCCATCCTGGGCGGTTTGATTGGTTTTTTCCTTTCGCCGTATCTCATACGCCGTTTGAAGAGATTCTCGATCTGGGTGGAAACGCAGCTTGGCAAGATGCCCATTCACGATGTCATCGCTGGTGCTATTGGACTTTCAATCGGACTTATCATAGCGAATTTATTAGGTTATTCATTTGCCAAGATTCCAGTGGTCGGCGATTACATTCCTGTGATTTTCAGCATCGTGTTTGGTTATCTCGGCATCCATATCACGATCAAGAAACGCGAGGAACTGTCCGGCTTGTTTGACTTCATCCCGCGTTTCATGAAAGAACTCAGTCGGGCGAAGGACGCCAAGCTGCAGGCTGATAAATCCGGCAGGAATCCAGCGGCAGGTGCAGTGACAAGCGGGAAAGAGACGGCCACGGACAAACTTTACAAGCTGCTTGATACGAGTGTCATCATCGATGGGCGCATTGCGGATATCTGTGATACTGGCTTCATTGAGGGGACCTTGCTCATCCCGGTTTTTGTGCTGGAAGAACTTCAGCATATCGCTGATTCTGCTGATGTACTCAAGCGGACGCGTGGCCGCCGCGGGCTGGATATCCTGCAGCGCATCCGTCAAGGAACGAAAGTCAAGGTCGAGATCACGAATGTCGATTTTGATGATATCGCGGAAGTGGATTCGAAACTCGTACGTCTTGGACAGCAGGTCGGTGGCAAGATCATCACGAATGATTTCAATCTCAACAAGGTGGCTCAGCTGCGCGGCGTGCCGGTCCTCAACATCAATGAACTTTCCAATGCCGTGAAGCCGGTGGTCATTCCTGGCGAGACGATGCAGGTCACGGTGGTCAAAGCCGGCAAGGAACCTGGTCAGGGCGTGGCCTATCTCGACGACGGCACGATGATCGTCATTGAGAATGGACATCGCCATATGAATGAACATATCCAGGTCGAAGTCACTTCTGCGCTGCAGACGGCAGCGGGCCGTATGATTTTTGCCAAGCCGGTTCATGCGTAAAGGAGGGAGCGGCATGGTCAGTGTCATCTTTCCTGCGGCAGGTCAGGGAAAACGCATGCATGCAGGTTTCAATAAGGTTTTCCTGGAAATCATTGGCGAATCCATCCTGCTGCGCACGCTGCGCCGGTTTTCGGAAGTGCCGGCTGTGCAGGAACTCGTCGTGGTGACAGGCACAGATGAGGTTGCTGCTGTGCGCCGTCGCTTGTCCCATGTGCCGGGGCTCAAGCCGTTGAAGGTGGTAGCAGGAGCTCCGAACGCCAGTATTCCGTCTGGAATGGTCTGCGTCAAGCAGATCCTCAAGCGGATATCGTACTCGTCCATGATGCGGCGCGCCCGCTGGTGACGCCCAAAACGATAGAAGCTGTCATCGCTGCAGCTCAAGAGCATGGTGCTGCTGTAGCCGCTGTGCCAGCTAAGAATACCGTCAAGATCGTCAAGGATGGCATCGTGACGGAGACTCCGGATCGTTCCACGCTCTGGAGTGTCCAGACTCCGCAGGGGTTCCATCGTGATATCCTTGTGGCAGCAAATGAAAAAGCGGAGCAGGAAGGCTTCCTGGGGACAGACGATGCGTCTCTGGTTGAGCATTATGGCATGCCGGTGCATGTCGTCATGGATTCCTATCGCAATATCAAGATCACGACGCCGGAAGACCTCATCATTGCGGAGGCATTCCTGCGTCATGAAAACGGTGGTGTCCGGGGATCGCTGCGCAAGGTGGCCAAGCGGGCTGGGGCACATCTTTCAGGACATTGTCAAGGAAAGGATGGTTGAAAAATATGACACGATTCGGTATGGGGTATGATGTCCATCGGCTCGTCGAAGGACGCAAGCTCATCATTGGCGGGGTCGAGATCCCGTATGCCCTGGGCCTCCTTGGTCATTCCGATGCCGATGTCCTGCTGCATGCCATTGCAGATGCGCTGCTTGGAGCCGCCGCGCTTGGCGATATCGGACGCCACTTTCCCGATACGGATCCACAGTATGAAGGAGCGGACAGCATGAAACTGCTTGCACGCGTGGCAAAGCTCCTGCATGAGTCCGGATATCGCGTGGGCAATGTCGATGCGACCATCGTGGCGCAGAAACCCAAAATGAAGGATTTCATCCCGCAGATGAATGAAAACATTGCGCAGGTACTGGGCGTATCCGTCGGCCAGGTCAATGTCAAGGCTACGACGGAAGAGCGCTTGGGCTTTACCGGTGCGGAGCAGGGCATTTCTGCTTATGCGGTTGCGGGAATCGAGAACCTGTGATAGAATAGGCTCTATATAAGGAAAAGCTGAGAACGGGAGAGTACATCCGGACGTTCATGCAGAGAGGCCGGCAGATGGTGTGAGTCGGCTATGGACAAAGAGATGGAATTGCACCCGGGAGCTGCTGTGCTGAACAGAGTGGTAGGCATAGCCGCAGGAATGCGTTACATTTTTTTGAGTGAAAGGCTTTGCCCTTTAAGCAGACGTGGAACCACGGCCCCCGCGTCTCTGATGAGATGTGGGGCTTTTGATATAGGTATGTGTTTAGGAGGACGTCCATGAGTTTCTTTTCGCGGCTCCGCAAGGATATCCGTGTGGTTTTTGAGCGTGATCCAGCAGCTCGCAGCGTGCTGGAGGTCCTTTTTTGCTATTCTGGCTTGCATGCCATCTGGTTCCATCGCATCTCGCACAAGCTTTACAAGCGAGGCTGGATCCTCATCCCGCGCATGATCTCGAATCTTGGACGCTTCCTGACTGGCATCGAGATCCACCCTGGTGCTACGATCGGCGAAGGCCTCTTCATCGATCATGGCACGGGAATCGTCATCGGCGAGACGGCCGAGATCGGCAAGAACGTTACGCTTTATCAGGGCGTGACTCTCGGCGGTACCGGCAAGGAAAAGGGCAAGCGTCATCCGACCATCGGCAATAATGTGGTCGTGGCTTCGGGAGCCAAGGTCCTTGGGTCGTTCACGGTGGGTGACCATGCAAAAATCGGTGCGGGTTCTGTGGTGCTGAAGCCGGTGCCGGCTTATGCGACGGTAGTCGGCATCCCCGGGCGCATCGTCGTCATGCATGGCAAGCGTGTCCATACGGCGCAGGAACTCCGCCAGGCCGTACGCGATACCCATCATCTGGTGGAACCAGAAGACAGCATCACAGATATCGAAGAAGAACTCGATGTCGACCTCGACCACGATATGCTGCCGGATCCGGATGAAGAAGCACGCGAGTGCATGATGCGCCAGATCCAGATGCTGGAAAAGAAGGTCAGGGAACTCGAAAAGAGAATGGAGGAAAATCATAACAATGCTTAAAGTCTACAATACGATGACTCGTCAGAAAGAGGAATTCAAGCCGCTCAAGCCGGGTGAGGTCAGCATTTATTGCTGCGGTGTCACGCCGTATAACCATCCTCATATCGGCAATGCCCGTCCGTTCGTGACATGGGATGTCATCCGCCGTTATTTTGCGAAAAAGGCTATCGCGTCCATTACATCCAGAACTTCACGGATGTAGATGATAAGATCATCGCTGCGGCCAATAAAGAGGGTGTGACCTGGAAGGATATCTCTGACCGCTACATCAAAGCGTACTTTGAGGCCATGGATGCCCTGAATGTCCGCCATGCGGATGTATATCCGCGTGTCAGTGAGACAATGCCGGAAATCATCGCTATGGTCCAGGATCTCATTGACAAGGGGTTCGCTTATGTCGTCGACGGCGATGTCTTTTACAGCGTGGAGAAATTTGCAGGTTATGGCAAGCTCAGCGGGCGCGATCTTGAGGATATGAAAGCCGGGGCGCGCATTGAAGTCGATACGCGCAAGCATCATCCGATGGATTTTGCTCTCTGGAAGTCCGCGAAACCAGGCGAGCCGTCCTGGGATAGCCCGTGGGGCAAAGGACGTCCAGGCTGGCATATCGAGTGCAGCACGATGTCTCTCAAATACCTCGGTGAGAAGTTCGATTTCCATGGCGGCGGCAGTGACCTGATTTTCCCGCACCATGAGAATGAGATTGCCCAGTCACAGGCATGCATCGGTGATGACCACAGTTTTGCCCAGTACTGGCTCCACAATGGCTTCATCACGATCCATAACGAGAAGATGTCGAAATCCAAGAATAATTTCTTTACGGTAAAAGACATCCTCAAGGAGTACCCGGGAGAAGTCATCCGCTTCTTTATCCTGCAGACGCATTACCGCAGCCGCTTGATTTCTCGGATGAGCGTCTCAAAGAAGCGCAGACGAGCCTCGGCCGTCTGACCAACACGAAAGAATACAGCGATGAACTCGCGAAGAAAGAGGGGACTGCAGACACGGCGGCAGAACTTGCCGCTACGGCCGACAAGCTGCTGAAAAACTTCTATGAGGCCATGGATGATGATTTCAACACGGCTCTGGCCATCAGCCAGATGTTCGCGCTGTCCAAGGAAATCAATATCTACTATCAGGATGTCACGAACGGCAGCAAGGCCTTTGATGCAGAGGATTTTGCGAAGGTACGCGCTGACTATCTGGAGATGGCCGGCATCATTGGCATTTTCGAGCAGCAGGAAGCAGCCGGAAACGATGGCCTTGCAGATAAGCTCATGGAAATCATCATCGCCATTCGCCAGGATGCGCGCAAGGAGAAGATTGGGCTCTCGCTGACAAGCTTCGCGATGACTCAAGGAAGCCGGCATCATCCTTGAGGATACGCCGAATGGGGTACGGTGGAAGAAAGCATGAAGTTTTCACGATTCAAGCAGCTGGTGGATATGATGTTCCAACCGGATGGCCAGGGGGGCATTGCCGAGCGTTATGCTGGCAAAGACCCGAAGGCCATTCATCCGCTGGTACTTGCGTATGTGGGGGATGCCTATTTTCATCTGTTTGTACGCACGCGCCTGCTTTCCTTTGAACAGGCACAGGTCCAGGCCCTGCATACCTTCAGTGCCCAGATCGTTTCAGCTGTCTGGCAGGCAAAGGCTTATCGGGGCATTGAGTGCATGTTGACGGAAGAAGAAAAGGGCATTTATCGTCGTGGCCGCAATGCCAAGAGCCATGCACCCCGCAGTGCAAGCGTGGCGGAATATCATGCAAGTACAGGCTTTGAGGCCTGATTGGCAGTCTCTATCTGGCCAACCAGGAAGACCGTCTTGAGGAAATCTGCGAGGCGTCCTTCCAGGTGATCAGCGAGCATGATGGAATCGATACAGGAACGTCATCCGCAACGAGAGTCTTGAGCTTTTTGTTGTGTCGGATGACAGGAAAGGAATTTCACCGATGATCAAAGTGAAACTTTTGGATTATACACCGGAACCAGAACGCGTCGTGGCCATGGCAGCGCGCCTTTGTTATTCGGCCAGCGGTGCTGAAGAACTTGCCGAACGCCTGGATGATGATAAAGTGCGCGCGATGGTACGCAAGATGGTGCGTATCGGACATGGATCTACACTGGAACACGCTTCATTCACTTTTGGCATAGAGGGCGTTTCACGTGTACTCACGCACCAGCTCGTACGCCATCGCATTGCCAGCTATGACCAGCAGTCGCAGCGCTATGTGGCTGCGCATGGCTTCCAGTACATCACTCCCCCGAGCATTGCGGAAAAACCTGAGGCCAAGGCCCGGTACGATGCTTTGATGGAAGAGATCCGTGACGCTTATGATGCCTTGACGGAGATGGGAATCCCGAAAGAGGATGCCCGCTACGTACTCGCGAATGCGACGGAAACCAAGATCCTCGTGACCATGAATGCGCGCAGTCTGCTGCATTTCTTCAACCTGCGCTGCTGCAACCGCGCACAGTGGGAAATCCGCGAGATGGCTTACAAGATGCTGGCAGAGGTAAAGAAGGTGGCGCCGACCCTTTTCTTCAATGCCGGAGCCAGCTGTGTCAACACGGGTCGCTGCCCGGAAGGTGAGATGACCTGCGGGAAGCTCCAGGAGATGCTCAAACTGCGGGAAAAGGACTGACTATGGAACGGAAAGATAAAGCGAACATGAAGAAGAGAATGGCCAGGGACAAGCAAGTGACAGACCGGAAGCCGCGGGAATGCCAGTTGCCGGCAAAACGCTATCGGAAGGACGCAGCGTATATCCGGAAGACACGGCGCGTTTTGCGGCGCGCTCCGGACGCCAGGGACGACATGATGAAAATGAACGTGAGCTGCCTGCTGATGTGCTGGTCGGCCGCAATGCCGTGCTGGAAGCCTTGAGAGCAGGTCGCGGCATCAACAGAATCCTTGTAGCCAATGGCGACCGGGAAGGATCCATTGCAGAAATCCTGTCCCTGGCCAAAGAACGTGGCCTGGTGATACAGAATGTGGAGCGTGCCAAGATTGAAGCTCTATCCGGCGGTCAGCGGCATCAGGCGTCCTGGCCTATGTGGCTCCCGTTCCCTATGCCGAACTTGAGGATATCCTGAAAGCCGCGGCAGAGAAGGATGAGGCCCCTTTTCTTGTGCTGCTCGATGAACTGGAAGATCCTCATAACTTAGGGGCGCTGCTGCGTACCGCGGATGCAACGGGGGTGCATGGCATCCTGATCCCCAAGCGCCGCAGTGTTTCCTTGAATGCTACTGTAGCCAAGACCTCGGCTGGTGCCGTGGAATACGTGCCTGTAGCGCGCATCGGCAATATTGCTCAGACCCTCAAGGCACTAAAGGAAAAGGGCTTCTGGGTCGCTGGGGCCGATATGGATGGCGAGAAAGCTTATTATGAACCGACCTGACGGGGCCTCTGGTCCTGGTGGTCGGCAGTGAAGGCCGGGGCATGAGCCGCTTGACCAAAGAGGCCTGCGATTTTATCGTAAGCATGCCGATGGTCGGTCACATCAATTCCCTCAATGCCTCAGTTGCTGGCTCTATCCTCATGTATGAGTCCATGCGTCAGCGCCTGGCAAAACGGAACTGCTGAGCTGCCCGCCTTGACGCCTGGCGGAGAAAAGGGGTATAATCTCACTATTGAGAGAAAATGCATAAATATAAAAAAGCGTGTTTGTAAAGGAGAAGGTGCGATGGGAGCAGAAGCAGACACGGATGACATGGAGGAAATGTACCGTGGATATGAACATCTGACGGATGAAGAAATCCTTCTGGACATCAAAGAAAACAACAATAAGGTCGCACTGGATTATCTGATCAACAAGTACCGGAATTTTGTCCGGGCGAAGGCACGTTCGTATTTCCTCATCGGTGCGGACCGGGAAGATATCATTCAGGAAGGGATGATTGGTTTTTACAAGGCCATTCGTGACTTCCGCAATGACAAGCTGTCTTCCTTCCGGGCTTTTGCGGAGCTTTGCGTGACTCGTCAGATCATCACGGCCATCAAGACCGCGACCCGGCAGAAACACATTCCCTTGAATTCTTATGTTTCCCTGAACAAACCGATTTATGATGAAGATTCGGATCGTACGCTGCTCGATGTCATATCAGGGCTAAGGTGTCGGATCCAGAAGAACTCGTCATCAGTCAGGAAGAATTCGCGGACATCGAAGCCAAGATGGAAGAGATCCTTTCTGATCTGGAATGGAAAGTGCTGATGAGCTACCTGGATGGCAAATCGTATCAGGAAATCGCCGCCGATCTTGGCCGTCATGTCAAATCCATCGATAATGCCTTGCAGCGTGTGAAGCGCAAGCTGGAGAAATATATGGAAAATCGCAGTGATGATATTGACATCAATACGAATTTACAAGGGGCTATCCTCTATCAACCGTCGCTTGCGTGCCACGGAGGATGACGATTGTCTGTGATTATGGGTTGACAATCCATTGCTGTTGGGGTTATCATAACATATGAAATTGTTATATTAAAATTGCATATGAGGGAACAGGTGCCGCCTGCGGGCGGCTGAAAAGAGAAGCCGGTGAAAGGCCGGCGCGGTCCCGCCACTGTATGGGGAGCAACTCTGCAAGAATGTCACTGGGGAAACCTGGGAAGGCGCAGAGAAGCGATGAACCAAGCCAGGAGAACTGCCTGTCCGAAAATCACCGTTATACCTGCGAGCGATGGGAAGGCGATTTTATATCGATGGCAATGATACAGGACATGGATATAAGAGGTCTTTTTGCAGAAGCAAAAGGGCCTCTTTTTATATGATTTCCAAGGGTTGAAAGGGAGGATTTCCAATGAAGAGATGGGAAAAATTACTGGCAGCTGGTCTTTTCTGCACGGCGGTGGCAGGCTTTTATGCTCCGGCTACGGAAGCTGCGTATCAGCTGAATCCGGAAGTCAAGAATGCAACGATGGCGTTGAAAACGGCATCGGAAATCGGTGTCTTGACGAATGAGAATAAAGATTTGGCTAACTTGCCGGATAAGGACGCCATTGTGGTCATGACATTTGGCACGACCTTCAAAGACACGCGTACCAAGACGATAGATGCTACCGTCGATGCCATCAAGCAGCTCATCCTGGTGTCAAGGTCGTGACGGCTTACACGTCCCATATCATCATTGACCGCGTTGCAAGAATGAAGGCATAAAATTCCCGACGCCGGAAGAAGCCTTGGAGCAGCTCAAAGCGGCAGGTTACAGCCGCGTGGCTCTCGTTTCCCTCGATGTCATCCCGGGCATGGAATACAATTACGATATGGGCGTCTATCAGAACTACAAGAACGATTTCAAGAAGATGACACTTGGCACTTCGCTCATGTATTGGCAGGGGCAGGCTGAGCAGGCGGATGATGTGACGGAAACCATCAAAGCCATGGCTACGCAGTTCCCGAAGCAGGGCAAGCATGATGCCATCCTCATCATGGCACATGGCACACCACAGGTCTCGAATGCATATTATTCCGTCATCCAGGCCAAGATTGATGAACTCGGCTATAAGAACGTATACGTCTATACGGTAGAAGGCTGGCCTTCCCTTGAAACCGTCATGCCAAAACTCAAGGCTAACGGCATCAAGAATGTAACGTTGATGCCGATGATGATGGTTGCCGGCGATCATGCGAACAATGATATGGCCGGTTCCGAACCAGATTCCCATAAATCTATCCTTGAAAAGGCCGGCTACAAAGTCACGCCGTACATCCATGGTATTGGCGAGAACAAGGCGATACAGGCAATCTATGTCGAGCGCGCCAACGATGCATGGCAGGCTCTCGAAGCGACAAGCAAATAAAAGATACTGACCGTATGAAATCGTATTGATGTTTCCATAGGAATCATCGTCATGCCATGACCTGCAGAATGATATCATTTGCATTTGAATGTTATCATTTTTGCAGGTCTTTTTCTTTTGTGCAAGGCGAAAAAAGTAGTCAGAATTCGACAAAAAAGCAGGAGGAATGACTTTTTTGTCGAATTTAAGAAATGTAAAATTCATGATGAAGGTCGATGGAAAATCGCTAAGGTTTTCTATTCAGACTTTGGTTATTCAAATATTTTTATATAATGAAGGGAAGGATAGTTATGGCCGAGATGACGAAAAAAGCCCAGATTTTCCAGGATTTCTTGAAGAACAAAAATATTGAAGCGTTTTGAAGTAGAAACTCTTCCCGATGACCCGGAAAAAACGACAGCATTCCGTTCTCATGTCGAAGTGGATGGGCAGCGCTTGCCGATGCTTGTCCTTTTGGATCGCAGTGTATTCTCGATGATTCGCGTACAGATCTCGCCGCGTTGCCGTACGGCAGAGAATGAAAAGCTGTGCTGGAACTGGCCAATGAGCAGAACTTCAAATATAAACCCTTCAAGCTGTATTTCGATAAAGAAGGTTCTCTGATCCTTGATATCTGCCTGCTGACGCCGGATGAAGATTACCAGGAACTTGGCAACATGCTTTATGCCATGTTTGATGTGATGATTGGCTATCTCAACGAGAATTATCGTACCTTGATGAAAGCCATCTGGTAAGATGCAAAAGCCACGGAAGCTGCCGTTGCAGGGGAATTTGTCTGCAATGACAGTTTTCGCAAAATGAATCTGGCTACAAAGCACCCGGTGCATGATCAATGTGCCGGGATTTTTCTATCTTGAAAAAATAAAAAAAGGTGTTGACAAGTCACTACGTATCCTGTATCATAGTACAAGTCGCTGAGAGATACGGCGGAAGCAAATTCCTGGAAGCCTTGACTGGCAAAGGTCTTGCGGAACCCGCAAGGGCAACAGAAAAAAGTTCTTGACAGCCCTGAAGGAATGCGATAAGATAATAAAGTCGCTTGAAGCGAGAGCTTCGAAAGAGACAAGTTGTTCTTTGAAAACTAAACAATGCAACATGAATCATTTGTGATTCAAGCCAGATGTTAAAAAACATCGATTGATTATGAACATAAGCAATCGGCAATTTCTTTGCTGACCTGTCCAAGAGCCATCAGACGATTGGAAGCAGGCAGTAACCAAAGATAATTAGAGCCAATCAAGGCTTTCCTAAATTTTATGGAGAGTTTGATCCTGGCTCAGGACGAACGCTGGCGGCGTGCTTAACACATGCAAGTCGTACGAGGGGATTTGAAAGCTTGCTTTTGAAGAACCGAGTGGCAAACGGGTGAGTAACGCG
>ENA-OQBJ01001205-OQBJ01001205.1-human-gut-metagenome-genome-assembly--contig:-NODE-1205-length-10678-cov-1.428111_pt1 | contig 10678 bp, 11 predicted proteins | sample MGYA00242743_ERZ504545 | MGnify/ENA primary metagenome ERZ504545 (study PRJEB26092, sample SAMD00036252) | human gut metagenome | host: Homo sapiens | study: EMG produced TPA metagenomics assembly of...
CTGAGACTTTTACAATTAAATTGAGGGGAGCATATGAAGCTGTGAGTGGACTGGAAGGATATACTAGCAGTAACTATATGGAATACGGTGTGGAGAGCAGTTTGAATTTCCCTGAATTTATGTTCCCGTTTCTGTCTTCCGACTTTAAAAAACGTATTAAAGCGACTTCAGAGGTCAGTATAAAATATAATTGGCAGATTCGTCCGGAATTTGAACGTACTTTAGCTTCTGCTGCCTGGAGCTATCGTTGGACACGGAGAGGAAGGGCTAATCATCGTTTTGACTTGCTGGATATAAATTATATTTATATGCCCTATACCTCACCTACATTCGACGATTATCTGGATCGTATGGATGAGGTTAATCCATTGCTAAGACATAGTTACGAAGATTTGTTCATTGTGCGCTTGGGATATACTTATACTTATAATAGTGCTGGAGGAAATACGATGACTACGGCAAACCGTAATTCGTATTCTGTGCGCTTTAATATAGAAGAAGCTGGTAATTTGTTGTATGCCTTTTCGCGTTTGATAAATAAAAAAGCCTCGATACGGCGAAGCATATCAGTTGGCTAATATAGATTTTGCACAGTACGTGAAGGCTGACATAGATTATGCAAAAAACTTCGTTATCGATGAGCGCAATTCGCTGGTATTTCATGCCGGATTAGGAGTTGCGGTTCCTTATGGGAATTCTAAGAGTTTACCTTTCGAAAAGTTATATTTTTCCGGAGGTGCTAATAGTGTACGTGGCTGGCGGGTACGTTCTTTAGGACCAGGTTCTTATCGTGGGGATGGAAACACGATAGATTATGTCAACCATACGGGAGATATTAAGTTGGACCTGAATTTGGAGTACCGGACATTTTTATTCTGGAAGTTGAATGGAGCAGCGTTTATTGATGCCGGAAACGTTTGGAATATACGGAATCAGGGAATACAGTCGGAAGGAGTATTCAAGTTTAATCGCTTTTATAAGCAACTTGCCGTATCTTATGGACTGGGAATACGTTTCGATCTGGACTTCTTGATTTTACGTTTCGATGGAGGTATGAAGGCTGTCAATCCGATGTATACTGGTCGTGACCGTTACCCCATTATATCTCCTGACTTCAAACGCGATTTTGCATTTCATTTTGCTGTGGGATATCCGTTTTAATCATTATCATATGGAAGAAAGAAAAATTTATAAGAAAGAAGAACTGAAAGCCTTGAAAGATTGGTTTGCTAATCAAGATTTACCTCAAGGTTTACAAGTAGATAAAGCAACTAATATACCTAATCTGAAAGAAACAGTAGCACGTTTATTCGATCAGGCTGAAGCTTGTTTTGAAAATCCTAAAATGCAGGGATGCCTGATTCTACTGGAAAATATTAAGGCAAAACTTGAAAGCTGAAAAGGAGAGTACAAGTCTATCTAAGTTTAGTTCAATAAAGAGGAACTCTCAATTTGAACTTGACTGTTCTGTCTACAATAAAATAGCCCTGTCATTACTAGGAAGTTTACATCTTAGGTATAAAACATTCAGGATGTACTCCAATGAAAGATGACAGGGCTTATTTATTACACGTATGATTTATTGTATTTAAGAGCGGGTTAATTTATTCAGATTTTACTTCATCGTCATTTTCCGGTATTGGAATATATGCAGGCTTGGGCTGGGGAATACTGAAGTCGGCATCAGCAAAAAGTTCGGCCAGACCGGATATTTGTTTCAGTCGGAGCAATTCATCTCGATCCATTCCGATGTTTTTCATAATCCATTGATCCGACATTCCTGCTTTGTCCAGTTCGGCAACAATGTGTGACATGAGTTCGATGTTATGAGTTCCACGTGCACGATTATGGCGAATGGTAGATCCCATGCGGTTTGACAAATCTTTATCGATCACAACGACAGGAAGCAGGCCTTTTTCTCGTTCATAAATACGTTTGGAGGTTTTTAGTACCGTGAATCGGTGGAATCCGTCAACTAAAATATATTTGTCTGCTTCTTTGTCATAATAACAAACACACGGCATGGTAAATCCATCTTCCAAATGGATATTTCCAGCAGTTTCATTTCTGGAGGAGCTACCACATTGGGATTATAATCATTTGCTACTACTTTTTCTACTGGTACAGCTTTTACATTATAAACAGGACTTTTATATTCATTTTCGTTATCACTCATCGCCAAATATTTTTGTAGTTTTCCATAATCTTATTCTTTTTGCTGATCTCTTCCTTTGTAGGAGAGAAGCCCATGTATTTGCAGGCATGGTCATTTCGGAGAATGCAGATACACATGCGTTTGTATGTGGGAATTTCTCTGAATTCAGGAATGTCTATATCTTCCTGGTATTCCATTTTTACAGGATGTTTATGTGTACGGTAGTTGCTTTTGTCTACTATTTCTATAGGAACTTTAGCATCTATCAGTTTTTGTATGACATCGTCACTCAGGCATCCTCCCTTTGTTCGCCAGAATTTAATGCTGACGTTCAAACGCCGGAGATAGCCGTTGCGTGTCTTTTCAGGAAGTGTGGATAGTAAAAAGTACATAAATGATTTCCATGTATATCCCTCTGGCAGTTTTATTTTTTGCCTTGCCGTGGCATGTGTGCTTCCATAAATAGCCGAAAAGTTTACCCCATTTACGCGTCCTATCATTTTTCCCCATGTATCGGATCAATGGCTCTGTAAAGAGCAAGACTTTCGATAGCCTCACTGATAAACGGGCTGGCTACCCGTTGCCGTTCTAAGCTGACTCCTGCCTTGTAATAGAGGTCGTACAAAGGGTTATAGTCCCATCTGAATTTACCGTTTGCCGTCCATACATCTGTCGTTTTCCAATCGTATATAGGATAGGCATTGTAAATATCATTTCCTATTTTTGAGGTCCAGATATACTTATGATACAGAATGTTCTTGGGAACTTGGAATATACATCGCCAGCGACTGAAACTTTCCTGTGTCCGTATGCCCACCAGGCAGCAAGTACGTGTAGCTTTTTTCTTTTTATGCAGCCATTGTGCGAAGTAAAGCTGAAAATCGTAGTCCCATGTGTCTGGTTTCAACTCGGGGAAATCTTTTATTGTCATAGCACCTTCAGGCATCTGGCGAACCCAGAGATCTTTCTTCTCTTCATCCCACGGACGCCAGAAAGACTGATACATTGATGTTGAGGTTGCAACACGAAACGGAAGACAGATGCGATATACGTCAAGTAAATCCTTATTCTTTTCTAGAATGCTGTCTACAAAATCGATAGTCATTTTGTATTGGACTCATAATCCATGTGGTAATACACCTATTTTCCGCTTTAAGATTATTGCGGCGGATATAGTCAATACATAAGTTCAGCAATACTCCACTGTCTTTGCCTCCAGAAAAAGACACATAGATATTATCAAATTCGTTGAATATTACTCGTAGACGCTCCTGGGTTAATTCGTAGACATTTTTTTGTTCCTGAACTGTCGCTTCCATTATGCCTTCTGCATTTTTATGTATAGTTTCCAACTCTTTGTTATTTCAAATCCTTTCTGTACGAACAAATCCTGATGAGGAGTTTGCACCACAGCCGATAAAGGCTGTGTGCTCTCTTCCTCGTCTGTAAGGACTGTATTTAGCAGTGTATCCAGAATATAGTCGTGGGTTTCTGCTTCAGCGTAGTAGTTGTTGATGATATGTTCGTTTTTACGCATTTCTAATGGAATAAATCCCATTACTTTTTGCTTCTCTATTGCAATATACCATACATAGTGTTCTCCGGTTTTAAACGGATATCCGTTGTTGTATTGCAGGACTTTCGGATTCATAACCAAAGGGCCTACCAGCCGGTATAATTGTCTGTCGGTTCCTTGTAGTTTCAGTATCTGCATCATAAATTGCTTTTTCTTTTTCGTACCTAGCAAAGGTATTTAAAAAAGAGAACATTTACAATTTCTGATCTGAGATCAGCCGGGCTATGCGGGTTTTGCTTTGAGCCCCTTTAGTGAGCAGATATACGTGTTTATATGCGTCACGATTCAGTTCCGTAGGTGAACCGTTAATCAGAATAATGTTTCGGTCGTTTGCAAATTTTAGGATTCCGTTTACATTATTAGGATGTAGCTTTCCGATTTCATCCATCATGCAATGTAATTTGAAGTCCTTAAACTTCTGCGAAGCACTTTCTTTGAATACATTCAGCAGCATGATATTAATCATTGCTTTTACCAGGATATCTGTTCCTTCCGAACCCACATTCGACAACTTTTCGACAAACCCGGTGTCGTTGTTGTTTTCTATGATACGGAAACGTAATTCAAACGAATCGTATAGACGGATCTTGTCATACCGGTAAGCATGCATTTCTTTGATGAAATCACGCAATAAAGCGATAGCTTCCTGTTTCACCAATTGTTCGTTTTCGCTGGAAAACAAGTTTGTGCCCGGAGTAAGGTCGTAAGCATGTTCATTGTAATATTTCTGTATGGCTCTCAAAGCATTTACCACTCGGTTGCTGCTTTCTTCTACCTTCATTTCAATACGTTGGATTACTCCTACGAAATTGCATGTCTGGAATCCTTTGTTTACCTTGCTTATCAGATCCTGTATATCACTTTCCGAGGCCGTAAGCATAGAAGTATCCATGCTGATACGTTTGAAGATGTCCGAATGCTCGTTGTTGATGCGACGCACGAATTCGTTGATTTTATTTTCTTCTACAAAGTCGTGTAATTCATCGGCAAAACGTATATATTCCCAATCTTCATTGAATTTCGTTTTGAACTTAAACGTATTGTCCTCGTCAAAATGTCCGGTAAAGAGATTAACTTCTTTGCGCAGGCGACTCTGAAGCTGCATGTACTGGTTTTCCATGCGTCCCAGTTCATCAATCAGTTCGATACATCCTTTTTGAACGGCTATTTCAGTTTCCGTACCATTTTCAGAACGGAAAATATCCTGATGAGGCTTGTACCAGTCGTATGCAGGAATTTTTTCGTACGCATCCAGGTTGCCGGATAAGCTGCGTACATTTTCCTCTGCTTCATGCAGTGATTTATTCAGCTTGTCTATTTCACTTTGCAGGGCTCCTGTTTCTTTATGTAAAGATTCTTTCTCGTTGTTTAATAAACGTTTTTGCTCGTCATATTCACGTTGCCATGTCGGAATTTGGTCAATCAAATCGCGTTTATCCTTCTGATACTCAATGATGAGTGCAGCATGGTCTTTTATAAACAGAAGTTCCTGTTCGATATTCTGCAATTGTTCTGCAATGTTTTGCAGACGTTCTGTATCGGCTCCCTGTGTGTGGAGCTCCTTTTGCATGTCGTTTTCGTATTCAGCCTTTACAGAAGCTATCCGTTGCTGTTCCTCTTTATCTTCCTTGCGTATGTTGTCTGCCTGTGCACTTTTTTCGTTGTTCAGATTTTGCAACAGTTTGTTCCATTCTTGCTTTAAATTGTTCAGCTTGTCCGATTTCTCTTTGTTTAGATTATTCAGCTTGCTTTCTGTCTGTTGCAATTCATTATGAGCCTGCATTTTTTGCTCTTCCAGTTCGTGAAGTTTGCGGTTTCTTTCTGCTTCGGCCTTTTTTCTTCCAGTTTTCCAGATCGAGCATATCCTGTTGATATTGTCGTTCCAGTTTTTCCAGTTCATATTCTTGTAGAGCGATGATATCTTTTTGCTCTTTTATTTTCGGCTGATATTTACTTTTCAGCGTTTCTTCCAGCTCTTTCTTTTTCACTCTGCAATCGGATTGTTTCTGCTGCTATTTCTTCCAGACGACAAGTGCCGGCTTCTTTCTCTTTCTGATAATCATTGATGGATTTAATATGTCGGTTTATTCCAGCCAGATCAATTGAAATTCCGTAGAAGGACTCGCCTGCATCTTGCAATTGGGGTGACAAACCTGTCTGCCAGAGGATGGACTCATCGCAAAGCTTACCGATGTTTTCCTCCCATCCTGGTTTGTTATCCTTGAGCCATCCCTGTAATGTATTGCGGCTGTTTTGTAAAAACGTTTCCAGTTCGTCAACACGTGGCTTCAGCTGCTGCTGTTCCAGTTGCAGTCTGGTTAGTGCATCATCTTTTTCTTTTGTTCCGTGTTGCAATTCTTCTTCCCACTTCAGCGTAATCTCCTTGATGATGAGTTGTGCGTTGTTGATACGGTTCTTTTTACTCATATGCATGCCGGTATACGACTGTATGCGGTGCTTCAGTTCTTCTTGTTCTGTTTCGAAGAACATCTCTTTCCGGCAAAGCTGCATCTGATAATCAATAGCTGTCAGCACACTCTGTTTTTCACTCTTCTCAGGGTGAAGTTGCTGTGAGAGTTGTTCGTATTCCTGATATAATGCTTCGGTAGAAGCTTCGTGGCGAAGACGTCCTTCCTCAATGCGTGCATTATATGTGCTGTTCAACTCATCCAGTTGCTTGAGTTTTGCTTCATGAATTTTATTCCATTGTTCATCAAGGCTCTGTATAAGCGACTTATATTTTGTTGAGATCTCTGTATATTGGGAAGTGAGAATACGCTGTTCTTCTAGTAATCCGTCGCGGCGGTTTTTCCATTCTTCTTTTCGTGAAGAACGCTCCATTACCTGCTCAATTTGTTGGCGAGCATAATCTTTTTTCCTTCTTTTGTGCCTTTTGCAGCTCATTGTTTAGTACAGCAAGTGTTTCCTGCAATTTGTCACAGCGATGGCGTGACTGCTCTTGCAGTTCTTGTCGGCGAGTAATCAACTTGTTGCGCTCACTTTCCGCATGTTGTTTTTTTTCTTGCCATTGTGGAAGTGCTTCCTTAGCTTGATAAAGGCAGAAACCAGTTCACGGCAACCTTGGGCCAGTGCTGTCTGCTGTTTCGAAACCTGTGCCGACAATAATGTTATTTCTTTAGCCTGCTTTTGTGTTTCACGTTTTTGGAATTCTTCGATGTCACGTAGACGGACTTCAAAATTTTTCAGATGCTCCTTGTAGTTATTCAGATCGACTGCAGTTTCATCTTCGTTGATGGATGAAATAATTGTCTTTTTGATGAATTCAGCATCCAGCTTAGAGTTAAGCAAGACATTCTGGATTGTACGAGGAATATTCTGATACTGCTTACTTTCCATAAGTGAATATTTCTTCATATCAGATGAAACGCCATTGCCGTAAAGAATATTTCGGTATTCATCGAAAGTGTAAATAATGCGTGAGTAGTCTACGTTCTGCAAATCGAGCTGCATACGTATCCGGTCGGCTCCGGTATAGGCAGTACGGGTTTCCGGATCGATAAAAAACTCTTTCCGGTAAGGAGAGTCAATAAAACGGTAGCTTACTCGGTTCATCGACTTGAAACTGAGGATACAGAAAGCCCCGTTCTCAGTAGCTACTTCATAGATGATATACGAATTGGCGTAGGGGAAATAATATTCCGTATAGCTCTGTTTTTCAACTGGGATTCCCAACTTTTGTGTATCTGCATTGTAAAAAAAGAGGATAGAGCGAAGTACGGTACTTTTTCCTACTCCCTGTGTACCGATAAAGTGTACATTCCCATCCAAATAGATATCATCGGCATAAGGAATATTTGCACTATTTATAAATATAATTCTATTCAGGTTTCTCATCGTCTTGGCTGTCATCGTAAATGTTAATACTTTCAATCAGGCGTTCCAGATAATTCCAGGAACTCATTACTTTATATGTATTGTTCTTCTCGTTTTCCAGTTCCAGAAAAGAGTCACGGGTAAGCTGCCGTATCATATTATCGAGCACTTCTTTGCGCACATCTTTATCGGAGAAATGTTTACGTATCCCGTCCAGCTTGTTCTGCAACATGACGTTGATGTTGGCTTCCACCAATATCTGTTCCGGCTGAAAACGATAGCCCGGTCCGAAAGTTTCATCGTATGTTTTAAATAAGTCGAGAACATCAATCCAGTAATAGGCACGCAGAATCTTTTGTTCCAGTGTAACACGAGGTTCTGTACGAGAAAAATAAAAATATTCGTTTCCCCGCTCCAGTGTATAGCCTATCTGTGCAAAATAAATCGACAGAGCTTCGAAGTCATCGTCTATAATATCATATAAATCGCGTACGTCTTCATTTGTACTGTTTGAACTGATAAACAGACCTTTTTGCAAATAGTCGAAAATAGCCGCTGTATGATCGGGTATTCTTATTGTTAGTTCCATATAATCTATTGATTTTTCTGATTGACTTTAGCATGTATTCCGAATGTTTACCGGAATGAACCAAAGTAAATATTTTTATTATGCGACCTTCCTTTATATCGGATAGATGCGAGCATATTCATAGTTTTTGTAAATACCAAATTCTTCACTGATACGGAACTGCGATTCGTATAGTGATACAATCTGGCAAAAGAGGGTAGTCCGTTCTTCCTCACTGACTTCTTGACGGAATGGATAGCGCATCAGGAAAGAGAACAGATCTTCTGGCTGTGCAGTGGCATCTTTCCACATTGCTTCAGTTTGTGCCTGAATATAGTTGCCGACTGTTTCTTCCAGACTTATTGTTTCCTGATACATTGATTGAGATGCCAGATCTTCATGCTGAACGCACCAGCTTCGTTGCTTCGTATGGTTTCGCGATGCTGGAGGTTTTTCATTACTTTCAGAATGATCGGACGTACCTCATCGGTATTCAAGTAATTTATGGAAAGCTTGAATGATGACGGTGCTGTTCCTTCCAAAAGAATGGAGTGCTCACGTTCCAGTACTTCGGCGAGATTACTTTTGGCACGCAGTTCAAACTGATCTTGCAAATATTTTACCCGGCGTATTTTTTCTACCAGTATCACTTGACTCTTAATCTGATTCAGGTAATTGATGATATCCTGCTGTGCCCGGATAAGACTATGCGCTGAAAGCTGTAATTCCCGGCGAAGTTCCAGCAAAATCCGGTTCAGCTCATCATCAGTTGCTTGTTGGAAGAATTGTCGTTCTTCGTGCAATATCAGATTTTCCGTCGTATCAATCAGCTGCTGGATATTGATTCGTTTTTTATCGAGATTTTCCAGCTTGGCAATCTTTATCTGATAGGTAGGTTCATGTTTGAAAGCATTGTCGATGCTGGTCTGCAAATTCATGATATTACGTATCGTAGTACGAGCTATTTTCTGAAAAGTAATTTTGATATTTCTTACGTAACTAGCCTTACGCGTTGCGATACGTTCTTTGAGATAATAATCCATCAGTTCGTGAAGATACTCGATGTTTTCATCTATCACGCTGTATTGATTTCTTCATTAGCTTCGAGTAACAGTTCGAAAAAATCCATAAACCGTGCATCCAGCTCAACAAAGTTGCCGTTCTGATGAATTACTTCTTTTTCTATAAGTAGTTTCAGACGGTTTCATCATCTTTCAGCAAAGCCAGTGCATCGGAGTATCTGAAGCTTAGTATTTTTCTTTTCTCGAACATTTCCGTCAGCAGCCCTCTTGCTGCGGCGACGGTGTTTATGATTTCGTGTATAGAACGGAATATGTACATAATATTATAAAAATCTTCGCAAAGTTATAGCTTGGCGAGGATTTTTCCTAATTTTTTATGTTTTGTCTTATTCCTTTATCTTTCTTCTAGAGCAGGGGAGCCCCGAAAGGAGCTTGTTCTTCTTCAATCCACCACTGGAAATTCAATCGTTTCGCTGGATTCATTCCAGTTGTCGATAGTGAAGTTTCCGGAACTCCCCCCTGCAAAAATATCTCCGATAACAATGTTTACTGTCAGACGTGTATTGGCAACCAATGTCGATTCCAGATTTTTCGACAGCGTGTGTACGCTACCATCTTTCAACGTAATCAGGAGTGTAAGCAAGGGGTTGGGGCAGAAGGAAATACCATTACCATTGCATTACTCATTTCGGTATTATCGACAGAACGTACTAGATCAAACTTGACAGTCTTTGTCTTATTTTCGGGTTCGGCTGTATACAGATTGATTTTTTCAGCTATTCCACCGATAAGAACCTGCATATCTGTAATGTTAGAGTTGATGACGGCATTGTTTTTTGTTTTGACAATCACCTTGAGTCCTGCTACAACCCGTTCCATATTGGCTTCCAGATCCTCTTGTCCAATATTTACTTCCTTGTTGGTGTGTACCAGATCGTATACAGGAATATATGTAGTATCTTTATTGTATTGTCTCAATCCGAAATACAATTTAGATAAGTCTGAACCAATAGATAGCCCGGGTTCATCAATGGCTGGGGTTGTATGAATAGGTTCTTCATATTTGGGAGTTCCCCAATATACAATGTTATATTTGCCGACAGGCAGCGATACTTCTCGGTTGTTATCTCCTACAATGTTTCCATCCTGAACATTGTAAAAACCATAGAACACGCTTAGCGTATTGTTTACATAGTTCCCGAAATAAATAGAGCTTCCCTGGAGGCAAGGATAAGCTTCTACTATACCCGTGAGAGGACTTTGAGAATCGCTCACACGGGTATGTAGAGCGGGAGTAACAAGATTGGGGGTTGATTCAGTAGAGAGAGTATAACTGTCATCTCTACAAGCTGTCGTGATGAGTAAGAGTGTAAGTGCTCCTAAAGTGATTTTTTTTCATACTTTGTTCTTAACAATAGTTCGTTAAAAATTCGCCAAGCCTAAGCGGCTTTGGCGGTAAATAAAATGAGTTCTTTGAAAAGTTTGTCAATTAATTGCGTGTTTGGCTCAATCCCAGACACGCA
>ENA-OQBJ01001207-OQBJ01001207.1-human-gut-metagenome-genome-assembly--contig:-NODE-1207-length-10661-cov-1.712075_pt1 | contig 10661 bp, 14 predicted proteins | sample MGYA00242743_ERZ504545 | MGnify/ENA primary metagenome ERZ504545 (study PRJEB26092, sample SAMD00036252) | human gut metagenome | host: Homo sapiens | study: EMG produced TPA metagenomics assembly of...
CGCACAATATGTTCGACGGGCGCATGGATAGCATGTACGAGCTCATCATGGGCGAACGTCGTTGGCGCGCATCGCAGATCGCAGGTTTGAAAACGATTCCTGCGATTGTCAAAACCACTGCCGACGACGATATGTTGCGTGACGCTTTGCTGGAAAACCTGCATCGCGTTGCGTTGAATCCATTGGAAGAGGCGGCCGCCTATCAGCAGATGATCGACGATTTTGGCTTGACGCAGGCGCAATTGTCAAAGTCGGTGTCGAAGTCGCGTCCGCAAATCGCCAATACTCTGCGACTGCTGAATCTGCCTGCGACCGTACAAAAGAAGGTTGCTTCCGGCTTGCTGTCGGCCGGTCATGCGCGCGCATTGCTCGGATTACCGACGGAAGCTGACATGGAACAGCTTGCGACGCGCATTATTTCCGAAGGGTTGTCGGTACGCAGCACCGAGGAAATCGTGTCGATGAAGGTCGCTGAATCGGACCAGCCGAAGAAAGCGAAAACCAACAAGCTGAACCCTTGGGCCGGAACGCCGATGCAGATCGGTCTTGAAAAGAGGTTCGGCACGAAGGTGTCGATCAAGGGATCCAAGGAGCATGGACGCATCGAAATCGTGTTCAAATCCGAAGACGACATGAAGCGCATTGTCGATCTGCTCATGCCCACTGCCGAAAAATAGTATTTCTTAAGTTTTTTTGGTGTCCGCGGAAGGGGCGGCATATTCTGTTCACGACACACTCAAGGCCGTTTGGCCAAGCTTACAGTCGTGAACAGAATATGCCGCCCCTTCCGCTCGTTTTCAAGTTTTTGTAGGGTATGACCGTGATGGGAAGTGTTACTGCTGGAGGTAGGCTTGGGCATCGAGGGCGGCCCGGCAGCCCATGCCGGCGGCACTGATCGCTTGACGGTAAATACTATCAACACAGTCGCCGGCTGCAAAAATGCCGGCAGTGCTGGTGCGTGTGCTGGCGCCGTCCACCTGAATATATCCACCGCATCTCGCTGCACAATGCCGTCAATAAAAGCTGTGGCGGGGGAGTGGCCGATCGCCACAAAAATGCCGTTTGCGGCAATCGTGCTGGTCTCTCCGGTGATGACGTTGCGAATGTTCACGGATTGGGCTCCATTGTCGTCACCCAAGATTTCCTCCACCACGGAATTCGTGACGATGGTGATCTTCGGATTCTGCTGAGCGCGTTCCACGAGAATCTGCGATGCGCGGAATTCAGAACGACGATGAATCAACGTCACCGACGATCCAAATCGTGAAAGAAAATCAGCCTCGGTGAATGCGCTATCGCCGCCGCCGACCACAATAATCGGCTTATCTCGGAAGAAGAAGCGTCGCAGGTCGCGCAATATGACACTCCCTTGCCGGAATATTCCGCCTCTCCGGGGATGTCGAGTTTGCGATATTCCGATCCGGTTGCATGATCAAAGCATGGGTTTCAAAAACGTCTCCCTGATCGACGCTCACGGTTTTCACGCCGGTGACGTCATTGTTGCTCACGGAAACAACATCATCCCAAACGATTTCCGCGCCGAACTTCTCAGCCTGGCGTTGCATATTATCCATGAGTTCCGGTCCCATAACGCCGTCGGGGAAACCTGGAAAATTCTCCACTTCAGTGGTGTTGACGAGCTGCCCGCCTGGGGTCAGCGCACCCGCGATGACCAGTGGTTTGAATCCAGCCCGGCCCAAGTATATGGCCGCGGTATATCCGGCAGGGCCGGATCCGACAATAATCACATCTCGCAAATCACTCATATTCCACTGTAGCGAACCACCAAAGCAACCAGCCGCGCACTGCACGATTTCACGCATTCCTTTTTCTTATGGCGTATTATCAAGTGCTTTCCAAGCCGGATCATCTACAGAGTTTCACGTGAAACACCAGCTGTTGTGCGTGGTTGCGTGCGGTGCTGTGTGTGCAGTTGCTGGGGTGGCTGGATTCTTGGCGTCGCTTGATCGGAACATGAGAAAGGGCTTGCGCTCCACATGGAGCGCAAGCCCTTCGGTCGTGTTAATGTGACGCCTGCCTGCGCGGGCCTTGGATCACTTGTTGATGACCTTCTTGAACAGATCGGCGCTGGCCTTGGCGAGTGCGACTGGCCGAAGCCCGGATCGACGGAAGCGAGGTTGGCGTTGATGATCTGGTTGAAAGTGTTGTTCTTCATGATGTTTCCTTTCGTTCGGCTTGGCGGCGTTCTTGTTTTCTGTTCTTTCCTCTGGCCGCTGCCGTAAGTCTGTTGCTTTTTGGTTACGTTCAGCGCGGGTGGCGTTGCCGTTTCCCCGCGTGTGGGGTGCGGCTCCGGTTTTCTCTCCGGTTCCTGCCGCATCGTGTCTCTTTGTTCTGTTGTGCCTTCATCATAGGCAGGCTCAACCGTCGATGTCATGCAACGATCGTCGATTCTTTTGTATTTTCATCGGCTAATCTTGAAATAAACGTAACGATGCTGTGATGAACATCAATCGTCGATTGCAGGCAGTATTGCCGTCGCAAAAGAAACGGCGCGATCTTCAGATTTTCTATCTTTTCTATCTTTTCTATGAAAGTCTCAAAATCGTTCTCCCGTAAGACTTTTCGCAAGGTCGGCATTGTTCTATCCATTTTCTATCTTCCTTATTTGCGGGAGTATTTGCGCTTGTTGCCGGCGAATGTCAGGTTACATTGATTGATATCGGGCTGATTGGGCTGGGCTGATTGGTGTGGCTGTTCGACAGGCTGATTGGTGTCGGGCATAAGAAAGGAACGTGATATGGCGACTATTCCTGAACAATATGAGAGCCAGCGCGTGGGCGTGCAGGGATATCGCGTGCTCAATCTCGATTTGGACGGCGTTTGCGCGGATTACAAGGGCGCGATCCGCGATTACCTGCAGCGGCAGGGCATTGACGTGCCGGAACGTGCGCTGCAGACCGCGCATTACAATCTCACGCGCGAGGACGGATGGCCGTTCGAGACGCTCGACGATTACATCGAAACGCACAAAGCCGCGGAGCGTGAGCATCTGTATGCGACGATGAAGCCGCTTCCGGGGGTCGCGCAGGCATTGCAGCGATTGGCGAATGAGCACGTGTACATTCGCATTGTCACGCACCGGCTGTTCGTGTCCGGCCAGCATCAGATGGTCGTTTCCGACACCGCGCAATGGCTGGACAGCAACCGCATTCCGTACATGAGTCTGTGCTTTACTGGGCTGAAAGACAGTATGCAGCCACGATTCATATTGACGATTCGCCGGCGAATATCGAAACCTTGCGTGAGGCAGGGCAGCATGTGGTCGTGTTCGATCAGCCATACAACAGTACGTATGCTGGTCCCAGAATCGACAGCTGGAGCGACACCAACGTTGAAACGCTCCTCACCCTCTTCGAATCCTGGCCGGAGTAAGGGGTGTGCTGGCGGTAGCTGCGATTCCGTCCGTGTGACTCTGGTAATCGGTTTTAGGTGCGGGTTGTGCGGACGGGATTATGTGAGCGACCGCATGATTTGTCAGTTGACCGCACGATTTCTTCTATCTGGCCTCATGATTTTGTTTTGGCGACCTCACGATCTGGAAAAGAGTGTCCCCGATTGAAATCGTGAGGTCAGCCAATCAAAATCGTGGGAAAATCGCAGATCGTGAGGTCGCCAGATCACAATCATGAGGCCAGCCAAACCAGATCATGGGTCAGACTAATGCTGGGGTAGACGTTTCAGCGCGTCAGCCAGTCTGCGGCGGAATATACCTGCTCGTCTTTGGCTTGAAAACTTGATTCCACGCGAGCCGCCACAAAGCGCCGCTCAGAGCGCAAAGACGCAGGAATTTGTGGAAAGCGGTCACGTTTCGCACATTGAGATAACCGGCCACGTCTCGCTCGACATATGTGCTGAGATATGACGAAAAGAAGAGTTCAAGCGGCATTTCGGAACTGTAGAGACGGGGATAGCCGTCGCGCAGCATAAAATCATCCGCGAGCAAGCTCCCGAATCTGACATTAGAGTTCTGACATCAGAGTGATAAAAATGGCGAAAAGTTGGTTGTCGATTCTTGAGCCAAGTTCCATCGCTTTTCGACTACGACCATATTCCAAAAATAAATACGAAAAGAGCCTGCCATACGTGAGGTGACGCATGGCAGGCTCTTTTCGTATCGCAATCTTCAGAAGTAATCGGATATTGCGATGTGCTGACGATCAGAACACTTGAATGCTTTCGATGTACAGCTGGTTGCCCGGCAGGCTATCAAGTGGGACCCACAGCATGATGTCCTGCGTTTCCACGGCCTTGTCGAACTTGATGTCGGTCGTGCCGGAAGCGTCAAACTCGAACTGCGCCACCTGTTCGCCTTGGGACGGGCTGTTTGTCGCATTCACGCGAATATATCCCTGACCACCGGAAGAACGAATTTTGATGACCATGCGATACGCCTTCTGCGGCTGGCTCAGATGCACGTAATATCCGTAGCCCTGCTGTCCGTCAGGATTCGACAGGAATTGACGATTGTCGATTTCGTACGCGGTCGTGTTTTCCGGCTGCTTCGGATCCGGCACTTTCTTCGACTGCTTATCGGCGGTCACGACCTTGTCCTCGGTTTTCTTGGGTTGCTTGGACGCCGTAGACTCGCCGGATGACGGCGTATTGGCGGAAGCATCGGAAGAATCCTTGGAATTGGACGAATCGGTATTGCCGGACGTATCGGAATTGGAAGAATCCGCGGAATTCGCATCCGACTGATCTCCCTCGCCGAACGGCACTTCGTCAAGATTTATTTCCGGCCATGGTCCTTTTGAATCAGTCGTAACCGAATCTGAAGGCTGCATCAAACCATGAACTGCAAACCCAAGCGCAACCGCAACAACGATGACCGCCACGATAATCGCAACGACCTTCGTTTTCAGCTTGCCAAACAGTTTCGCGTCGGCAACGTCAGTATTCGCCGAAGCGGAAGAAGGATTCTTCGGCGTGAAGCTCGGCGGAACCGCGGCTCGACCGGCGGCATACGCGGCATCGATCGCCTCCTGCTCTGCTTTCAACGCACGGGCGGACTCCTCGCCGGGCTGAATGACCTGACCATCCGCGCCGATCACTGGAATTGCGACCGGTTTTTCCAACTGGGAATCGTCGGATGACATGCCATCGGCCGGTACGGAAACCCTGATGGGGAAGGAGAAGGGAGAATCGCTGGTGTCGGTCACGCCATCGATGTCTTCTTCGCTCAGCAGTTCACGGCCGCTGCTCCACAACGATTTCACCGCTCCACTGGTGGCCGCGACGCTTTTCGCCAAAGCCTCCTTGCCATCGGAAAAATCGTTATGCGGTTCGGGAGCCGTGAACGTCATTTCCGGAATGCTTCCAGCCGCTGCCAGCGTATCCGGCAGCGGGAGCACATCCTTCTCAAGAATCTGCAGTAACGGAACATTGGCGATTGAGCATTCCGAATCCATGGAAGGCAACGTGATATCCATGCTTCCCAACGATGACAGCGGTTGGTACTCGCCAAGCAACGCTTCCAATTCCGCAATGGTTGCCATCGGAACGGTGGGGAAGCCGTCGTCCTCTTCAAGTTCGAGACCGCGCTTGCAGATCACGCGGAATTCCATCGGCGTGGTCGGCGCGAGCGCTTCAAGACGGAAATCCGTCGACAGCGTGGACGGCGTCGGATCAGCATAGCGTACAACAGCGCTGAGATTTGACGGATCGCAAGCTGTTCCCGATTTTCCAAAGCCTGCGCGCGGGAAGTGTCGGCAAGCATGATGCTCACTGGAGCGTCTGCGATCTGAATGCCGGAACGGGTCAGTCGCACCGTGTCGGTGCTGATGGAGAAATGCGTGAGATTGTCTTTTTGCAGCGCATGCAATGATTCGATGACTTCGCCAATGATGGAGCGCATGGCTGTATAGCTCAACGGCTGGTTGGCGTTCAGCGCAAGATATTCACTGAGGGTCATGCCTTCGTCAAGCTGCGTCACCACCAGCGCGACCTGGCCGGCATGCTGGAGCTGCAGCACTTTCGTGAAGTGGGAATCATGCGAAATAGCAGCATGGAAGCGGTTGCGTTGACTTCCTGCAATGCCTTGCTGCTGCTGACAATAAACAGCTGGCAATCCCGTGCGAGCACATGGTCGCTGGCCTTCCAGACCTGCAGTCCGGTTTCTTCGCGCAATGGCGAAACGAGCACGTAGCGATTGCTGATGGTATCTCCCAGCTGAGGTTTCATGGGTTCCTTCAACTTTTTGTAAACGTTTGTTCTGCCTATGGTCACTCGCCGTTTTCGGCGTCGTCCTGTTCCAGTCTATCGTTGGGGCTGGTCGGCTTGCGAAGTCCGGGAATACGTGAGGAAATCAGTGCGATCGCCTCCTTGAATTCCTCGGAACGTAGCAGCCGCAACATGCCTACGTAAACGATGAAGGCCACTATGGCCAGCAGTGCGGCACACGCCACTGCCTGAATCCAGTTCATATGACCGTCCACCGCTCCGATTTGGGCGCCGACAAGCTGGTAGACGCTGTCACGTACCGTCACGCCGATGAACATGGTAGCTACTGCCGCGCCAATCGATTTCAGATACGAGATGGCTATGCGCGGACCGTCGATATTGTTTTCGAATCGTTTGCGCAGCATGGCATACAGGATGGGGATCGGCAGTATGTAGCTCATGGCTCCTACCATGCCGATCATTGTCGTCCATTCGGTAGGGGGGAGTAGTTTCGCGCCGATGATCACGCTTACCGCTTGAATGCCCATGGCGAACAGCATGAAAATGAACGGCGATTTGCCGTCTTCGAATGCATAGAACGTGCGCTGGATAATCAGATACGCGCTGGCGAACGGAAGTCCCACGCCAAGCGTGACCAACGGTCCCGCCATAAGAATCGCCTCTCTGACGCTCACAGACGGCAGCAACGCGAGAATGATCGGAACGGGCATCACCACGAAAGCGACCGCGAAATAGCACATGATCACACCCATATTGCGCAGCGCCTGGCTGAGATCAATGCGCGCTTCGGCGATATTATGATCGGCGACCGCACGGGATATTTTCGGGAAAATCGCGGTTGCCAGTGAAACGGCAATCAGCGAATACGGCAACATGTAAATCGTGTACGCGTTCTGGTATGAAGCATTGCCGGCCACGTCGAGCGGATTGATGCCGAACTGCTGCTGCGCGAGCATCGGCGCGTTAGTGGAGGTACGCGTGATTACGATATTGGCGAGCTGGTCGATTACGACAATGCCGACACTCCAAGCCGCGACCGGTCCCATGGAACGCAATCCAATGCCACGAAGGCCGAAGGTGGGGCGGTATTTCAATCCGATTTTGGTCAGTGGAATGAACAGTACCAGCGCCTGGAATGCCACGCCCAACGTCCACGTGCCTGCGGTCAGGGCGATTTTGTCGGCGGTCCAAAAATCAAGAGGATGCTCGGTGGCACGGCCGAATAGCGCGATGAACGTGCCGAAGCCGATGCAGCTGATGATGTTCGCACCCACGGAACTCCACGCATACGCGGTGAAATGGTCTTTGGCTGCGAGAATCTGGCCGACCACCGTATATAGGCCGTAGAAGAAGATCTGCGGCATGCACCACAGGGTGAATGAGGTCGCCAACGCCATGGTTTCGGGGCTACCGTTCACATACAGCTTGGTGAGCAGCGGCGTGCATAGGGCCATCAGGATCGTCACCGCCAACAGCATGGTGATGGCAAGCGTGATGAGCTTGTTGAGTTTGGTTTCGGCGTCTTTTGCTTCAACGTGCGCACGATCTGCGGCACGGAGCACGGGCGTTGAAAAATACCGCCGGAAACCAAGGTGTAGATCACCTGCGGAATCATGGATCCGGCTTGGTAGGCGTTCGCCGCATAGCCGGTGGTGCCTAAAGCCCAAGCGAGCAGAATGGTACGGATTTGCCCGGTCACGCGCGAGGCCGCGGTGCCGGAGGCCATGATCAGTGAATTACGGCCAACGGAAGAACTCATTCGTCTGGATCCTTCTTACGGTGGAATTGGCGCCACAGTCCCAAAGCTCCAAGCAGCACGGCGATGCCGATGATGATGAAGCCGGTTTTGTCGCTGATCTGCAATGCGCTGGTGATGTGGGTGGTTTGTGTCGCTCCGAATGTGATGCCCTGCCTGTCCTGCAGGCTGAGCGTGGCGTCCGCGGTGCCGGAGGTGGCCACGCGGATGGTGAACGCCACTTGGGCTTCGCTGTGCGCGGGCACTTCCACGGTGTCGAAACGCGAAGTGACGATCTGCATGGAGTTGGTCAATGATGAGACTTTTACCGTGACCGGATAGGGATGGCTGTTGCTGATGGTAACGGGCATTTGCGCGGTTTCGCTGACCACGTTGACGTTTTCCGTCGGTGTGATGGCCACGCCGTTGATGAGCAGGGACGCCAGTTGCCCGGCTCCTTCCACATGGTGCTTCCGGCTGGATTTTCGCCGCCTAGCGCGTGCAGGGCCATGATGCCGTGCGCGTTGACGAGCTGCCTGCGCCACGCTTTGAGGCCTGCGGGGGCCTGCTTGGCATCGTCGGCGACGTCGGTGAGGATGGACGCGTTGAATCGTTTGATGTCGTTTGTCGAGGCTGCCAGTGTGTTGAGCGTCTGCCTGAGATTGGCTTGCGTCGCATCATTGATTCCGTCGGATTGCGGCACGATCGCGGCTGCATCGTCGCCGCTCAAGGCGGGGTCGGCGTTGTTGAGCGTGTTCAGATCGGTGATGTTCAGCCATGGCGATTGTTCGACGTCCGTCATCAGTGCGTCCACGACGGCCGGATCAGAGTTGCCGTTCAGGCAGACCAGCAGATTGCGTTCCGAATACGGCTGCTCCATCTGGTAGAACGCGCTTTGCGCGACGAATCGCGCGAGACGCCCGGCCGTTGTTCCCTCGCCGTCCGCTTCGCGTCGGCACTGGTCGCTTGCCTTGTGCAAGGTTGGAAAGCACGCTTTGCGCGTCAGTACGGTGATGTCGCCGGCGTCGGTGGTTACTACGGTCTTGCCGGTTTCCGCGGTGGCCGCATCATCCTCTTCGAAATCATGCGTGGCGATGACGGTGTCGTACCCCTGCTGCTTGGCTTTCGCCAGCGCGTCGGCGGTCCAATTGCCGGTGCCCTGCCATGCATACGTGTCATACTCGCGTTCGGGTCACCAACGCCGATTGATAGTTTTCAAGGCCTGTTCGGCGTTCCATTGCGAGGTGCCGACGCTGCCGAATCATAGGTTTTGCTGTCGTTCAGCGCGGAATAGGCGGTGATGTCGAACAGGGCCGGTTGCGTGATGCCGTCGACTTGCGTCGGCATCGGCATCGCCTTCAGATAGGTTGGATCGGCCACCACCTGCAGTTTGTCATGCTTGGTGAACGTCTGTTCCAGCGACTTGAGTCGTGCCTCGTCTTCTTTGCCGGGAACGGCGATTTTCGAGAGTTCCGCGGAGGTGACGCCACCTTTGTTGACGAGCTGTTCCAGCATGGTGTTGTCGGTGGTCCATCCTTGCGCTTCGAGCGGCTGCACGATGGTGATATTCATCGCGGGCGTGTCGGGGGTATTGATTCCAGCTCCGGTCCGTGTTGCGAAAGTGTGCGCTTCGTCTTGTTGAACGCCATTGGCCTCATAACTGAGCGTGACCGGTTTCGGCCCCCAGGAGTTGACGGACGCCAGCGTCTCCTGATTCGAGTCCGCGTCGATGTGCACGTTCGCCGAAGCTCCCGGTTGAAGCGCGGGAACCTCGCTCTGCCCAACGATATTGGGCGTGGGAATCTGCCGATGCCTTCCGACCATTCCTGGATATCGTTGCGCGACACGAACGTGTAGAAGGCGTTCATGGCAAGGGTGAGCGTGCCTGAAGGGATTTCCTGATCGGTGGTGTTGGTCACCGTCGCGCTCAAATGATAGCCGGAAGTGTCGGTCAGCACGGCGGTGGAGGAGTCGATCGACAGCATGGTGCCGGATTGCGATTCCTGTGTTTCTTCGGCTTCGGCTTTCGGCACAGGTGCGTATAACAACATCAACGCCATGGTCATAACCATGGCGAGGATTGCCGAAACGCACGCATGCCGTGCGGAACGTTCCGTTGTGCGGGTTGATTCACCTTCACGCCTGTCTGTTGAGTTTCCTTGCGTACAACCATGCTATCTTTCGTTCGTTCGGGTAGCTGAGAACGTCGTCCAAATCAGCAAAATCCACCCAAATCGCGTCTTCCGCCTCATGATCCGGGTCGCCTTCCACCGTCAACTCGCCGCCGATCTGACGCAATGCGAAATGATGCACCAGCTTGTGCACACGCTGGCTGGTTCCGGTGAACCAGTAGTCGATGGTGGCGATGGAATCGACCACTTCACCTAGGATTCCTGTTTCCTCGTGAACTTCGCGAACGGCGGTTTGCTGCGGTGTTTCGCCTTTTTCGATATGACCTTTCGGCAGGCACCATTCCAAATGTCGCTACGCGAGTGGCGTGCGATGATCGCCACACGGCCCTTGTCGTCGAATACGAGACCTCCCGCCGAATATTCGCGCACTACCGGCAGTTCCTGCGCGTCGAGCGAGGCGAACGTGGTCGGACCGTCCGTGGCGCGCCGCTGCGGCATTATTGCCGGGGTGGGTGCGTTGGGCGTGATGATGGTCTCTTGCCGCAAGGAAACGGACTGCGATGTGTACAGCAGTTTGTCCGGTTCCATCGGAT
>ENA-OQBJ01001211-OQBJ01001211.1-human-gut-metagenome-genome-assembly--contig:-NODE-1211-length-10628-cov-1.840110_pt1 | contig 10628 bp, 14 predicted proteins | sample MGYA00242743_ERZ504545 | MGnify/ENA primary metagenome ERZ504545 (study PRJEB26092, sample SAMD00036252) | human gut metagenome | host: Homo sapiens | study: EMG produced TPA metagenomics assembly of...
GGAACAAATCTGGAGATGATGATTATCTCGGTATCCGCCGTCCTGGCAGGGGCGGTCTGCGGTGACCATATTTCGCCGATCTCGGATACGACGGTTATGTCAAGTGCGGGTGCGCAGAGTAACCATCTGAACCACGTATCGACGCAGATGCAGTATGCGGCCGTTACGGCGTGTGTCTGCCTGGTGGGATATCTGATTGCAGCCGTGACCAGAACGTGGTGGATCACACTTGGCGTCAGCCTTTTTCTTCTTTTGGCTGTTTTAACCGGAATGCGCAGATTTGCGCAAAAAAGCGGAAAACGGCAAAAAATAAAAAGAAAACAGAAAAACGCGTGAAATGCTTGACGGGAGAGAAAAAGAACCGTATACTAAAAAATAGAACAAACATTCACAGGACAACGGTGTCCTGCAAAGAAGAAGCGGAACGCTTTTGGAGCAGGAATGTGAATTGGAACAGAAGGAATTGGATTTTTCAAAGTCCCAGTTCCTTCTGTTTATCTCTGTTAAAATTGCATCGGAGCTGTGAAATGCAGGAGAAGAAAGGAGGCATTCCGGGGCGAAAACGCTTTGGAAAAGGGAAGGACTGTTATGATCAGAAAGATCATAGCAGACAATGGCAAAAACAAAAAGAGGGAGAAAATATATGATATTTGGAAAGTACATTAACAAATACTACCTGAAGAATGCGCCCATTCTGATTCTCGGTCTTGCAGCGCTGATTCTCGTAGATTATTTCCAGCTTTTCATACCGGAGCTGTACCGCATGGTCATCAACGGCATGAACGGCGACCCTGTTCTGGTCAACGGCCAGGCGGCGGTGTTTGATATGGAATTTCTGCTGGATCAGGTCTGCCGGCCCATGATTATTACCATTATCGTCATGGTAGTCGGCCGTTTCCTGTGGCGAGTCTGCTTTTTCGGCTCCGCGATCCGCGTGGTGACCGATCTTCGTACCTGCATGTTCGCGCACAGCAAGGAGCTGTCCCAGGAGTATTATCAGGTCAACAAAGTCGGAAACCTGATGAGTCTTTACACGAACGATCTCGATACCGTGCAGGAGTGCTTCGGCGACGGTATTCTGATGTTCTGCGATGCGCTGTTTTTAGGCCTGCTTGCGTGATCAAAATGTGGCGCATGAACCACTTCCTGACCGGCCTTTCCATGATCCCGATGGCATTTCTGATGGCCGCCGGCACAACGCTCGGCAAATACCTGATGAAAAAGTGGGAAGAGCGCCAGGCGGCCTTTTCCGAGCTGTCCGATTTCGCGCAGGAAAACTATTCCGGTCTTGCTGTCATCAAGCATTCGTCAAAGAGACGAAAGAGCTGATGATGTTCCGCAGACTGAACCGCGAGAACGAGGACATCAACGTAGAATATACCAAAATTTCCACACTGCTGAACATTATGGTAACGCTGTTCGTCGAGTCCGTCATCTGCGTAATCTTAGGCTACGGCGGCTATCTCGTTTACTGCGGAAGCTTCGACGCCGGCCAGCTTGTCGAGTATATCGGCTATTTCTCGGCCGTTGTATGGCCGATCATGGCGGTCTCCATGCTGATCGAGAAAACATCCCGTGGAAAAGCGTCCTTAAACCGTATTACGGAACTGCTTGACGCAAAAGTCGATGTGAAGGACCGCGGCGGTGTGCAGGATCTGCCGTCCATCCATGGAAAAATCGAGTTCCGCAATCTGACCTTCCGCTATCCGGACGGGGAGTACGATGTGCTGAAAAACGTATCGTTTACCATTGAGCCGGGCGAGAGTGTCGGCATCGTCGGAAAGACCGGTTCCGGAAAAACGACCATCGTCGATCTGCTGCTCCGCACCTACAACGTGCCGGACGGAACGCTGTTCATTGATGACCACGATGTCAACACCGTTTCCATCCACACCGTGCGTGAGGGCTGTGCCTACGTGCCGCAGGACAACTTCCTGTTCTCCGACACGATTTCCGGCAATATTTCCTTCGCCTTTGATGACGAAAACCAGGAGGCCATTGAGGATGCGGCGATGATGTCCGATGTCCATGACAATATCGCAGAGTTCAAAGAGGGCTACCGCACCGTTCTTGGCGAGCGCGGTGTGACGGTTTCCGGCGGACAGAAGCAGCGAATCTCGATTGCGCGTGCGCTGATGAAACACGCACCGATTCTGATTCTCGACGATTCCGTCTCTGCGGTCGATACCAAAACAGAGCGCACGATTCTCGACAATCTCAAAAAACGTGAGGGACTGACGACAATTCTGATCGCACACCGGATTTCAACGGTGGAGCAGATGGACAAGATCGTGTTCGTCGAGGACGGAGAAGTCCATGCAGTCGGAAAACACGAGGATCTGTACCGGACCTGCACGGCGTACTGCAAGATGGTCGATCTGCAGAAACTTGAAGAGGAAGCGGGGGAGGAGTAGAAATGCACAATTATTATCCGATTCTCTGGGTCGGCGCGATCATCGGCGTGATTTCCACCCTGCTGATTGTGGCCGCGTTTGTAGTGAAAGATGGAGAAAAAGAAACCGGCTTTGAGCGGAACATGAAAGACAGTGAAATCATGCAGCGTCTGATGGATTACGCAAAGCCGTTTTACCGCCAGTTTATCGTTGTTGGTTTTCTGATGCTGTTTTCGATCGCGTACGATATCATTTCGCCGCTGATCGTCGGCAAAATTGAGGAGCTCGTCGTTGGAAAATTCGCGCTGAATACCCTGTTTCTGTGGGTAGCGGGCTATGCGGCAATCCTTCTTGTCTCGATGGCGTGCACGTATTTCCAGGCCGTGATTCTGCAGAAGACGGGTCAGAAAATCATTTCCAATATGAGGGAGGATCTGTTCGTCCACATCGAGCGCCTTTCCCACGAGCAGTTAAATGAGATTCCGGTCGGAAAGCTTGTCACGAGAACGACAAACGATACGAACGCGATTTCGCTGATGTTCACCAATCTTCTGGTCAATCTTCTGAAGAACTTCTTCGTGATCATCGGTATTCTGATTGCGATGCTGTTTCTGAACTATGAGCTGACGCTGATGGTGCTCTGCTTCGTGCCGTTTATCATGCTGTTCTCGATTATTTTCCGCAAATTCTCGCGAAGAGCACACCGGAAAGTAAAAGACTGTACTACGGACATCAACACGTATCTGTCGGAGAACCTTTCCGGTATGAAAATCACACAGATCTTCAACCGCGAGATGCCAAGATGCGCGAGTTTACCGATAAGAGCAACGCACTCGCCGCGCACAGCAGGAGCAGATTTTCGTGTTTGGTATTTTCCGTCCGCTCGTCTACATGCTGTATATCAGCTCCGTGCTCTGCCTTTTGTATTTAGGCGGCAAGGGCTATCTGGAGGGAACGTCGTTCCTCGGCCAGACGCTTACCAGCGGTATGATCGTCAGCTTTTACATGTATATTTCAAAATTCTTCAACCCGATCCAGAACCTGGCGGAGCAGTTCAACTGGCTGCAGTCCGCATTTGCATCCGCCGAGAAAGTATTCTCGATTCTGGATCTCGAGCCGAAAATGCAGGATGCGCCGGATGCGATCGAGCTTACCGACATCAGGGGCGAAATTGAGTTCCGCGATGTATGGTTTTCCTATATCCCGGGCGAGTGGGTGTTAAAAGGCGTTTCGTTCCACGTCAACCCGAAAGAGACAATCGCATTTGTGGGTTCCACCGGTTCCGGAAAATCGACGATTCTTTCCCTGATCTGCCGGAACTACGAGTTCCAGAAGGGTGAGATTCTGATCGACGGCATCGACATCCGAAAGATCAAGATCGATTCCCTGCGGAAAAAATTCGGCCAGATGCTGCAGGATGTCTTCCTGTTCTCGGGAACGATCCGCAGCAACATTATTCTCCGCGAGGAGGGGATTTCCGATGAGGAGATCATGGACGTCTGCCATTACGTGAATGCTGACCAGTTTATCAACAAGCTGGATCACGGCCTCGACGAGCCGGTGCGGGAGAGAGGAAACAACTTCTCCGCCGGACAGCGCCAGCTTCTCTCGTTTGCGCGTACCATTATCCATAAGCCTTCGGTCATGATCCTTGACGAGGCGACGGCGAACATCGACACCGAAACCGAGCTTCTGATCCAGGATTCCATGGAAAAGATGAAGAATATCGGAACGATGCTGATCGTAGCGCACCGTCTTTCGACGATCCAGCATGCGGATGAGATTATCGTACTGTCCCACGGAAAAATCGTGGAGCATGGAACGCATCAGGAGCTTTTAGCAGCGCAGGGAAGATATTACCAGCTCTACACGCTGCAGTACCACCGCGAGCAGAGTGAGAAACAGAGAGGAAGAAAGTAAGAAAATTTTAGAACAATAAAGACAATTTACAAAAAGGGAGAAATTTTGTTTGTGCAAAGTGACAAAATTTCTCCCTTTTTTACGGTGTATCATATTAAAATAATTTTATATCAATATAGTCATATGAAAAATATATGAGCATAATACGATATCCGTTTTTCCATCTCAAAAAGCGGGCGGTTATAATAAGGGAAGCAAAACGGCAGGCACCAAAAAGCCGGGCCGTCTGTTGAAAGAAAGGGAAAATGTATGGAAAAGAAAGCAAGCCTTGTAGGACGCCTGCTCTCGGAAAATCAGATGTCGGAAGCATTTATCAACAGTATGTTTCTGGCGCTGTCCGGCGGTTTTCAGGATGCCTACACGTACAATTGCAGAGATGAAGTATTCTCAAATGCCCAGACGGGAAACGTTGTGCTGATGAGCCAGAACTTCTGGAAGGAAACTTACGGCAGGCCTTCGGTATCTATTCCCGATCCTCTTTTTTGCGATGGGTGTATTTCTGGCAGAAAATTTCCAGGAGCATTACCGGTATGCAAAGAGGCTGCACTGGCGGCAGGTACTTCTCGCGGCGGAAATTGTGATCCTTGCGATCGTCGGATTTATTCCGTCCTCTTATAATATGCTCGCGGCGATGCTCGTATCGTTTGCGTGCGCGATTCAGGTACAGACCTTCCGCAAGGTCGGCGGTTATTCGTATGCAAGCACCATGTGCATCGGAAACCTGCGAAGCGGAACCGCAGCGCTGTCCATGTATCTGCGGGATAAGAAAAAAGAACAGCTCCGTCAGGCCGGATACTATTTCGGCGTGATTCTGGCTTTCGCCATCGGCGCCGGAATCGGAGGCGTGTTCTCCATGCTGTATGGAATCCACGTAATCTGGATTTCCTGCGGACTTCTTCTGGTGAGCTTCCTTCTGATGTCACTGGAAAAGTACCGCTGAGAAATAAGAGAGAGTGAAGAAAGAAGGCTGAAAAAATGGAAGTATTTCTGGAGTGCTGTATGACACTATTCTTTTCAGCGGCCATGCTGCTGCTGATCGTCCGCCTGGCAAAGGGTGAGGAGAAAAACATGATGTTTGCGCGTGTGTTCTCCCTGCGTCCAACGTCGGTTTCTGGATTGGAATCGTCCGCATCGCTGTGCTGAACCGGAGCGGATTTCTGATGTTCTTCTACATCACAGGCGCAATGCTTTCCTACACGGCGATGGTCTTTGCCATGCCGCATAAAAAAGAGCAGATTTCCAGACAGCAGGCATAAATAAAAAAGAGACCTGTATACGGGAAGGATGGAGCAGCGATGTTCCGTCCGCCGGTACGCAGGGTCTTTTTCTGTTTCAAACAAAAGTTCATAAAATCTTATACGCGTTCCAGAAGCTCCCCGATCAGCTCTTTTGCCGCCGCGTTCTGGTGCTGCCGCGGGTTGATGATAAGACAGATTTCACGTTTGGGGGCCTCCTCGATGAGCGGAATCCGACAGACGGTACGGCTCTTTAAGGCATCGCGTGCCAGCTCCTCCGGATAAAATCCGATGCCGAGGTTATACTCGACCATAGGAAGAATCTGATCCGTCGTCGCCGCCTCCATATCGGGGTGGAAGGCGAGGCTGTGATTCAGAAAGTACTCGGCGTACAGCTCCCGCGTGCCGGTGTCTTTGGCAAGCGAGATAAAAGGATATTCTGACAATTCGCCGAGATGATGCGGCTCTGCGGAAAGGGATGCATATTTCGATCCGCCGATCAGAATTTCCTGGAATGGGAAATCGGGATCTTGTGCAGCGGTTTGCGGATTTCCACCGGGCTTGTGACGACTGCGAAGTCGACCAGACCGTTTTCGAGCGCTGGATGGCCTGCGGCGTCGAGTGGTTGGAGATGCGCAGGCGGACGTGCGGATAGCGGGTGTGGAAGTGCTCCAGGCGGGAGAGCAGCATCAGACGAAGTGCCGTCTCACTCGCACCGATTGTGATAAGGCCGCTCTCAAGAGACCGCTCAAGAGCCAGCTCCTCCTCAACCGTGCGGAGCTGTTCGTAGGCAACGGCCACACGCTCATACACCTTTTCGCCCTCCGCTGTCAGTGTGACACCCTGGTGGGAACGGATAAAAAGTTTGCAGCCAAGCTCACTTTCCAGATTGTTCATGCACCGTGTGATGTTGGGCTGGTTGTTTTTCAGAATTTCCGCGGCTTTTGTAAAGCTGTGATATTGTGCTACGAAGTAAAAAATGCGATAATAATCATATGTAATCATAAAAACCTCCGAAGGATGAAGAAGAAAAAATCATCCATGATTGCTTCAATATAAAATACATGCGCCGGGTTGTCAAGGGATTTCTGAGGATGGTCGGCCGGATTGTGCGGGGGATGGCAGAAGAGAAGTGGAAATTTTTTGAAAAAACACTTGCAAAATACCCGGACAGGGTATATAGTGTAGAAGAAAACAAGATACCCCATTAGGGTATATGAAATAGAAAATCCAGAACTACAGAAAGGAAGACATACGATGGAACAGTACAATGTAACCGGCATGAGCTGCGCCGCCTGCCAGACCCGTGTCGAAAAAGCCGTGTCAAAGGTACCGGTGTCACATCCTGCGCAGTCAGCCTTCTGACAAATTCCATGGGCGTGGAGGGAACGGCCTCCCCGGCAGAGATTATTGCCGCCGTGGAAAATGCAGGCTACGGTGCGTCGAAAAAAGGCGAGAAGGGAAGCACATCACAGTCGGCTTCCACAGCAGAATACGAAGAGATGCTGAAAGACAAGGAAACACCGGTCATGAAACGCCGTCTGGTGAGCTCCGTTCTTCTTTTGATTCCGCTCATGTATTTCTCCATGGGCCATATGATGTGGGGATGGCCGCTGCCGAAATTCTTTGAAGGAAACCACATCGCAATGGGACTTGTACAGCTCCTGCTTACCATTGCGGTCATGGTCATCAACCAGAAATTCTTTATCAGCGGTTTCAAGAGCCTCTGGCATAAAGCACCGAACATGGACACGCTGGTAGCGCTTGGTTCTACCGCATCGTTTGTATACAGCGTCTACGCCCTGTTTGCCATGACGGGAGCGCAGGTACAGGGGGACATGGATGCAGTCATGAGCTATATGCATGAATTTTACTTCGAGTCCGCAGCCATGATTCTGACCCTGATTACCGTCGGAAAAATGCTGGAGTCGATTTCCAAAGGAAAAAACGACCGATGCGTTAAAGAGTCTGATGAAGCTGGCTCCGAAGACCGCCGTTCTCTTAAGAGACGGAAAAGAAGTGGAAGTCGGCATTGATCAGGTGAAAAAGGGCGATCATTTCATCGTCCGCCCGGGCGAAAATATTCCGGTGGACGGCGTTGTCCTGGAGGGAACGAGTGCCGTCAACGAATCCGCGCTGACTGGCGAGAGTATTCCGGTGGATAAAGAGGCCGGCGACCGCGTATCGGCGGCGACCTTAAACCAGTCCGGTTTCCTGACCTGTGAGGCGACGAGAGTCGGAGAAGACACAACACTCTCCCAGATCATTCAGATGGTCAGCGATGCGGCAGCGACAAAAGCGCCGATCGCCAAAGTGGCCGATAAAGTTTCCGGTATTTTTGTGCCGGCCGTTATCTGCATTGCACTTGCTACGATTGTGATCTGGCTGTTTGCAGGAGAGAGCGTCGGCTTTGCTCTTGCAAGAGGTATTTCCGTTCTCGTTATCAGCTGCCCGTGTGCGCTCGGCCTTGCAACACCGGTTGCGATCATGGTCGGAAACGGAATGGGAGCAAAACACGGAACGATGTTCAAAACCGCAGTTTCTCTCGAGAAGACAGGAAAAACACAGATCGTTGCACTCGATAAGACTGGAACCATCACAAGCGGAGAGCCGCAGGTAACCGATCTTGTCCCGGCGGGACGGTGTAAGTGAGGAGGAGCTTTTAAAAGGTGCCTTTGCACTGGAGCAGAAAAGTGAGCATCCGCTGGCCCGTGCGATTCTTGCACTTGCAGAGGAAAAAGGCCTGGCCCGCGAAGAAGTCAGTGATTTCTCTGCGCTTCCTGGAAACGGCCTTGTGGCAAAACGGAACGGAAAAGAGCTCTGCGGAGGCAACCGCGCACTGATTACGAAAAAAGCGTTTCTCTCGAAACAGATGGAAGAGCAGGCAGCAAAACTTTCCGAAGAAGGAAAGACACCGCTGTTCTTCAGTGAAGACGGAAAGATGCTCGGTATGATGCGGTTGCGGATGTCATCAAAGAGGACAGCCCGCGTGCGGTGAAAGAACTGCAGAATATGGGAATCCGTGTCGTGATGCTGACCGGAGACAATGAGCGCACCGCGCGTGCATCGGCGCACAGGCAGGTGTGGACGAAGTCATCGCAGGCGTTCTGCCGGATGGAAAAGAAGCGGTCATCAGCCGCCTGAAAGAAAAAGGAAAAGTAGCGATGGTAGGAGACGGCATCAACGATGCACCGGCTCTGACCAGTGCGGATATCGGTATTGCCATCGGAGCAGGAACCGATATCGCGATCGATGCGGCAGACGTTGTCCTGATGAAGAGCCGCCTCTCCGATGTACCGGCAGCGATCCGCTTAAGCCGTGCGACCCTCAGGAACATTCACGAGAATTTGTTCTGGGCCTTCATTTACAATATCATCGGTATTCCGCTGGCTGCGGGCGTATGGATCCCGCTGTTCGGCTGGAAGCTGAACCCGATGTTCGGTGCGGCGGCGATGAGCCTTTCGAGCTTCTGCGTTGTGACAAACGCCCTGCGTCTGAATCTGTTTCGGATGCACGACGCGTCAAAAGATAAAAGAATCAAAAACGAAATTCCAAAGGAGGATCTGAACATGACAACAGAACAGGGAATGGTAAAAACCATGACAATCGAGGGCATGATGTGCGGCCACTGCGAGGCAAGAGTGAAGAAAACACTTGAGGCAATCGAGGGTGTTGCATCCGCAGAAGTAAGCATGAAAAAGGAACAGCCGTTGTAACACTGACAGCTCCGGTATCAGACGATGTGCTGAAAACAGCCGTAGAGGCACAGGATTACACCGTAAAAGGAATCCAGTAAAACAGGAAACATTGAGAAAAGGGAAACGCGCCTGGAATGAAAATTTCCGGGCGCGTTTCTTTTTTTTACCAGATATAGCAAAAATATTGCAATTTGTTCGGAATTTTCGTGACAAAAGGACAAAAATCCGTTAGGATAGAGAAAAAGAAGAGCAAAAACAAAAGGGTTTTTAGGATCAGGAGGTTTTTTCATTATGACAGAGTACAGACTTGCAAAGCCGGAAGAGTGGGAGGACTGCATCGAACTTGCAAACTACGTGTTCAGCATGGCACACCGTCCGCACGACTTTGAGCAGTTAATTCCAAGGGTTTATCAGGCAGGACCGGAAATGGCACGGATCCACCGCGTCGCTGTTGCGGAAAACGGCAGACTCCGGGCCGAGATTGCGGTGCTTCCGCAGCAAATGGCAGCAGGGGGTAAGCTGCTCCGCGCAGGATATGTGGGAAGCGTTTCCGTGCATCCAAAGGCAAGGGGCGAAGGCCACATGAAGCGTCTTCTTGGCGATTGGATTACGGATCTGGAAGGAACGTGTGATCTTCTGGCACTGGACGGCCAGAGACAGCGGTATGCCTACTTTGGCTTTACGCCGGGAAGTGAAAAATACACGTTTTACCTGGATGTGGCAAATGTGCGCCATACCTGGAAAAACGGGGAACTCTCCGCTTACACCTTTGCGCCGCTGTTTCCGGAAACGGCGAAGCGGACGAAGAGGCGGCAGCCTTTGCAAAGAAGCTGAATGAGGAAAAACCGCTTTACGTGGTAAGAGAGGATGTGAAAGCCTGCCTGAAAACGTTCGGCGAGCAGGCAATTGCAATCTGGAAAAACGGTGAGCGGATCGGATATCTGGCACTTTGCGGCGGAAACCAGGTTGTGGAAGCAGAAGTGCTGGAGGAACAGGATTTCGTTCCTGCACTTGCCGCTTATTTAAAAGAAAATGCGCTTGACTCTCTTTTCATTTCCATTCCGGTGTATGAGACCGGAAAAGCAGCAGCGTTATCGGAAGTCTGCGAAAGCTTCACAAAAGAGCGCTGCGGTTCCGCGATGTACCGTATTTTCCAATTTGCAGACGTCATCGAGGCAATGCTGACCATGAAAGCAGAGACGATGGGCATCAGTGATGGAACGTGGTTCGCCGTACTGGAGGGACAGCCGCTGACCGTGACGGTAAAAGATGGAACTGTGACCGTGACAGGGGAAGCCCATCCGGGGCAGATGTACTCAACCGGGAGCAGGCGCAGGAACTGCTTCTTTCACCGCTGGCAAGTAAGGGAAGCAAGGTTCCAT
>ENA-OQBJ01001212-OQBJ01001212.1-human-gut-metagenome-genome-assembly--contig:-NODE-1212-length-10627-cov-6.061238_pt1 | contig 10627 bp, 12 predicted proteins | sample MGYA00242743_ERZ504545 | MGnify/ENA primary metagenome ERZ504545 (study PRJEB26092, sample SAMD00036252) | human gut metagenome | host: Homo sapiens | study: EMG produced TPA metagenomics assembly of...
ACGGCCGATTGACGTGCTCCGCCAATCCGTCCGCCGTACGAGCCGACGGAATATCGCGAGCGCCGATGGGTGCGGATTCGAGTTCCGCGGCAACGTACGCGTCCCGACAGTTGGGCGAGGCGCATTTTCACGTTGGCGTAGTCGGCGATGGCGCCTTGGCCGTGCGGCACGGCCACTTTGCCGTCTTTGACGAGGATGACTTTCGTTGCCGGTTCCGCCAGGACTTTGGCGAACAGGTCGGGTTCGCCGCGTCGTGCCACTTCGTAGTCGATGTCTCCTTGGGCGAGTGGCAGGAACGGCAGGGTCTGCGTCAATGCCAGTGGCGAGAACACGCTCATGGTTGTGTTGCCTCTTTCATGCGTGTTATATACGGAATATATTCGTTATACATACGTAGTACATATTTCGTATATACGTTTTATATATTTTCTCTATATCTTGTCGATACGCCGGATGGTCTGCCACAGATAATCGTCGCAGCCGGCTCAGCCGACTCGCTTCACCAGTTCCAGCAACGCGGCGGCCACCTGGTCGGGGTGTTCGTACGCGCTGAAGTGGCCGCAGTCGTCGATCACCGTCATCGTCACGCCGGTTTTCGTCATCGCGTCGGCGACCGGCTTCATCACTGCCGGCGGGCTGGACGGGTCCTTGTCGCCGCAGATTACTGCGACTGGCACGTTGATGTTCGGCAGCACGTCGTTCAGGTCGGGACGGCCAGCGGCCATGCGTTCGCGCCAGGCGATGCCGTCGGCGGGCTGTTCGTTGATCCACGTTTCGAACTGCCTGCAGTAGGCGTCCGACTGCTTCACGGTGGAATCGGCTTCCGACGGCACGGCGAATCCCATGACCGGCTCGTGTGTGCCGGTCGTTTCGCAGTCGGTGGCGATTGCGACGCGCTTCAATCGCATGTCGGCGGAGTCGGCGTCGGCTTTCGTGTCGCACAGGGCGAGTGCCGCCACCGCTTCCGGATGCAGGCGTTGGATGTCGAGAATCAGGTAGCCGCCCATCGACAGGCCCACCCAGATGGCTTTGCTGTAGCCGGCGGCGTGCAGCAGGTCCACGTACGCGTCCGCCATGCGGTCCAGTCCGTATGGGAACGCGCCGTCGGCGTCCTTGCCGCCGCTGTCTTCGTCGGACGGAATCGGCCCTTCGCCGGCGCCGGGCATGTCCGGAGCCAGATCGCAAATGGTTTCACGCCTTGTTTCACAGCTTGGTCGCGTAAAGCCGTCGCACACTCGTCCCACATGCGGTGGTCCACCGGGAAGCCGTGCACGAGCACCACCGGCGTGGTTTCGGTATCGTTGCCGCCGTCCGTATATACGTTGTTGCTCAGTTCAATCGTCATATTTTTCTAATCCTCCCCTATCTGCCTGTTCGCCTAGTTTGCTTGGCTTTTGCCCCGCTTGCGCGGCTTGTCCTACTTGCCGGTCCACGCGAGCGCCTGCCGCACGATGGTGCCGTAACCGTTGGCCATTTGCCCGACGAAGGTGTCGAGCATGTCTCCGGACGGGTCGACCCATTCCACATCGAGCGTCTCGTCCTGCGGCTTGCAATCGCCGGCGATCGGCACCACGTAGCACAGCGCGATCGCATGTTGGCGTGGATCGTAATAGTCGGACAGGCCGGGTGTCGGGAAGAATTCGGCCACGGTGAACGGCTGCAGGCTGATCGGCAGCTGCGGCAGGCGATATCGCCCAAATCTTTTGCGACGTTGCGCGCCACCGCTTCACGCAACGATTCGTGGTAGAGCACACGTCCGGCGATCAATGTGCGTTCGATGCCGCCGTCGTCAGTGACGCGCAGCAGCGAGCCGATTTGCGCCACCCTGCCGAGATCGTCGGTGCGCACCGGCACGACCACGACGTACGGAATCGGTATTTCGCGGCGCATGCGGTTGATTTCGTCCGATGGGAGCCATCCCGGAGGGTTGCCCATTCCGCGGATGAAATCCTCCGGCGTAATGTCGTCGAATTCCCCGCGATGGCGGTTGGCGTCGAAATCGCCCTCGTCGGGCACTTCATCATTCATCACTGGCATGGTTCCATTATCACGCACGGCATGTGAATGTCACGTGCTTCCGATTCTTCCCATAGCGCAATCGGGTGCGGCAGTGTGTTTGCGTGGCGTGCGGCTATATACTTTTCGCAAACGGTCTTTCGCAATATTGCGCAGCATTGCACGGTATTGTTTTTGAAATCGGCTTATAGCGTAAGCCGGGGAATGGGGAACGCATATGGCAACGCATGCAGTCACTTCGCAGGATTTCAACCAGGTCGTCGAATCCAATGATCTAGTGTTCGTGGATTTCTGGGCCACGTGGTGCGGTCCGTGCCGTGCATTCGGCCCAACGTTCGAGAAGGCAAGCGAGGCGAATCCGGACGTCTATTTCGCGAAGGTGGATATCGATCAGAATCCCGATCTGGCCGCCGCGGCCAAGGTTCAGGCAGTGCCGACGCTGATGGTCGTCAAGAAGCAGCAGATCATCTTCCAGCAGGCCGGCGCGTTGCGCGCTTCCGATTTGGATGATCTGATCAGCCAGGCCAAGGCGTTGGATATGGATGCGGCCGCTTCCGATGGGGACACCGCTTCCAGCGGAGACGCCAAAGTGAAAACGCCAAGCAGTCAGTCGGAACGATGATTCGGCCCGTCGCCTGCGCGTTGCATACGTTATCTTCAAGTTCCTTGGGGTGCGGTAGACTATATGCAGTTGCGCGCATTCCGGCGGAACCCTAGCGGTTGTGCGCCGTGCCTAGGCACGGAATCCGCCGAGGAATTGTACCCGATGTAGGAGCAGAATGGCTAGCCATAAGAAACATGCCCAACCAACTACGTTTGCCTTGCCGGGCAAATCTCAGATGGTGAAGATTGTCGCAACGGTTGCGGCAGTGGGGCTGTTGGCCACTGGCGGCATCGTGTCGCATAATCTGTACGCCACCGCGGAGAAGTCTCCTGCCAAGCAGGTCACCGCGTATTCCGTCACCGACAGCATCGAAGCCTCCCGTGGCAATGCCCGTGAGGCGCTTTCCGGAGATACTTCGTACGTCACCGTGAAGATCAACGGCAAGACCCGCGTGGTTCCCGGCATGCATTTCACCGATGTGAAGTCCGTGCTTGACGCGGGCGACATCACCCTTGATACGGAAGACACCGTTTCCCCGTCTTTGGATACGAAGGTGAACGAGAACACCGTCATCAAGATCGAACGTGCCGGCGCTTCCGTTGAGGTGTCTGATACGGATATCGCATTCAACACGGTCAAGAAGGAGACCTCCAGCCTGCCGAAGGGCCAGGAGAAGGTCGAGACCGAAGGCGCGAACGGTGTTATGGAGACCACGAACCTCGTCACCAAGTCCGGCGGCAAGGTCATGTCTTCCAATATGATCAGCTCTTTCGTGAAGAAGGCTCCGACCGACAAGGTGATTCTCGTCGGAACCGGCTCCTCGTCCACGCCGTCCGCGGCCGCAGCGTCGATCGGCACCACCGTGCGGCTGGCGAAATGCAGCAGTGGGCTCACGATTATCTGCTGTCCAGCGGCTATTCCGAGGCCGATTTCACCGCCACCGTGTACATCATTTCTCATGAGTCCGGTTGGAATGTCGCAGCCACGAACCCAAGCTCCGCGCGTACGGTCTGCCGCAGGCGCTGCCCGGTTCGAAGATGGTGAGCGCCGGTGCCGATTGGGCCACCAACTACCAGACCCAGCTTAAGTGGTTCTGGGGCTACTGCGCACAGCGCTACGGCTCCATCCAGGGCGCCTACACCTACTGGCTCGCCAACCACTGCTACTGAGTTTTAGTTTTTCAGACAGGAGAGGCTCCGCACACATTGTGCGGAGCCTCTCCTGTCTTATACACCTTTTTATATTTCATATGGAAAGATGCAGGCCATTCATGGCGTTACGGTTGTTTATGCACGCAATTCATTCATCGCTTTTATCGCGGCCCTTTTGGCCATCTTACGCGTGAGCGAACGGCCAGACGCAACGGGCTCGAAAAAGCCGTCATGCTCTTTTTCCACCGTCCATCGCCAACCAAGCACGTTATTTTGAGCGACTCGAATACTGAACGAAGATCCTACACGCCCGCTACCTGCCACATTCATTCCAAGCTCCCTTTTTCAGGATTTTTGGGCTGGATGCATACGTACTCATTATTAGCGTTTATGGACGATTCGCACAGCCTATCAAGATACTGCATATAGTACAGCACTCACATCAAGAGAACTGTACTATATGCGATTTTTCAAGCTGAGCGGAATATTGTTCACTTACTCGCCATCTTTGGCCGTATGATGCGAACCTTTGCGGGGACCGCGCTTGCCGGATACACCCTTTGAGGCATCGGCCACAGCAAAAATGACAACCTTCTCATCCGGGTAGGACTCGCCATCCATGGCGAAATAGGCGATCTGGTCGTCTGCGACCGGCGGGAAAGTGAAATACTTCTGCACCGCTACCAGCACATCGGTGGTACGCACGGTCACGGAAGAAGCCTTTCCTGCAGCGTCAGAGTCGACGCCATCGGCCTTGCTTCGCTTGGTCTTGCGGAACTTGATGGCGTTCTCGTCTTTGGCGTCGCATGCCTGGACTGCGATCTTCTTCCGCTTGTCATTCATCAGCAATTTCACGTATGCCGGGCATCCGAGCGCTTCGGTCACGCCTTTGGAAAAGCGAACGGATGATTCCATGACCGTCATAGTCATCTTATTGGTGGTGGTCTTTTCTCCCACTGCTTCAAATCCGTCAAGAACAGACATGCCAACCCCTTGAAAATATAGGATATTAATTACATGCAATATAATACAACAATTCGCATAAATACACCCTTTTTTCACTAATAAAATAGGGGGTATCTCCGCTTTCCAGCAGAAATACCCCCTGTATTTCCAAGAATATAGCAATAATTCATAGACTTCATTGAACAAGTTTTCATTGAGATGAATTCAAGGAAATCATGCACCAATAATGTCGAGAATTACCGCGCCATATTTCAATAGTTGTATTTCACATCATTGGTCATTTTGCCACACGGCGTCTGATCGAGCTTCATATCAGCCGTGGCCTTGTCAGACACGGTCACGTCGAACTCGTACGTCACGCTCTTGCCAGGTGCGATGTACGCCATACTGGAGTTCAATGGCTTGCCGTCCATGGTGGCATTGCTACGGTCACGCACATCACCGGTCACGGCGATTGATCCAATCGAACCACCTGCAGGCGCGTAAATCAGCACACGCTGCGCGGATGTGCCACTCGGCGCCACGGGCACGCCACCAACGCCCTTCTGCTCACCACCGAGAATGTAACTCGTGCAGGTAGCCATTTCCGTGGAAGTCATACGGTTGGTCAGCGTGTACTTCACGTGGTAGGTCTTGTCCCCTGTCTTGGTCACTTCGCTGGTACGGTCGATATACCAACCCATCTTCGAAGGATTCTGCTCGCTGATGTAAATGCCCGTTTCCGGATTGGTTTCGCTTTCAGGCGCATTCTTGGCGAGTCCAGCACCTTGGAAGTACTTCGCTTCGTCTTCGTGGAACGTGTAGGCGTAGAAGTGGCGGTTCTCGCCAAATCACCGATGCTTTGCGCCACCTTCATCATCTTGTCCACAGTCATGTTGCCAAAAGCGCCGTCCATCACCGTTTTGGCAATGTACTCGAAGTATTCGTCCTGCTGTGTCACAGGAACGTCCTTGTAGATGGTGTTGAGCATGTATTCGGCGGTGTTCTCGCCGGTAAGCACAGTGCCGTTGGACAAGGTGACTGGTCCGTTGATCTCCACCATTTTCTGGATGAACACCGGATCCACGGAAATCAAACCGTCGATGTTGCAGGCATATTGCGAACGCTGCCATGAAGCGTTGAGCATTTCCGCGTTGCGGGAAACATCCGGCACCGCGAAAGTATCTCGCACGTCGAAGGAGAAACCCAACGGCCTGTTGAATACCGCATGTTCCTCAGCGGTGCCGTTGTTGCCATTGACGAACTCACCATTCGGATGGAAGTCCCCCACCGCGATTTTGCATGATCCGCAGTCATGGTGCCGAGAGAGCCAACCAAGCCGCCGCCGGAACGTGTTTCGGATGTGGTCTGTGCCGCCAGCAAGTATGTGCGGGCACCGTTCTGGCCGAGGAAGGAAGGCAGCATGTGAGTGGCGTTGCTGACCTGCCCGACCAAATCGGCGATATTGTCAAGCTGGTCCTTGCCCTGCTGATAGGCTTTCTTCACCATGCCGATTTTCGGCTCGGCAAGACTGTTATACTGCTTGTTCTGCTGCTGCACCTGCTGGTTGAGCTTGTCGAAGTTGCCTTGCACATCGGCGATTGGCTGCAGGTTGAGTTGCCCTTCCGCACCGGAAAGATTGGCCCCGGCAAGCTGCTGCACTGCAGTGGTCAACGATGGCAGTGTCTGCTGTGCAAGATTGTCCACGACTTCCGTCATGCCTTGCACAGTGGCGATGTCACTGCCGACGAACGGCATTTTCGCAGCCACGTTCCATAGTGAACCGTGCGCAATCTGCTTGGCCTGCGCCGTCTGCTGCTGAGCCTGCGCGATGTACGCCTGCGACGCGGCGGCATCCTTGAGCTTTGCAGGGTCATTGATTGCGGATAGTGAGGATATGGCTTGCGATTCGTGCGCCTTGACGCTTTTTGCCTGCTTATACAGTTGCATACCGAACACTGCGGCAATGGCGAGTAGCACGATCAGCACCGCAAGTACAATAAGCGTCACATTCCGTGCCGTATGTTTTTCCCGTATTGCTTGAGCATGTTGCCCCATGCTTTGCTCCTCAAATCATTAAGCACTCAATTTGACTATTCCAGCGCATTATTGTGCCACATGGCACCCCTTTTTTCGGCCGCCAAATGAAATTTCCCTCTGTTCCATCACAAGAACAGAGGGAACATCACAGAAAACCCACTTATTGGCTCAGTACGATCCACGGCCAGTGAAGATTACCATCACGGTTTTGGCAAGAATCGCAAGATCTCCAGCGATGGACCAATTCTCAATGTAGGAGACGTCCAAATATTCGCTTTGCTCCTGTGAAAGATCGGACCGGCCGGACACCTGCCATGGACCGGTGATGCCCGGCTTGACCAGCAGTCGGGCGGAATATAGGGAACCATAGCGGGCCACTTCTTCCGGCAATGCCGGGCGCGGACCGACCAGAGACATATCGCCCTTGAGCACGTTGTAGAACTGCGGGAACTCATCCAAAGAAGTCTTACGGATGAAGTGACCTACCTTGGTGATACGCGGATCATCTTTCATTTTGAAGATGAACCGGTCTTCCTGCCCAGTTTCCTCAGCGAGTTTCTTCTTCAGCTCCTCAGCATTGGTGACCATGGAACGGAATTTATACATTTTGAACGGCTTGCCGTGCAGTCCGATACGGGTCTGAGAGAAGAACACCGGACCGCCATCATCAAGCTTGATGGCGATGGCGACGCCGAGAAGAATCGGAGAGGAAATAATCAGCGCGCACAGTGAGCCGATGATGTCCAGCAAACGCTTGATTACGTTCGCAGCTCCCGTGTACTGCGGCAGGGAAGCCAACAGAACCGGCTGTTCCGTGGTGTTTCGCAGATACAAACGGTGACCGCTCACATCCGCCAGGGAGACCGCCAAGGCAAGTTCCATACCCAGCGACTCCACCGCAAGAGAAAGACCATGCAGCATTTCGGAATCACGCGAAAGCACGTCAGCCACATAGACTTCCTGTACACCAAGCTTTCGCAAATACGTGGGAATGCCGAGTTGAAAGGAATCACCTTGAGTTTGCTGGAGCCTTCGATATTGGCATCCGGTGTGTATGAGGTAACCACATAAGCGTCTTTTGAAGCTGGATCCGCTTCAATTGGACATACAGCAACTGGTTCGTACCCCCAATTCATGCAGTTGCGCATGGTCTGCAAGGCTTTGTTGATGCCATCGGAAGATCCGATGACCACCGTTCTGTACTTGCAAGAGCCTTTGCTGCGGTGACGATGCAACGCTTGACGCATCCGCCAACGTGCGATGATGTCCAAGAAGAAGGCGATGACTGGCGCGATAATCAACGCAGTGCGGGGCAATGCCAGTTTGAAAATAAATGCAAGGCTGCAGTATGAGATGATGGTCAGCAACGACGCACTGATGATTTTGGCATACAGCTCATAGCCGTCCGCCATAACATGGCGGTGGTATGTGCCCGCGAATGCCAGACACAGCAACCAAATCAGGCTGAACAGAATGAGGAAAAGCCAAAATGGCATCACATCGCCGATGGCATCGAAAGCAGCACCGTTAATCACAAGGCTGACAGTCAACGAAAGCAGCATCGCTGCCAAATCGATGGCGATCAGGCTGGCAACGAAAGCGAAACGCCACCGGGGAGTCGATTCAGCCTTGCCGCGCCTATGTCCTTCCTTTTCCGCAGGAAACGGGGTATTGGAAAAAGTCATCGGCTCGAAATGCTTTTGCAGACGCTGATTCTGCATGGACGCGTATGCCTGTCGATGCGCATTGGACGAGACGATATGAATTTCTTGAGTCCTCATACCTTGCTCGCCGTTTGGTGCGTCGGATTCACCGGTACTCACGCCTTGCATGTATCTCTCTCCTCTTCAGCTGACATACAGCAGACAATCTACCACAGCCCCCCCCCCCAGAAATTAAGAGGGGAATTGGGGAACATTGTCACTATGCCCAAGCCTAATCTTGGTATAGCTCATTTCGTTTATAAATGACCTTCCCAGTTTAGTTTTGCGAACCTGTGTCATCCTGCCCCGGATCCGGTTGCGGCGGCACACCCGTACCAGGCTTTTTACCTGTGTCATCCTTACCCGAATCCGGTTGCGGCGTCACATCCATATCAGGCTTTTACCTGTGTCATCCTTACCCGAATCCGGTTGCGGCGTCACATCCATATCAGGCTTTTTACCTGTGTCATCCTTACCCGAATCCGGTTGCGGCGTCACACCCGATGTAGACGGACCAAATTGCCACGTATATGTGTAGCGCCGGTTCGTAGTGCCGTTATTGGTATTCGAATTGGTATTCGACTGGGCATTAGCCGCAGTTTGCTCCGCCACAGACTTGTTCACGCCGTCAGAAGTCGAGGAAATCACCTTCGAAGCGTTCTGCATGGCCATAACATCAGTGCTTTTGCCATCAAGGAGTTTCTGAGCAGCGTCAATCGCCTTGGCAAGCGCGTCACGTGTCGACTCGTCCGCGACCTCGCCTGCAGAACCGTCAAGCAACGTCTTTGCGTCAGCAATGGCCTTCTGCAACGCGGCAGTCGTCTTATTCACTTCCAAAGCTCGCTTGCTGGCGGCCACAGCTGTGGCTGCTGCGGAAACGGCCTTGGTCTGTTCTTTGATATTGCTGATCTGCTTGCTCATGCTACGGGCGTGCGCACGCAGTGTGGTTTCGGACAGCAACACCGAACATCCGCCGACCGTCTTGAGGTTCTGCGCCTTGGTCACGGCCTGAGTGAGTTGGTCGATTGTGGCGGCATCCGCCACCTGGTTTGCCGCAGTGCCCTGCAGACTGGTCGCCTGTTCGATGGCGTTTTGCAGTTTTTCGTTGGCTTTGGAGTATTTGGATTTCGCCTTCTCACATACCACCACTGCCGCACGCTGTTCTTTCGAATTGATACGATTGCGTACCACGATGACGCCGGCGATAGCAACCGCCACTGCCGCAATCGCAGCGACAATGGCAATAATCTTTCGCTTGTCCGCAGATGGCTCTTTCGGTGCGACCGGAATGGTTTTCAGCGGATCGTGTTCCGGATCTTCCGCGGCCAGCTCCTCTAGGTCGGTTATGCCATCTGATGTATCAAAGGCCTGAGTCGCTTCGGCGTCCTGTTCATCTGTCGAAGAGACGAGGGGTGGCAGAGTGGCGGTTTCCTCGGCATCGGCTGGTGCAACCGCTTCATCGAAATCGATGGTGTCGAGCGGCATACTGGGTATATTCGCGATTGTTGGCGCAGCCGAAACCGGCTGTTCCGTTTGCGCAGGCACGGAGGAAGCGATGGTGCGGGGCTCAGCAAGCGAAGTCTCATCCGCACCATCGGCCTCTTCCGAATCGGTAGGTTGCAATTTGGGGAAGGTCAGCGGAGGAATATCCCAGCTGGTGTCCACCACATCCCGAGATATGTTGGACAAAATACCGTTCATAGACTGGGAATCATCGTTCTCAGTTGCCATACACCCCTCATTCCGTGAAGAAGGAAAACGTCAGATCCTCTTCTTCTTGCCGTTTGCACGATGGCTGCTACGCGGAGCACCATCTTCATAGTAGTAGTAATAGTTGGAGTGGGAGTTGACCTTCTTCGGATCTGCACGGTTGAAGATGAAGCCAAGCACCGGCACCTGCGCGGTGGCGAGCGTGTCAGCCGCCTCCTGCAGGGACTTCTTCTCGCACACGTTGCGGCTGACCACCAGCAGAAGCCTTTGGCCCAACGGCCGAATACCGCGCCATCGTTGGACACCGTCAACGGGGCGGTATCAATAATCACGTAATCGTATTGGGTGAGCGCCTGCTCCACCATGAGCTTCATGGTTTCGGAGCTCAGCAGCACGCCAGCGTTCGCCGGCCTCTTGCCGCCAGGCAGAATGTGCGGGTTCGGCTTCCAGTAGCTCTG